>Ga0070730_10002334_pt1 | contig 17272 bp, 8 predicted proteins | sample Coa_R1_3_FD_66447 | JGI IMG/M metagenome (GOLD analysis project Ga0070730, IMG submission 66447) | Surface soil microbial communities from Centralia Pennsylvania, which are recovering from an underground coalmine fire - Coalmine... | ecosystem: Environmental > Terrestrial > Soil > Unclassified ... | reverse complement strand
TCGACAGCGAGTAGGTCCTGGTGGCGATCACCTTGCCGGTCGAGTCGAACTGGTAGCCGGTGGTGCTGCCCGCGCTGAAGTGGATGAGCCGCGCCGGGTTGTAGATGGTGACGCCCGGCGGGACGGTGGAGAACGTCCAGCTGTACGCGGCGAGCCGGTTACCGACCAGGTCGGCGATGCCCGACCCCAGGATGGCGCGGAACGTGTGCCCGGCGGCGAGCGCCGCCGCCGGGGTCAGGGTCGCCACGCGCGTCGTGGTGCTGTAGCTGACGCTGGCGGCCACGGCGGCGCCGGTCGTCACGTCGACGAGACTGAAGGTCGTGCCGGAGACGCCGCTCACCGGCTCGCTGAACGTCACGCTGACCCGGCTGGTGGTGGCCACCGAGGTGCCGTTCGGGGCGCGCGCGACGACCGTCGGCGGGGTGAGGTCGGCCGTCACGCCCCAGTGCCACAGGACGGTCGAATCCACCCAGGCCGAGGGCGCGACGTGCGATCCGGCGCCGTCGGTCGCGGAGACGCGCAGGAGGTAGCTGCCCGCCGGAGCCCAGCCGCCGCCCGAGGTGTGCCCGTCCCAGGTGATCGTGTAGGGCCCCGCCGCCTGGGCACCCAGTCCGATCGAGTCGACGGTCGTGCCCGCGGCGTTGAGGATGTCGACCCGCACCGCGCTGGCGGCCGCCGGCAGCGAGTACCGGACGTTGACCGTGTCGGCGACCCCGTCGCCGTTCGGGCTGAAGCTCCGCGCCGACACCGAGTAGGCCCCGATGCGCGGCGAGAAGGTGGTCACCGTGGGCGCCACCGCGGGTGTGAGGTAGACGTCGGTCCCGTAGCCGGCGGCGGCCCAGCCGGTCCGCGGGTAGTCCGCGCTCGGCCACTCGGTGAAGTTGAACTGGACCAGGTACCAGGCATAGCCTCCCGAGGAGACCGGCCCGGAGAGGAGCGCCACCCGGCTGCCTGCCGGCAGCTGGGCGAGCGAGGTGAAGCCGGTGCCGGCGCCAGAGCGGACGTTGAGCTGGTCGACGGCCACGCTGGCGAAGCCTCCCACCGCCAGGCTGGCACCCGGCGAGGCCATGGCCGGGACCCAGGGCTGGGTGTTGCCGAGCTTGTCCTTGGCCGAGACCCGGAACTCGTAGCTGTGACCGATGGCGCCGGCGTAGGTGGCGGAGGTGGCGGTCGTATTCGTCAGCCAGCTGTACCAGGTCGTGCTCGCCCGATCGCGCACCTGGACGCTGTAGGAGGCCACGCCGGCTCCGACGTCGATGGCGCGCCAGCTCACCCGGGTGGCATAGGCGTCCGTGACGGGAGGCAGCGAGGTGATCCCGCCGGAGGGTGGAACCGTGTCGGCCTGGAACTTGTTGGCGATCAGGTTCCACAGGTCGCTGACCCCGCCGTCCATGAGCAGGTGCCACATCCCGACCCCGCCGATGCCCCGCCGGTTGACCATGTCGTACTTCACACCGAGCGAGGTCGGGTCGTCGTAGTAGCCCTCGATGTAGCTCTTGGCTGTGCTGTCGTAGTAGGCGAACCACGGGACCAATCCGACCGAATCCCATCGGCGGCCGTACTGGCTGGCCAGGCTCTTGGCACCGGTGTAGTAGTAGGCCTTCGACTGGCCCGATGCCCCCGACACGGTCGTGGCGTTGAGCGCGGTCGAGGTGGTGTGCCAGGTGCGGCCGTAGTAGGGCACACCCCAGATGAGCTTCGCCCCGGTGGTGAGCGACAGGAAGTCGTTGACCGAGTCGTTGACGTCGAGCATGTAGGAGCTCGACATCGGGTCCACGCCGCCCGCGCGCGAGGAGCCGGACCAGCTGTAGTCGTAGCCCATGACGAAGATCGCGTCCGCCGCACCCGAGGCGGTCAACCCCGTGACGTCATAGCCGGTCGCCCAGGTCGCCGCACCGGCGGTGGTGCACACGGTGAGATACGAGTAGCGCGACCCGGCGGTGTTGAGCGCCGTCTTGAGCTGGCGCACGAACGAGGTGTACTGGCTGCGCAGCGAGCTCGCGACGGGCTCGAAGTCGAGGTTCACCCCGTCGGCGTTGCGCGTCTTGATGGTCGCGACGATGTAGTTGACGAGGTTGGTCCGATAGGTCGAGCTGTTCAGGAGGGTGGCCTGCGCGGTGGCTGAGGTCGAGTCCCAGGCCATCATCGTGACGGTCAGGACGACCCGGTCGCCGCGGGCGTGGGCGGCGTTGGTCACGTTCGTCATCGCCGACGAGGTCCAGCCGCCCCAGGTCGAGCCGGTCTGGTTGAGGGTCCCGTTCGAGTTGGCGGCGACGCCGAAGTAGGCGATGGTGGAGACCAGGTCGTAGCGCATCCACTGCAGGTCGGTCGCCGACAGCATCCAGTACGGCAGAAAGCCGAAGACCTGCTTCTTCAGCCCGTTCGGCAGGCTGGCCAGGGTGGCGGTGGCTCCGCTGCCGTCCGATGGGGCGAGCGGGATGAGGGTCGCCTGGGATTGCGCGGGATCTGCGAGCGTCAGGCTGGCGGTCCCGGCGGCGTCGCGGCGCGGCTGCGGCGTGGCGCCGGGCGTGAAGGCGATCCGGTCATGCGCATGGGCCTTGAGCGCCTCGGCCATCTCGGACGGACCGATGGCGCCCGCCGGCGGCGGGGGCAGGACCTTGCCGTTCGGCAGGACGATGGCGCCGCCGGCCGCGACGGGGGCAGCTGAGCCTCGGTCCGCCGAGGTCACGCCGGGTGACGCCGCGACGAGCGGTGGCTGGCCGGCCACGGTGAGAACCAGCGCGAACGCCGAGAGGAGAGAGACCAGGGAACGTGATGAGTTGCGCACGATCGGTTTACCTCGGATGCAGCAGTGGAACCTCACGCGACTCCATCAGCAAGCACCCTACCCTCTGGAAGCCTGGCCGCGGAATGGTACGAATCTCCCCAGACCGCCCCGGACGGGCCCCCTACTTGACCGTCACGCCGCCGCCGGTGGGGACCCAGTAGCCGGCCCACACCCCGTTGATGATGTAGGCGTAGCCGCGGCCGTTGATGACCGCCCAGGTGCTGGTCGAGGCCGATGACGAGCGCGACAGGGTGTAGCCCTTCGAGCCGCTGACCGCCCAGGTGCTGGTGAAGCGGTAGCCGGTGTAGGTGCCGGCCAGGAACGAGACGGTGTGGGCCGGCGAGTAGCTGACCTGCTCGGCGATGCCGGGCAGGTAGGTGCGCGTCGACTCGGCGACCCAGTAGCCGGCCCACACCCCGTTGACGATGTAGAACCAGGCCCCGCTGTGGCCGGGGATCAGCTTGCTGCGCTGGCTGGCCGAGGCGCTCGAGGCCCTCGACAGCGAGTAGGTCCTGGTGGCGATCACCTTGCCGGTCGAGTCGAACTTGTAGCCGGTGGTCCAGCCCGCGCTGAAGTGGATGAGCCGTGCCGGGTTGTAGATGGTGACGCCCACGGTCGTGCCAGACGATGAGGCCGCGGGCGGCGCCGGCAGGGAGAGGGCCGCCGTTCCGCCGGCGAAGGTGCGGGTCGGATTCCCGGCGAAGGCGTAGGTGTAATACGGGTCGGTCGAGCGCAAGCCCAGCCAGGCGCGCGCAGCCGAGACGAACGGATGCGGGCTGTCGGTGGCGGTCAGCCCTGAGGCCAGGTTCGCGCTGTAGATGTCGCCATACGCGGTCGTGGGCTTCGTGATCAGAGCGTGGACGAGCGGCGTCGCGCCCTGGTCGGTCGCGAAGTAGCCGCTGCCGCCGAGGGTCGTGAGGATTGGCCGCGAGTAGTAGCCGACTCGCTGGAGCGCCACGGTGGCGCTCGGCTGCCCGCTCCCGGGCTCGGAGGCGCCCGGCGCGTAGCAGGCGTTGGCGTAGACCATCACGAACCCGGCCGCCGGAGCGATGCCATCGGTGTTCGAGGAGCCACCGCAGTACTTCCACTGGTTCGCGCCATCGGTGGAGGTGAGCGCGCCGGTGAGGGCCTTCTCGCCGCAGTAGACGAGCGTGCCGGCCGACCAGCTGTCGGCATCGCCGTTGGTGGTGGCCGTGTTCAGGCCCCAGCCATCGGTCCGATCGGGCATGTACGTGGTGGAGTACGGGTTCGGGTAGCCGTTGCCGTGGCCGAGGTAGACGATGATGTTCGCGCCGGTGACGGCCGCCTTGACGGCGGACCAGGTCGCGTTGGGCGAGTAGACCTTGACGACGGTCGCGCCATCGGCGGCGGCGGCGCTCGCGATCTGGTCGCCCTGGCTCCGGTAGTAATCGGTCGTGCTTCCCACCGGACCCACGATGATCACCACCCTCACCGGAGCGACCGACGCGTGGACAGGGAGCGGCCCCGCGACGGCGCCCGCGAGGGCGAGGAAGGCGGTGATGGCGGCAAGGATCCGGTCGCGCAATGGAGAGTCCTCGAGGTCTGGGAAGGGTTGATCGGGGGTGGCTCCCCTCGCCCAGGGATGCCTGCCGCCCAACCGTACGCACCGCGTGGCACGGGGCATATGGCGCAAAGGTCCGCCGCGCCGGGTCCGTTGGGGCCAGGGACCTTCGGGCCAGCTCGCTGGCCAGGTCGCGTGACCCGATCCGCTAGCTCTGCTTCACGGAGAGGACGACCATCAGCCGCTCGACGCGGATGAGGTCGAGCGCGGGGTGGACGAAGGCGGTCTGCGTCAGCGCGTTGACGTCGGGCTGCACCGCCTGGATGGTCCCGATCAGCAGGCCCTTGGGGTAGGCGCTCGCCTGTCCGTTGGCGAGCGTCAGGCCGGCGCTGATGACCGTGTCGCCCGGGGCGAGCTTCTCGGTGATCGGCACCTTGACGAAGACGAGCTGGCCGCCAAGCTGGCCCTGGATCTCGCCCAGCGCGCGGCTCTGCTGATCGAGCGCCACCACGCTCGATCTGGTGTCGACCACGAACCGCACCTGGGCGCTGTCGCTGCTGACGCTCACCACGCTGCCGGCCAGCGCGCCCGCGCCTGTAGCCGACGCGACGACCGGCATCCCGACCTTCACCCCCTGGTTGCGGCCCGCGTCGATCCCCACCTCCCAGCTGAGGTTCGAGGGGTCGCGGGCGATGATCCGCACGGGCAGCAGGTTCATGTCGAGCGACTTGGTCAGCCCCAGCAGCTGGCGCAGCTCGACGTTCTCGGCCGCGGCCTCGGCGAGCTGCGCGATCCGCTGCTGGGCGCCGGCGAGCTCGTTGCGCAGGTCGTCGTTCTCCGTCCGCAGCCGGTCGATCTCGCCGATGGCGCCGAAGAGCCCGGCGAGCCCCTGGCCGACGCTCGAGACGCTGGCGCGCAGGGGCTCCAGGGCCCGTGCGCCCGCCTGCTGCAGGCTCATGGCCTGGTCGGTCTGGGAGGTGAGCAGCATGAGCAGCGAGGCGATGGTGAAGCCGGCCAGCCAGAGGCCGCTGCGAGACCGGCGAGTGGGAGAGCCGAGCATGCTCAGCGACCGATGGCGGCGCCGCTAGCGCGGCGCGCGGGTGAACTGCTCGCTGACCAAGACGCGTTCCAGGCCATCGAGGTCCTCGAGGACACGGGCCGTGCCGCGCACCACGCAGGTGAGCGGATCGTCGGCGATGTGGACCGGCATCTGGGTCGCTTCCGCGACCCGCTTGTCGAGCCCGGCCAGCAGCGCGCCGCCGCCGGCCAGCACGATCCCCTGGTCCATGATGTCGGCCACCAGCTCCGGCGGCGTCTCCTCGATCGTCTCCTTGATCGCCTCGATGATCTGGGCCACGGACGGCTCGAGCGCTTCGCGGATCTGGTCGCCACCGACCTCGATGCTGCGCGGCAGCCCGGTGAGCAGGTCTCGGCCGCGGAAGGTGACGGTGCGCTGGTTGGCGATGGGGTAGGCGGAGCCGACCGCGATCTTGATCTCCTCCGCGGTCCGCTCACCCATGAGCAGGTTGTACTCGCGGCGGGCGAAGCTGACGATGTCGGAATCCATCTCGTCGCCGCCGATCCGGATCGATCGGCTCACCACGATCCCGCCCAGGCTCACCACCGCGACCTCGGTGGTGCCGCCGCCGATGTCGACGATCAGCGAACCCGACGGCTCGGAGACCGGCAGACCGGCCCCGATGGCGGCCGCCATCGGCTCCTCGATGAGGCGTGCCCATCGGGCGCCGGCGTTGATGGTGGCGTCGCGCACCGCGCGCTTCTCCACCTCGGTCACGCCCGACGGGATCCCGACCAGCACGCGCGGGCGCGGGATGCGGGCGTATCGGTCATGCACCTTCTGGATGAAGTAGCGGATCATCTGCTCGGTGACGTCGAAGTCGCTGATCACCCCGTCGCGCAGCGGCCGGATGGCGACGATGTTCGCGGGCGTGCGGCCCACCATCCGCTTCGCCTCCGCCCCGATGGCGAGCACCCGCTTCGTGCGGGTGTCCATGGCGACCACGCTCGGCTCGCTGATCACGATCCCGCGGTGGCGCACGGTGACGAGCGTGTTCGCTGTCCCCAGATCGATGCCCACGTCGTGGGAGAGCAGGCCGAGCAGGCCGTCGAAGATGCCCAAGGTGCCTCCGGGAGTCTCTCGCGTCGGTCTCGCGTAGGTGGGACAGCGGGCCGCTCCTTGGCCGCCGCGGTGCCGGAACAGGATGCCCGATCCGGTGCCCACGGGCAATCCGCAGTCCGGACCCAACCCTAGCACGCGCCCGGTCGGATTCGCGCCGGGCATGCGGCCCGGCTAAGGTGTACCCATGGCGCGCCCAGCAGCGACCCGCCGCGATTCCCGGGGGAAGGTCGTCGAGATCGCTCCGCCCACGGACGACCGCGAGCGCCTCCTTCGCGGCGAGCACCACGACCCCCACGCCGTGCTCGGGGCCCACCCGACCGCGAGCGGCGCCGCCGTGCGCGCGTTCCACCCCGACGCGACCTCGGTCTGGCTGCTGCCCGCCGGCGATGCGCCGATTCCGATGGTCGACCTTGGCGCCGGCCTGTGGGCAGCCGACTGGCCGGACGCCCGACCGCCGTTCACCTACCGCCTGCGGTTCGGCTTTCCCGATGGCAACGACTGGGAGCGCGACGATCCCTACCGCTTCCCGCCGACGACCGGCGAGCTCGACCTGCACCTCATCGGCGAGGGGACCCACGAGCGCCTCTACGACGTGCTGGGTGCGCACCCGCGGACCGTGGAGGGGACGGCCGGCGTTGCCTTCGCGGTCTGGGCGCCCAACGCTCGGGGCGTGCGGGTCGTCGGCGACTTCGACCGCTGGGACGGCCGCCTCTTCCCGATGCGCAGCTTGGGCGGGTCCGGCGTCTGGGAGCTGTTCGTGCCCGGCATCGGCTCCGGCGAGCTGTACAAGTTCGAGGTGGTCGGGCGCGACGGCGCTGTGAAGGTGAAGGCCGATCCGCTCTCCTTCGCAATGCAGGTCCGCCCGGAGACCGCGTCGCGGGTGTGGGACACGACGAGCTTCGAATGGACCGATGGCGCCTGGATGGCGGACCGCGCCACGCGCGACCCCTATCGCTCGCCGATGGCCATCTACGAGGTCCACCTCGGCTCCTGGATGCGGAACCCGGACGGGTCATGGCTTGGCTATCGCCAGGCCGGCGAGATGCTGGCGGCGCACTGCGAGCGCTTCGGATTCACCCATGTCGAGTTCCTGCCCCTCGCCGAGCACCCCTTCGACGGCTCGTGGGGCTACCAGGTGACCGGCTACTACGCGCCGACCGCGCGCTTCGGGTCGCCGGACGACTTCGCGGCCATGGTCGACGGCCTCCACCGGGCCGGGATCGGCGTCATCCTCGACTGGGTGCCGGCCCACTTCCCGGCCGACGACTTCGCCCTGCGCCGCTTCGACGGCACGCCGATCTACGAGCATCCCGACCCGAAGCGCGGCCGACATCCCGACTGGGGAACGCTCATCTTCGACTACGGCCGGCCGGAGGTCCGCAACTTCCTGGTGGCGAACGCCCTGTTCTGGCTCGACCGCTACCACGTCGACGGGCTGCGGGTCGACGCGGTCGCCTCGATGCTCTACCTCGACTACTCGCGCAAGGCCGGCCAGTGGACCCCGAACCGGTTCGGCGGCAACGAGAACCTCGAGGCGATCGCCTTTCTCCGCGAGGTGAACGAGCGCGCGTATCGGCTCTTCCCGGGGATCGTCACCATCGCCGAGGAGTCGACCGCCTTCCCCGGCGTCTCGCGTCCGACCTACCTGGGCGGCCTGGGCTTCGGGTTCAAGTGGGACATGGGCTGGATGCACGACACGCTCGACTACTTCAGCCGCGACCCGATCCATCGCCGCTACCACCACGATCGGCTCACGTTCCGCGGCCTCTACATGCACACCGAGCACTACGTGCTGCCCCTCTCGCACGACGAGGTCGTGCACGGCAAGGGCTCGCTGCTCGGCAAGATGCCGGGCGACGAGTGGCGGCAGTTCGCCAACCTGCGCTGCCTGCTCGCCAACCAGTACACCCAGCCCGGCCGCAAGCTGCTCTTCATGGGGGTCGAGCTGGCGCCGTGGGCGGAGTGGAACCACGACGTGGCCCTGCCGTGGGAGACCGCCGAGGAGCCGATGCGGGCCGCCTTCGGCCGCTACCTTGCGGACCTCGGCACGCTCTACCGCTCCACGCCGGCGCTGTGGGCAGCCGACGAGGACGATGCCGGCTTCGCCTGGATCGACGCCGCCGATGTCGAGGGCTCGGTCGTCTCGTACCTGCGCCGCGCCGGCGACGACGTGGTGGCCGTGGTCCAGAACCTGACCCCGGTGCCGCGCTCCGCGTACCGGCTGGGGCTGCCGTTCGGCGGGCGCTGGGTCGAGGCGCTGAACTCCGATTCCGGCCACTACGGCGGCTCGAACCTCGGCAACCTCGGCGGGCTCGACGCCGAGGACACGCCCTATCACGGCCAGCCGAGCTCGGTCTCGATGACCCTCCCGCCGCTGGCCACCCTCATCCTCAGGCCGGCCCGCTGACACCGCGCATTCCGCAGGGCGGGATGTCCGTGGGCGGAGCAGGTCAGCCGCGGGCGAGGACCGCGGTGAGCTCTGCCACGAACGGGTCGCCTTCGAGCTCCTCGATCGGGCGCGGCAGGGCCAGCGACCAGTTGGCGCGCTGGTCACGATCGGTGCCCGGGACGTTGGGCCGCTCGGCGACCAGCGCTGCGTCTTCGAGCGTGGCGGCCACCAGGCAGGCCGGCGAGGCGGCGAGAGCCCGATGGACCGCCACGATCGCCTGTGGGAGGGTCGCGTCGGGCGTGACGCACCCGACGCGGGCGATCTGGGCGCGGAGCTCGGCCAGCTGCTCCGCATCGGCTCGCAGGCCGGCACCGCGCAGGTCGTCGAGATCGGATCCCGTCCACGCGCCGGCGATGGTCGGCATGTCGTGGTTCGTCACCGCCGCCAGGGCGTGGCGCGGGTACCGTCGTGGCGGGCGATCCTCGGACAGGACGAGCCGCGTGGAGAGCACGCGGCGCGCGGCAAGCGTGCGCCGCACGCCGCGCTCCACCGTGCCGAGGTCCTCCCCGATCACGAGCGCCCCGGCCCGCGCGGCCTCGATGGCCAGCACGGCCAGCAGCTCGTCGACCGGGTAGCGGACGTAGGCGCCGTCCGATGCGACGGCGCCGGCCGGCACCCACCACAGCCGGAAGAGGCCCAGGATGTGATCGATCCGCAGGCCGCCTGCATGGCGCAGCGCGGAACGCACGGTCTCGATGAAGGGACCGAGGCCCGCCTCGCGCAGCCGATGCGGGATGAACGGCGGCACCCCCCAGTCCTGGCCGGCGATGCTGAACCCGTCCGGCGGGGCGCCGATGCGCGCATTCGCGGCCAGCAGCTCCTGCCACTCCCACGCGTCGAAGCCGGCCGGGTCGAAGCCGATGGGCAGGTCGGTGACGAGGCGCGGCCCCGCTGACGCGGCGCGCGCCAGCTGCTCGTCGATGAGCCGCTGCACCCAGGCGTGGTACGCCACCCGGTCGGCGTGCGCCTCGGCGAAGCGGCCGACCTCCGCCGATCCCGGGCGCCGGTACGCCTCCGGCCAGCCGCGCCAGTCCGCGCCGAGCGCTTCGCCGAGCGTCACGAACGTGGCCCACGCCTGCAGCGAGGGTCCCACCGCGGCGGAATGGGTCTCGATCCCCGCACCGTCCGCGGTCCGGGCAGAGGCGCCGGCGCGCCAGATGGCCTCGAGCGCAGCCCGCTTCAGGGCGAGGACGCGCCCGCGGTCGATCTGCCGCGTGGCGTTGCGCGCGCGGGCCTCCGAGGCCAGGGCGGCGACCTCCGGCAGGTCGCGAGCGCCGGGCACCTCGTCGACGCGCACCAGCAACGGATCGCGGAAGCGGCGAGTCGACCCGAAGTACGGGCTCGGGTCGGGGTCCGGCCCGGGGTTCGGCGCCCCGATGGGGCTGATCAGCAGTGCGCCGGCACCGACCCGCTCGGCCCAGGCCGCGAGCTCGCGGAGGTCGCCCAGGTCTCCGATCCCCCAGCTCGACCGGGAGCGGGCGGCGTACAGCTGCACCGCCCAGCCCCACTCGCGATAGCCGGCCGGCAACGGGCAGCGGGCCGGGGAGGCGATGAGGAGCGTCTCCGCAGCCGGGGCGCGAAGCCGGTGGTAGCCGATCGGCAGGTCGGGCGGCAGCCGTTCGACGATCCCCAGCTCGGTGCCGTCTTCGAGGATCAGCTCGGCGGGAGCTGGCAGCCGATCCCCGGCGCGCGCCAGCCGGATCGGGTCGGGCCGCCTCAGGTCCGCACGCGCCGGGAGCCGCATCGCCGCGCGCACCTGGCGGCGCGTCTCCGGCGAGATGCGGCGTCGGATCCCGAAGGCATCGATCCAGACCGGCTGGATCGCATCGGCTGTTCGGTCGTGGAGCCGCGGAGCCGTCACTGCCGCGGGTGGCGGAGGAGCACGGTCGAGCGCGCGGCGATGCGCAGCGTCTCCCGGGCCTCCACGCGCCGCGGGGCGCCATCGGCCGCAGGGCCGGCACTGGTCGTATCGAGGACGACCTGCCACCCGCTGCCGTGGTCAGCCGGCAGCCGGAAGTCGACCGCGGCCTCGCTCGCGTTGAGGACGAGGAGCAGGGTGTCGTCGACGATCGGCTCGCCATGGTCGTCCGGCTCGCTGATCGCGTCGCCGGCCAGGCGCAGGCCCAGCGTCCGCACCCCCTCGGCACGCCACTCGTCGTCGGTCATCTCCTCGCCCGACGGTCCGTACCAGGTCAGGTCCTTGACCGTCGAACCGCGGATCCGCCGCCCCTGCAGGAACCGGCGGCGGCGGAGGACGGGATGGGCGGCCGCGAACCTGGCGAGCTCCGCGGTGAAGGCCATCAGCGCGCGCCGCTCGTCGTCGAGCTCCCAGTCGAACCAGCTCGTCTCGTTGTCCTGGCAGTAGGCGTTGTTGTTGCCGCGCTGGGTGCGGCCCAGCTCGTCCCCGCCGAGCAGCATCGGCACGCCCTGGCTGAGGAGCAGGGTGGCGAGGAGGTTGCGCACCTGCCGAGCGCGCGCGGCGCGGATCGCCGGGTCGTCGGTCTCGCCCTCGACCCCGAAGTTGACGCTCTCGTTGTCATCGGTCCCGTCGCGGTTGCTCTCGCCGTTGGCCTCGTTGTGCTTGGCCTCGTAGCTGACGAGGTCGCGCAGCGTGAACCCGTCGTGGGCGGTGACGAAGTTGATGCTGGCGTGCGGCTGGCGGCCGTCATCGGCGTACAGGTCGGAGCTCCCGCTGAGCCGATAGGCCAGGTCCCCGGCCTGCCCGCCGATCCCCTTCCAGAAGCGGCGCACCGAGTCCCGGTAGCGGGCGTTCCACTCGCTCCAGCCGGGCGGGAAGTTGCCGACCTGGTAACCGCCCTCGCCAAGGTCCCACGGCTCGGCGATGAGCTTCACGCGGCTGATGACCGGGTCCTGGCCGATGATGTCGAAGAAGCTCCCGAGGCGGTCGACATCGGCAAGCTCTCGCGCCAGGGCGGAGGCGAGGTCGAAGCGGAAGCCGTCGACGTGCATCTCGCCGACCCAGTAGCGCAGGCTGTCCATGATCAGCTGAAGCACCCGCGGGTGGACCCCGTTGAGCGTGTTGCCGGTGCCGGTGTAGTCGAGGTAGCGGCGCGCGTCGCCCTCGCGCAACCGGTAGTACGAGGCGTTGTCGATGCCCCGGAACGAGAGGGTCGGGCCAAGCTCGTCGCCCTCGCCGGTGTGGTTGTAGACGACGTCGAGGATGACCTCGATGCCCGCCGCGTGGAGGCCGCGCACCATCTCGCGGAACTCGCGCACCGGGTCGCCGCCAGGCGTCGCGAAACGGGTGTCTGGCGCGAAGAAGCCGGCGCTGTTGTAGCCCCAGTAGTTCGTCAGCCCGCGCTCGGCGAGGAAGCGGTTCGTCACGTGGTGGTGGACCGGCATGAGCTCGACCGCGGTCACTCCCAGGCGCTGGAGATGCTCGAGCGCGGGAGGCGAGGCGAGGCCGAGATAGGTCCCGCGCAGCTCGGGCGGGACGTCGGGATGGCGGACGGTGAAGCCCTTGACGTGGACCTCGTAGATGAGCGTGCGCTCGAACGGGATGCGGGGCGCCGCATCCGCACCCCAGTCGAAGGCCGGGTCGACCACGACGCACTTGGGCAGGTCGGCCGCCGAGTCGCGCTCGTCGAAGGCGAGGTCGGACTGCGGGTCGCCGAGCGGGAAGCCGAAGAGCCGATCGGTGACCCGGATGGTGCCGTCGATCCAGCGCGCGTACGGGTCGAGCAGCAGCTTGCGCGGGTTGAACCGATGGCCCGCCTCCGGCTCGAACGGCCCGTCCACCCGCAGGCCGTACCGCTGGCCGGGCCTCAGGTCGGGGAAGGCGCCGTGCCAGACGAACTCGGTGCGGTCCGGCAGATGGACGCGCCGCTCGTTCCCGCCGTCCGCGTCGAAGAGGCAGAGCTCGACGGCGGTCGCGTGCTCGCTGAAGACGGCCACGTTGACGCCGGTCCCGTCCCAGGTGGCGCCCAGCGGGTACGGCGAGCCCCGCCAGACCCTCATCCCGTGCTCGTCCTCCTGATCACGGCCCGAAGAGTAGCGCGAGCCCCAGCGCTCCCGTGCTGCTCGTTCCACCGTCGCGAGATGCATCCGGTTGCTGAGTGGTCCATCGGCCGCCGCTGAGCCCGCCCCAAGTCGGCTCACATCAGAGCGTGGCTCAAACGAGCCGGCCGAGGGCCCCCATCGGCAGCCAGGTCCAGTCGGGGCGGTTCGCGGCCTCGTAGGCGAGCTCGTAGCAGGCCTTCTCCAGCTCGAACGCCTCGAGCAGGTTCGGGTCGGGTGCGGCCGGGGCGTCGGCGGTGTAGGCGGCCACGAACGCATCGCGCGCCCGCGCGAGCCACGCGTCGGCCGGAAAGCCGCCGCTCGCGCCTCGCTCGGCGGTACGCGCCGCGTAGTCGAGCGAGCGCAGCATCCCGGCCAGGTCGCGTTCCGGCGGCGACGGCGCCCGGCGCATCGCCAGCGGGCGCGCCGGCTCGCCCTCGAAGTCGACGACCGCGTAGCCGGCATCGGTGCGGAGGAGCTGGCCGAGGTGGTAGTCGCCGTGGATGCGGGTCACCCGGGTCCGCCCGGCCGCGGCGAACGAGCGCTCGATCCGCTGCCGGAGGGCGGGCAGCAACGGCGCGAGCCGATCGGCGACGGCACCGCTCACCGCCTGCTCGGCGCGATCCGCCTGGCGCATGGCGTCGGCCAGCCAGCCGTTCTGCTCATCCGCGGTTGCGGTCCGCACCGGGAAGGCGAGGTCGTGGGGACGCGCCGCCAGCGCGGCGTGGAGCTCCGCGGTGACCCCGCCGATCCGCGCCGCCGCCTCGATCGCCGCTTCGGGTCCGCCCTCGGCCCCTCCGAGCATGCCGGTCAGCTGGCCCCACGCATCCCCGCGGGCCTTGACCCGCTCCTGGAGCATCGCTCCCGCGGCCGCTGCCTCCCCCAGGTAGCGGATGGCCCCGGCCATGCGCGGCACGACCCGGCAACCGACGGATTCGAGGAATGCACCGACCTCCAGCTCCGGGTTCTCACCCGACTCGAGACGCCGATAGACCTTGAGGATGAGCCGATCGCCCAGCGTGACCGAGGTGTTCGTCTGCTCCACGCCGAGGCGCCGCTCCTCGAGCCGCGCCACCGCAGCGGCCCCGCCTGGGACGAGATCGTCGATCGCGCCGGCGGGCTCCGCTCGGAAGCTGCCCGCCTCGCCGGTGAGCACCGCGTGCTCGACGATGGCGGCGGCCAGCCCACGCCAGATCCCCTCGCCGTTGCGCGGCTCGCGCAGCGGGCCGCGCTCGCCATCGGCGAGCGCCGGGACGAGGTAGCGGATCTGCGATGCGTCGGCGAAGTTCGCCTCGACGACGAGGAGCCAGGCGGAGCGGTCACCGTCGGCGGACGCTGGCGCCGCGTCCGCGAGGGTCACGTCCCGCAGCCGCCGGTCGTTGGCCCCGTACCAGCGCTGGGCGGTCAGCCAGCCCGGGTCGAGCAGGCCGGCGGCATCGGCTACGAGATCAGCTCGAACCACAGGAAGTCGTGCGGCCCCAGGGTGAGCAGGTAGGGAAGCTCGCCGATGCGCGGGAACTGGACCCGCCCGATCAGCTCGACCGGGATCCGCCCGAGGAACTGGCGCAGGTCGAGCTCGACGTACTGCGCGAACCGCGACAGGTTGGCCACGCACAGGATCGTCACCCCCTCGTGCTCGCGCAGGTAGGCGAGCACGCGGCGGTTCTCGGGGCGCAGGAAGGTCTGCGAGCCCCGGCCGAAGACCGGGTAGCTCTTGCGGACGCGGATGATCCGCTTCATCCAGTTGAGCAGCGAACCGGGGACCCGCTGCTGGGCCTCGACGTTCACCGCCTGGTAGCCGTAGACGGGATCGGCGACGAGCGGCGCGTAGAGGGCGTGGACGTCGGCGCGGGAGAAGCCGGAGTTGCGGTCGCCGTTCCACTGCATCGGGGTGCGCACCCCGTTCCGGTCGCCGAGGTGGACGTTGTCGCCCATGCCGATCTCGTCGCCGTAGTAGATGACCGGCGTGCCGTGCAGGGAGAAGAGGAGCGAGGTGAGCAGCTCCATCCGCCGTCGACTGTTGTCCACGAGCGGCGCGAGGCGCCGCCGGATCCCCAGGTTGATCCGCATCCGCGGGTCGATGGCGTACTCGTTCCACATGTAGTCGCGCTCGTCGTCGCTGACCATCTCGAGCGTCAGCTCGTCGTGGTTCCGGAGAAACAGCGCCCACTGGCAGTTGTCCGGGATGGCCGGGGTCTGCTCCATGATGTCGACGATCGGCCAGGAGTCCTCCTTGCGGAGCGCGATCCAGATGCGGGGCATGACCGGGAAGTGGAAGGCCATCTGGCACTCGTCGCCGTCGCCAAAGTAGGGGCGCACGTCGGACGGCCACTGGTTGGCCTCGGCGAGGAGCATCCGGCCCGGGTAGCGCTCGTCCATCGCGGCGCGCAGGCGACGCAGGATGGTATGGGTCTCCGGCAGGTTCTCGCAGTTGGTCCCCTCGCGCTCGATGAGGTACGGGACCGCGTCGAGGCGCAGCCCGTCGACCCCCAGGTCGAGCCAGAAGCGCATGACCCGCTGGATCGCGCGGACGACCTGCGGGTTGTCCCAGTTGAGGTCCGGCTGGTGGCTGAAGAACCGATGCCAGTAGTACGCGCGGCGCTGGTTGTCCCAGGCCCAGTTGCTGCCCTCGGTGTCGGTGAAGATGATCCGCGCGTCGCGGTAGCGCTGGTCGTCCTCGGACCAGACGTACCAGTCGCGCTTGGCGCCGGTCCCATCCTGGCGCGACTCGGCGAACCACGGATGCTGGTCGCTGGTGTGGTTGACGACGAGCTCGGTGATGACCCGCAGGCCCCGACGGTGCGCCTCGCGGACGAAGGTGCGGAACTGACGGAGCGTGCCGTACGCCGGGTGGACGGCGGTGTAGTCGGCGATGTCATAACCGTCGTCGCGCAGCGGGGAGGGGTAGAAGGGGAGCAGCCAGATCGCCGTCACCCCCAGGTCGGCGATGTAGTCGAGCTTCTCCACCAGCCCCGCGAAGTCGCCGCTGCCGTCGCCGTTCGAGTCGAGGAAGGCCTTGACGTGCAGCTCGTAGATGATCGCGTCCTTGTACCAGTCGGCCTGCTCCGCGGCAGGCGACCGCTGGCCGTCGGTCGACGTCGCGGGAACAGGCGCGGCCTGGGGATGGATGATCTTCATCGGACCGAGAGGGTGAAGATCGAGAACGGCTGCTCCGGTGTCAGGTCGAGGACCAGGTCGGCGCCGCGCTCGGTGCGCTCCCTTCCGGTCAGCAGGTCGGTGACCCGATACGGGTCCGACCAGCCGATGCCGACCGCCGGCAGGTCCGGGTGGAGCACGGCCCGCTCGGCCACCCGCGGTTCGACGTTCACCGCGACGTAGACCGGGTCGCGCCATCGGTACGGAAAGCCGGTGAGCGGGTCGAGCTCGCCGGCAGGGAGCGCCTTGCGATAGAAGAGGGTCCGCGAACCGCTGGCGTTCTCGAAGCGCAGGTGCTCGTAGCTGCGCAGGGCCGGATGGCTGCGGCGGAGCCGGTTGAGCGTCGTGATCAGATCCTTGATGTTGCCCGGCGCATCCCAGTCGCGCACGCGGATCTCGTACTTCTCACTGTGGTCGTACTCCTCGCGGTCGTCGAGCCGCTCCGCCTCGCACAGCTCGAAGCCGGAGTAGATGCCCCAGCTGGTGGACAGGGTCGAGGCGAGCACCGCACGAGCCATGAAGGTCGGGCGGCCGTGGGCGAGGTGATGCGGGTTGATGTCGGGCGTGTTCGTGAACAGGTTGCCGCGGAAATACTCGCGCATCTGGCTGGCGGTCAGCTCGGTCAGGTAGTCCCGCAGCTCGGACGCCGTCTCGCGCCAGGTGAAGTACGTGTACGACTGGCTGAAGCCGGCCTTGGCCAGGGCCCGCATCATCGCCGGACGGGTGAACGCCTCCGAGAGGAAGAGCACGTCGGGATGCTCGTGCTGGACCTCGCCGATCAGCCAGGCCCAGAAGGGGATCGGCTTGGTGTGCGGGTTGTCGACCCGGAAGATGCGGATCCCCCGCTCGACCCAGACCAGCACGATCCGCAGCCACTCGCGCCAGAGCGCCTCGCGCTCGGCGGCGTCCGCGCCGTAGAAGTCGATCGGGTAGATGTCCTGGTACTGCTTCGGCGGGTTCTCCGCGTACTTGATCGTCCCGTCGGGCGCATGACGGAACCATTCGGGATGGAGCCTGACGAGCGGGTGGTCCGGGGCCACCTGCAGGGCGAGATCGAGGGCCAGCTCCATGCCGTTGGCCTCGACGGCGCGCCGGAAGTGGTCGAGCTCGGGCAATCCACCGAGCTCGGGCGCGACCTCGGTGTGGCCGCCGTCGACTGAGCCGATGGCGTACGGCGACCCGGGGTCGCCGCGGCGGGCC
>Ga0070730_10002333_pt1 | contig 17280 bp, 18 predicted proteins | sample Coa_R1_3_FD_66447 | JGI IMG/M metagenome (GOLD analysis project Ga0070730, IMG submission 66447) | Surface soil microbial communities from Centralia Pennsylvania, which are recovering from an underground coalmine fire - Coalmine... | ecosystem: Environmental > Terrestrial > Soil > Unclassified ... | reverse complement strand
CCGCCGTTGGCCGTGCCGTTGCCGACATTGGCGGCGGTGCTGGCCTGGTCCTGGACGTACTGCGCCTGTGCCGGCGCAACGCCGGCCAGGACGAGTGCTGCGCCGCACAACAGTGATCGCAAGTCCATGTCCGTTCACCCTCAACGCTGACATTCCTAAAATGCGAGCGAACTTGACATCCGGCGAGGAGGGCTATCATCCACCATCTGGTGGAAGAGGGTCGCAAGATGGATGCGGAACACCTCGATCCTGTCGTCCTCGACAAGCTCTATGGCGCCGCCTTGCACGAGGGGGACTGGTCGCCCGCCCTCGAACGCTGCCTGGAGCTGTTCGGGGCCTCGGAGGTGTCCTTCGCCTGGAACGGCCCCGCCTCGGACGGGATCGGGGTCGAAGCCACCGGGCGCATCGTCAACGAGGCCGCCCGCATACAATACAGCGACTACTACCACGCCCTCGATCCCAAGATCAGGCTGCTGGAGGATGCCGGCGTCGGCTTCCTGTTCAACGACGCCGCCCATTTCGACGAGCGCTTCGTCGCCACCAGCGCCTTCTACCAGGAATACACGGTGCCGCTGGGCAACCGCCATACGCTCGACCTGTTCGCCGGCGTGGACGAGGGGCGCAGCCTGTATCTCGCGGCGATGCGCACCGCCAGGCAGGGACCCTTTCAGGTCGCCGACGAGCGGCTGATCCACGGTCTCGGCCCCCACTTCAGTCGCGCCTTCGCCATCGGCCGGCGGCTGGACGCGGCGCGGCGCCTCGCCGCCTACGCCGAGGGCGTGCTCGACACCCTGGGATTCGGCGTCGTCGCCCTCGACGACACGGGCCGGGCGGTGCTGGCGAACGCGGCGGCGCGCCGGGCGTTCGCGGGCGGCGTGCTCAGCCTGCGGCAGGGGCGGATTGCGGCCGCGGCGCCCGGCCCCGATCGCCGGCTCCAGGGGCTGATCGCCAGGGCGGCCCAGGGGCGGCCGGCGGCCGCGGCGGTCGTCCGCGTCCCCAGGTCCGAGGACAGCGACTGGATCGTCTGGATCACGCCGCTGCCGCCGGCCAGCCCGCTGGCGCGGTCCGGCGCGCCCGGCGTGCTGGTCCTGATCGGCGATCCGCTGCGCCGCAACGCGCTCGGCCGAAGCGCGCTCGCCGACCTCTTCGGGCTCACCCAGGCGGAGGCCGACCTTGCGGTGGCCCTCGCCAGGGGAGGCACGCTGGCCGACGTCGCCGCCCAGCGGGGCGTGAAACCATCGACGGTGCGGAGCCAGCTGCTCGCCGTCCTGGAGAAGACCGGCGTCCATCGCCAGGCTGACCTGGTGCGGATGATGACCGCCCTGCCGGGAACCTGCCTCGACAGCTGATCGCTTTCAGGCGCGGTCGATGCGCGCGGCATAGCAGCCGCGCCTGGCGTAGTGGGCGTGGAGGTAGTCCGTCTCCGTTCCGCCGAGGAGCCGCTCGATCGCCGCCTCCAGGTACCGCCCGTCCACCAGGTTGGCGTCCACCAGGTCGGCGTCGACCATCCGGCCGGCGGCGTCGAAGGCGCGCAGCGAGATCGGCCGGATGCGCAAGGCGTCCGGGACCTCGCCGATCCGGTCGTACGGCTCGCTCGCCCCTTCGCGGACGAAGATGGCGTGGCTGGCGCGATAGGGGGTGTCGGCCGGCTGGTGGGTGTAGTTCACCAGCAGCAGTGTCTCTCCGGGCGCCGCGTCGCGGACCTCGATCCGGTCGGGATATCCCGGCGTCTGGTCGGCGACATGACGTTCGGCCCCGTGGCGGGCGAGCTCGTCGTCGGGCAGGCCGAACAGGTGGCGGAACGGCTCCGGCGACAGGCCGGTGATGCGGAAACTCATGGCGGTCTCTCCAAGGTGATGAGACCGCATGAAGCCGCGCCCGGACCGCCGCGGCGATCCGATTGTTGCGGCGTATGTCGGAGAGGATCCTAGACGATGCCGGCGATCAACAGGCGGCCGGGGCCGAGGCGCACCAGCACGGCGGGCAGATCGGTGGCGCTGACTGCGAAGCAGCCTTCGCTGCGACCGAGCATGCCGTGCGTCCGGAGGATCTCCGGCCCGACGTACCAGGCGGCGTGGACGACGATGCGACGCGACTCGGCGTTACTGTTGGTGGGGTCCAGGCCGATCAGACGCATCGAGGGGCCGTGCCCGCCGAGGTAGTAGCCGCCCGTGACATAGGCGCCCTCGGAAGTGGCGTCCGAACCCGGGTCGTTGGAGAACCGGCTCAGCCAGCCGGTCCGCGCCGGGTCCGAACCGCGGCCGTGAGCCACCCATAGGGTCTGCACGGCGCCGGAGGTCATATCGACCAGATGCAGGCGGGGCGTCCGCGATGGCTGCGCGAAATCGGCCACGGCGACCACGTCACGATGGTCGACGGCCGCGCCTGCCCGTTCCAGCCCGGCCCGTGCGGCCACAGCGATCGCCAGGTTGGCGGTTCTGGGCCTGGCGACGGCCGCGTCGGCCGGAGATGGCCCGCCGATGGCGGCGAGGCCGGCGGTGGCGAGGGAAGCCTGGAGAAAGGTGCGGCGGGCGTTGGATCGGATTTCGTGCATGCCTTGGGTCGGGAAGGCCGCCGGGAACGGCGCGGCGCTGGTTTGAGAGTTGGGAGGGACGCAACGCAACTCCCGACTCGATATCCAGGCGGGGGTTAATATGGAGTGTGTTATCTCGTCGCAGCGCGGGAGCCAAGGCCCGGCGCATATTGTCCCGGGGGCGCCGCCAGTGTCTGTTCGCCGTGTTTTGAACCGCCGCCAGTCGCTGGGGTTCGTCGCCTGGGCGGTCATTGGCGCCGGTTGCACCGCGCAGCCTCCCAAGCGGCATGGCGCGCCGGCTCAGCCCGCCGCGGCCCCGCGCGTCACGCCGCCGGTCGCGCCCTCCGAGTTCGCCGGCCTTTCCGACCCCGTCGCCCTCAGCTTCTACCAGCAGAGGGGCTGGCGGGCGGCCTGGACCCCGGAGCTCGGGGCGGCGCTGACCGGCAGCCTGGGCGACGCGCGCCGCCATGGCCTGGACCACGCCAGGTTTGCGCCCAGGACGACGCCCGGCGTCGGCGCGATCCGGCAGGACATCGGCCTGACGCTCACCGCTCTGCGCTACGCCCGGGCGCTGTCGTCCGGCCATGTCGATCCCAGGACCGTCGAGAGGGTGTTCACCCTCCAGCGCAACGAGGTCGACCTGGCCGCCGGGCTCGAGCAGGCGCTGGCGGGCGCAAAGCTCGCGGACTGGCTTGCCTCCCTGCCGCCGTCGGACGCTGAGTACCAGGCGCTGTCCGCTGCCTATATGGGGTCCGCCTGCCAGGCGAGGCCGGCGGCCGTGTCGCCGCAAAGCGCCCCGACCGAAGCTCCGCCCGCCGGGAACGCTCCCACGGGGAACGGCCCCACCGCAAACACGTCCACCGGAAACGCCCCTACCGAGAACATCCCCGCCGGAAAGGCCCCCACCGAGACACCGCCCGCTGTAAGCCCGCCGAGCGAAGGCGCGCCGACGGAGAACGCGCCGAAGGAAAGTTCGCCGGGCGACACCACGTCCACCGCGAGCGCGCCGGCCGCAAGTCCGGCCAAGCGACTGGCGGCCGCCGCGGAACGCCCTCGCCAGCTTGCGGCCAACCTCGAGCGGCGCCGGTGGCTGGCCCGGACGCAACCCGCGACGCGGATCGACGTGAACACGGCCGGGGCCTTCATGGCCTATGTGCGGCCGGATGCCGACCCCTGGTCCGCCCGCGTGGTGGTCGGCAAGGTCGGACACGAGACGCCCAGCATCCAGGCCTCGTTCCGCCGGCTGGTCGCCAACCCACCCTGGCGGGTGCCGATGGACATCGCCCGCAGGGAGATCTTTCCCAAGGGCCGCGGCTACCTGCGCCGCGAGCGCATGCGGGTGGTGGGCGGCCAGGTGGTGCAGCAGCCCGGACCCCGCAGCGCCCTGGGCCGGGTCAAGTTCGATGTCCAGGATCCCTACGACATCTATCTGCACGACACGCCGAGCAAGTCGCTCTTCGCACAGCCCGAGCGGCATAGGAGCCACGGTTGCGTGCGGGTGCAGAACGCGGTCGGTTTCGCCCGGCTCCTCGCCGGCGAGGCCGGCAGGACGGACGCCTTCGACAAGGCGCTGGCGTCGGGAAAGACGCGCGAGGTCGATATCGGCAAGGCCATACCGGTGCGGCTGCTCTACCACACCGCCTACATCGACGAGGCGGGAGAGGTCACCGTCCTTGCCGACGCTTACGGATGGAATGACAAGCTGGCCGCCGCGCTCGGCTTCCCCGCCGCCCCGGCGCCCAACGAGGAGCAGCCCGACGTCGACGTCGGGCCCTGAAGCCTCTCAGCGGCGGATACTGCGTCACGACCAGAGGAGAGCCACCATGACCGACATCACCGCCGCCGGCGTCTTCACCCTCGGCGACCGCACCGTAGGCCGCATGGGATACGGCGCCATGCAGCTCGCCGGCCCCGGTGTCTTCGGACCGCCGAAGGACCACGACGCCGCCATCGCCGTGCTGCGCGCGGCGGTCGCCGCCGGCGTCGACCACATCGACACCAGCGATTTCTACGGCCCCCACGTCACCAACCAGCTGATCCGCGAGGCCCTTCATCCCTACCCGGACGGCCTGACCATCGTCACCAAGGTCGGCGGGAAGCGCGGCCCGGACGCGTCGTGGAACCCGGCGCAGACCCCGCCCGAGCTGACGCAGGCGGTCCACGACAACCTGCGCAACCTCGCCATCGACGCGGTCGACGTCGTCAACCTGCGCGTCATGGGCGCCGGCATGGCGCCGAGCGAGGCCTCGATCGCCGAGCGGTTCGGCGCCCTCGCTGAGCTCCGCCGCCAAGGGCTGATCCGCCACCTGGGCCTCAGCAACGCGACCGCGGCGCAGGTTGAAGAGGCCCGGACCATCGCACCGGTAGTCTGCGTGCAGAACTACTACAACCTCGCCCACCGCGACGACGACGCCCTGATCGACGACCTGGCCGCGAAAGGGATCGCCTACGTGCCCTTCTTCCCGCTCGGCGGCTTCAGCCCACTGCAATCCTCCACCCTCACCGAGGTCGCCACGCGCCTGGGCGCCACGCCCCTGCAGGTCGCCCTGGCTTGGCTCCTGCGGCGCGCCCCCAACATCCTGCTGATCCCCGGCACCTCGTCGCTCGCCCACCTTCGCGAGAACCTCGCGGCGGCGAAGCTGACCCTTCCCGACGATGCTCTCGCCGAGCTGGGCGCGATCGCCTAGGCCCGGTTAGGTGCGCATTTTAGGCAGTGTCGAATATTAAAGATTGTAACAATCTACCCCTTCACGCCGAATCTGGACACGCTATTGTCGGTTTCAAGGTTGGATTCGTCATCCGGCGCGGCATTTCAGGGGCTATCTGGTGACCTACGTAACGTCAGAGCTGGTTCGAAGAGTAAGAACCAAACGGTCTCTGTGGGAGCGGGTTCATTGGGAACGCGTTGCTCTCCTCGGAGTCAACTTCGCCATCTGGGCGATGATCGTGAAAGCGTTCCTCTAGAGAGGCCAGCTCCTGCGGCGACTCGGCGCCGCCGCCAAACGTCCCGGAAACGCCAGCGAGGCTGGACGACATTTCCGGCGCCGAGTGTCATCCTGCTCGCGGCAATGAAGAGCCTACTCATCGTCTTCGATTCCGTCACCGGCGGAACGCGCCAGATGGCGGAAGCCGCCGCGCGCGGGGCGTCGGCCGAGACCGGCGTGACGACGCGGCTGTTGCACGCGGAGGAGGCGGGGACGGACGACGTCCTGGCCGCCCACGGCTACCTCTTCGCGACGCCGGAGATGCTGGCCGCCCTCGCCGGCCGCATGAAGTACTTCTTCGATCGCACCTACTACGCCGCCCTGGACCGCATCCAGGGCCGCCCCTACGCCCTCCTGGTCTGCGCCGGCAGCGACGGCGCCAACGCCGTCCGCCAGGTCGAGCGCATCGCCGCCGGCTGGCGCCTGAAGGCCGTCGCCGAACCGATCGTCGTCTGCACCCACGCCCAGACCCCCGAGGCGATCACGGCGCCGAAGACCATACCGGCGGAGACTCTGCGCCGGTGCGAGGAACTCGGCGCGGCCGTCGCCGCAGGCTTGGCGATGGGCATCTTCTAGACGTCCGCCAGTTCGATCCACGTCGGGGCGTGGTCGCTCGCCTTCTCCCAGCCGCGGACCTCGCGGTCGACGCCTGCCGCCACCAGCCGTCCGGCGACCTTCGGGCTCAGCAGCAGGTGGTCGATGCGCAGCCCGGCGCCGCGGGCGTAGGCGTTCCGGAAGTAGTCCCAGAAGGTGTAGATGCGCTCGGCCGGGTGCAGCGCCCGCACGGCGTCGGTCCACCCCTGAGCCACCAGGGCTTGGAAGGCGGCGCGCACCTCGGGGCGGAAGAGCGCGTCGTCGAGCCACCGCTCGGGTTTGTAGACGTCCAGGTCGGTCGGCATCACGTTGTAGTCACCGGCCAGCACCACGGGCGCCTGGTGCGAGAGCAGCTCCGCAGCGTGCAGTGTCAGCCGCTCGAACCAGCGCAGCTTGTAGTCGAACTTCGGTCCCGGGGCCGGATTGCCATTGGGCAGGTACAGGCAGCCGACGATCACGCCCCTTATGGCCGCCTCGATGTAGCGGCTGTGCGCGTCATCGGGATCGCCCGGCAGGTCTCGCCGCGTTTCGATCGGATCGAGCCCGCGGGCCAGGATGGCGACCCCGTTCCAGCTCTTCTGGCCGTGCCAGATGGCCCCGTAGCCGGCCTCGTGAAGCGCGCCGATGGGGAACCGGTCCTGCGGCGCCTTGAGTTCCTGCAGGCACACGACGTCCGGCGCGGCTTCCCCGAGCCAGCGCAGCAGCACGGAAAGCCGGCCGTTGACCCCGTTCACGTTGAAGGTGGCGATCTTCATCGGCCCAGTGTCGTTCAGCGGCCTTGAACCGCCAAGAAGCCAAGTAGCCAAGAGGCTGTCCGGAATCGCCGCCCTGGCGACGCGACGGTAGTTTCATGCGCGCGAAGCGCGCGCCAGGCGCTGAGACGGAGCCTCGATTACCGTGGAGAGGTCGGAGGGGTCCCTTGGCGACTTGGCTCCTTGGCGGTTCGAAGGCGCCGCCCCGGGACATTCAGATCATCGGCAGCGATCGTGGCCGGGCGCCGCGGGGGAAGGCGCGGTCGATCATGGTGATCTCGCCCGCGCTCAGGATCAGGTCGCCGGCGCCGGCGTTCTCGATCGCATGGTCCGGCGAGGCGGCCTTGGGAATGGCGAACAGCGGCGCCTTGCGGGTCAGGAAGGCCAGCGCCACCTGGCGGGGCGCGGCCCCGTGCACGGCCGCGATCCTCGCCAGCACCTCGCCGCCCGGGCTGCCCGGCGGGGGAAACCGGCCGTGGCCGAACGGCGAATAGCCCACCACCGCCATCTCGGCCTCCTCACACCGCGCCAGCAGCGCGTGCTCGATGGCGCGCTCCTCGAGGTGGTAGAGCACCTGGTTGCAGACCGGCCCGCCGGGGCTCCCGGCGCCGGCGGTCGCTTTGGCGAGGTCGTCGAGGTCGCCGACGTCGAAGTTGCTGACGCCCCACCACAGGATCTTGCCGGCGGCGCGCAAATCCTCGAACCCCTGCACGGTCTCCGCCAGAGGGATACCCCCGCGCCAGTGCAACAGGTAGGCGTCGAGATAGTCGGTGGCGAGGCGCCGTAGCGAGCGCTCGCAGGCGGCGGCCACGCCCGCCCGCGTGGCGTTGCCGGGCAGAACCTTGGAGACCAGGAGCACCTCCTCGCGGCGTCCCTCGACGGCCTCGCCGACCATCAGTTCGGCGTCGCCATACATCTCGGCGGTGTCGATGTGGTCGAGGCCGAGGTCGAGGCCCCGGCGCAGGGCCCGCACCGCCGAGGCCCGGTCGCCCTCGTCCAGCCGCCAGGTGCCCTGGCCGATGACCGGCGCCTTCCGCCGGGTGTTCCCGAAGGGTCTCCGCCGCATTCGGCCACAATGTCACGGACGGGCCGGCTGCGCCACCTATGCGAATCGGGCGCGTTGCGCGTCGAGGCGCTGGCGGACATCATCTCCATCTCCGGCTCGGACCTGGGGGAGGACGACATGGCAGACGCCGATTGGCTGTTTCCGCTGAAGGACGTCGAGGCGAAGCTCCCGCCCGGTCCCGGCTCGCTGCGCTTCCGCTACGCGCTGCGCCGCGGGACCATGAAGCTCGGCCTTTACGCCCCGGCGGGCAGCGACGACCAGACGCCGCATGGGCAGGACGAGCTCTACTTCGTGATCTCCGGGACGGGCTTCTTCCTTAAGAACGGCGAGCGGCGAGCGTTCGCGCCCCAGGACGCGATCTTCGTCGAAGCCGGCGCCGAGCATCGCTTCGTCGACTTTTCCCCGGACTTCGCCGCCTGGGTCGTCTTCTGGGGGCCGGAAGGCGGAGAGGGCTAGTCGATCTTGAACTGCAGAATCTCGAAGAGCTGAGTGACGCTCTTGTGCAGGTCGCTGGTCGGCATGAGGCCGGCCAGGAAATCGGCGCTGTTCGGGCCCCGGCCGGTCAGGCGGCGGATCTCGAGCTGGAGGACGAAGAAGGCCTCCCACAGGCTCGGCAGGCGTTGCAGCAGGCTGTCAGCCTGATAGGCGCGCTTGAGGTCGATGGGCGCCGGCGCCGCCACGCCCTCATATTGCTGGATCGACTTCAGGATCTCCTGCGCCATCACCGCATAGCCGAGGATGGTCGGGTGCATGCCGTCCAGGCCCATCAGGCCGCCGCGCCAGGGATGGGGGAGGGGCAGGCTGCCGCTCTGGATCATCAGGTTGGAGATCACCTTGCCGTCGATATCGAAATGCTGCGCGTCCGGGTCGGTCTTGAAGTCCCAGCCTTTGAAGGCCTGGTCGATGGGCACGATGTGGATGCGCGGATCGGGCCGCGCCTCCTGGGCGACCAGGGCGTTGACCTCGGAGACGAGGTCGTCGTTGGCCCGCTGCTGGGCCGCGGTGAGCGTGCCGTAGTTGAAGCCGATGCTGTTTTCGTAGGTGGGATAGTAGGCGCCCGCCCCGGGCTTGTGGGTGTCGGAGGTGTCGGGGAACGGCATCATGTCGGCCACGTCGCTCGGCAACGGCATGGCGTTGACGTAGATGTGCTCCACCGCCGGCGGCAGCGCCCCGAGGTGCGCGACCAGCGCCTTCAGATCGACGACGTCGTCGGCGTCAAACGGCCCCCCGGTCGGGTTGCCCAGGCCGCTGGAGGCCACGGCGCCGAAGCCCATATTCCACAGGCCGTTGTTGGGGCCGATGTTGACCAGCAGCCGGGCGGGGCCCCGGTCGGCGACGATCTCCAGCGGGGTTTGCGGCGGCGTGTTCGGGTCGCCCGTGGGATTGAGCAGGAAACGGGTGTTGAAGGCGAAGAACATGTCCGCGAGGCGGGCGTTGGGCTGGGTGAAGCCCGTGCCGAGGGCGGCGTGTAGGGCGGCGATCTCGGCGTCCGCTGTCTGCCAGGTCCGCGTGTAGAGGTCGGCGTATCTGGCCGAGGCGATAGCGATGTTGTCGAACGCGGGCAGGCTCGATTTCGGTGTCGCGTCCCAGAAGGCGATGTTCCGCTCCAGGTCCTGCATCGAGGTGAACACCTGCGGAAAATCGTGCAGCCACTGCTCGAAGTTGACCACCACGTAGCGCGGGTAGTCCGGTGTGGCGAACGGAATGCCCAGGGCGCGGGCGACCTGCGCCGGCGCGCTCCACTGCGCGAGCTCTTCCTTGATCGTCAGCGACCGGACGCCGTTGAACAAGGAATCGCCGATCGCCATCATCGCAACCATTGCTCCCCCCTGCGCGGCGTTTACGCCACGGCATCAAGCCAGGCCCGGCTTGTCAAGCGCAGGACCGGGGCGCTGATAAACCGGGAGACCCGGGCGCCGTCCTGCTTCACTATCGGCCACCAAGGCGAGCGTGAGGCCACGAGGAAAGCCGGTGAGCGAGATCGACCCTGTCCCGAAGAAGCGGCCGATATCCTTCGAGGAGTTTCGCAAGGGCCGGAAGCCGGTCCGCAACCTCTACAAGGCGCACCGGGAAAGTCTGAAACCTCTGGAAAGACTGGCGGTGTGGACGACCGAGAAGGTCGGCACCATGGGCTTCTTCCTGGTGATCCTCACCTGGACGGTGATCTGGCTGGGGTGGAATTTCCTTGCCCCGAGGTCGCTCCGGTTCGACCCGCCGATGGGCTTCGTCTTCTGGCTGTTCATCTCCAACGTCATCCAGATCCTGCTCATGCCGCTGATCATGGTCGGCCAGAACATCCAGGGCGCCCATGCGGAGATCCGGGCCGAACACGATCTCGACGTAAACGTGCAGGCCGAGCAGGAGATCGAGGTCATCCTCCAGCACCTGGAGTATCAGAATGACCTGCTGCTCGAATTGACCAGGCGGCTGCGGGCCGACGTCTCGCAGGCGCTCGAGAAGAGGGAATAGGGGCGCGCCGTCCGGCGCGAGTATCTTTTCCGATTGCCGGCCTCGCGCCTTGTATTCCGATCTCGCCGGGCCATTTGCAGAGCGGCGTTAGCACTCGCAGGCGACGACTGCCAATCAGGCGGCGATTCCGCGCGTCGCGCCAAAAGGAGCAATGGATCATGGCCTTTCATCCGCTGGGCGATCGGGTCGCCGTACGCCGCGTCGAAGAAGAAGCCAGGACCAAGGGCGGCATCATCATCCCCGACACCGTCAAGGAAAAGCCACAGGAAGGCGAGGTCGTCGCCGTTGGCCCGGGCGTGTGGGACGAGCACGGCAAGCGCGTCCCCATGGCCGTCAAGCCCGGCGACAGCATCCTGTTTGGCAAGTGGTCCGGCAGCGAAGTGAAGATCGATGGCGAAGACCTTCTGATCATGAAGGAGTCCGACATCCTGGGCCTCGTCGATCCTGCCACCGCGGCGGCGAAGTCCGCCTGAGCGGTCGCCCCCGCCCTCCTTGCGTTCCCTCCCCAATTTCTCGATTTTTTTGAAAGAGCAGGCTCATGGCCGCCAAATCCGTTCACTTCTCCACCGACGCGCGCGATCGCATGCTGCGCGGCGTCAACGTCCTGGCCAACGCGGTCAAGGTCACCCTCGGCCCCAAGGGTCGTAACGTCGTCATCGAGAAATCCTGGGGCGCGCCGCGCTCCACCAAGGACGGCGTCACGGTCGCCAAGGAAATCGAGCTTGAAGACAGGTTCGAGAACCTCGGCGCCCAGCTGATCCGCGAAGTCGCCTCCAAGACCAGCGACAAGGCCGGCGACGGCACCACCACCGCCACCGTGCTGGCCCAGGCCATCGTGGTCGAGGGCCTGAAGTCGGTGGCGGCCGGCATGAACCCCATGGATCTCAAGCGCGGTGTCGAAAAGGCGGTGGTCGCCGTTGTCGAGGCCATCAAGGCCTCGTCCCGCGAAGTGACCACCAACGACGAGATCGCCCAGGTCGGCGCCATCTCAGCCAATGGCGACAAGGAAGTCGGCGACATGATCGCCCGCGCCATGAAGAAGGTCGGCAACGAGGGCGTCATCACCGTCGAGGAGGCCAAGACCCTCGAGACCGAACTCGAGGTGGTCGAGGGCATGCAGTTCGATCGCGGATACCAGTCGCCCTACTTCATCACCAACGCCGATAAGATGGAGGTCGATCTCGAGGATCCGCTGATCCTGCTAAGCGAGAAGAAGCTCTCCTCCCTGCAGCCTCTGCTCCCGCTGCTCGAAGCGGTGGTCCAGTCGGCCCGTCCGCTGCTGATCGTCGCCGAGGACGTGGAAGGCGAAGCCCTGGCCACCCTGGTGGTCAACAAACTACGCGGTGGGCTGCGTGTGGCCGCTGTTAAAGCTCCCGGTTTTGGGGATCGCCGCAAGGCCATGCTGGAAGATCTCGCCGTCCTGACCGGCGGCCAGCTGATCAGTGAAGACCTCGGCATCAAGCTCGAGAACGTCACCATCGACATGCTGGGGAACGCCAAGAAGGTCAACATCACCAAGGACGCCACCACCGTCGTCGGCGGCGCCGGCGACAAGGCCGCGATCGACGCGCGCATCGCCCAGATCAAGGTGCAGATCGAAGACACCACCTCCGACTACGACAAGGAAAAGCTGCAGGAGCGGCTGGCCAAGCTCGCCGGCGGCGTCGCCATCATCAAGGTCGGCGGCTCCACCGAGATCGAGGTGAAGGAGAGGAAGGATCGCGTCGACGACGCCCTCAACGCCACCCGCGCGGCGGTCGAGGAAGGCATCGTGCCCGGCGGCGGCGTCGCCCTGCTCAAGGCCACGAGGGCCCTGGACGGCCTCAAGGGCCTCAATCACGACCAGGACGCGGGCATCGCCATCGTCCGGCGGGCCCTGCAGGCGCCGATCCGTCAGATCGCCGAAAACGCCGGCGTGGAAGGCTCGATCGTGGTCGGCAAGGTGCTCGGGCACGAGTCGGCGACCTTCGGTTTCAACGCCCAGACCGAAGAGTATGTGGACATGGTTAAGGCGGGCGTGATCGATCCGACCAAGGTGGTGCGCACCGCGCTGCAGGACGCCGCCTCCGTGGCGGGCCTGATGATCACCACCGAAGCCGCGATCGCCGAGGCCCCGAAGAGGGGAGACGGCGCGCCGCAGTCGCAGGGCGGCGGCATGGGCGACATGGGGTTCTAGACCGCGAACGGGCGGACCGTGTCGACCATGACGCGGTTGAACAGGTCCGGGTCTTCGAATGGAACCATGTGTCCGGAGTTCTCGAACCAGACCAGCGCCTTGTGCGGCGCCTCGAGAGCCTCGAAATAGGCCGCGCCGACCGCGGAGACGACCTGCATGTCGAGGCGTCCAAGCAGGAAGAAGACCGGCATCTCGAGCCGGCTGACGTCGCGCGGAAGGTTGGCGGCAAGCAGTTCCGGCCACAGGAGCCGCAGCGAAAAGCCGGAGCCCTGGACCATGCGGACGAGGTCCCACGGCGACGCCTCCGGGCTGGTCAATCCACGCCAGGCCAGCTTCGCCAGTGACAACCTGGGGCCGAGCACGCCGCCCATGGCCATCAGCCAACGGCGCTGGACGCCGATCTGCTCGAGCGTATGCGGCGGCGGGCCGATGGCGAGCAGCCGCCTGACGGCCCTGCGTCGGCCGCGCTCCTGGGCTCTCGCCAGGACGAAGGCGTAGGAGGCCGCTTCGCTGGCCGCCATATCCGCCACCTGCCCCACGCCGACGTAGGCCGCGACCTTGGCCGGGTAGCGGCTGGCGTAGAGGACGCCCAGCGCCGAGCCCCAGGAATGGCCCAGCAGCACCACGCGGCGCGCCTCGAACCGGGCCAGCAACCTGTCGATCAGCTCGTCCAGGTCGTCGACGAACCGCTCGACGGTCATCGAAGGCTCGGGAATGTCTTTGCGATAGGACCGGCCCGCCCCGCGCTGGTCCCAGTAGACGACGCAGAAGGTTTCCTCCAGGACGGCGTTGAACGCCCGGAAGAGGGCCGTCTCCGAAGAGCCTGGACCGCCGTGCAGGATGACGAGCCACGGGTTGTCGACACTGCGGCCACGGATCATCACCCACTGGTCGACGCCGCCGATCCGCCAGAAGCCGGCCTCGGCGACGGGTCCGGGCGGCAGCGGCATCTCGATCGTCTCCTTGCAGGCCGTTCGACGGACTAAGCGGACGATCTTGGCCGCATTAAACTCCGGCGCATTTGTCGCTACGTTGACGCTGTCAACAAGAGGTAGCGCATGAAAAGCGTTGTGGTCACCGGCGTCTCGACCGGCATCGGCAGAGGCGCCGCCTCGGTTCTCGCCAGGAAGGGCTGGCATGTCTTCGGAAGCGTCCGCCGGGAGGCCGACGCGCGGGGCCTCGAGAGCGAACTCGGCGAGGCGTTCACGCCGCTCTTCTTCGATGTCGAGGACAACGACGCCATCCTCGCCGCGGCGCAGGCCGTGCGGGCGCGCCTGGCCGGCGGAACCCTGGTGGGCCTGGTCAACAACGCCGGCGCCTCCTTCTCCGACCCGCTCCTCGTGCAGAGCGTCGCTGACTTCCGCAGGCAGATCGAGATCAACCTCGTTGGCATGTTTGCGGTGACCCGGGCGTTCGCGCCGCTGCTCGGCGCCGACCCGACCCTGGCTGGAGAGAAGGGGCGGATCGTCAACATCAGTTCCGTCGGCGGCAAGATGGGGCCGCCGTTCCTGGGCGCCTATGCGGCGGCCAAGCATGGTGTCGAGGGGTTCTCCGAAAGCCTGCGGCGGGAGCTGCAGCTGATCGGCATCGACGTGATCATCGTCGGACCAGGGGCCGTGGCGACGGCGATATGGGACAAGGCCGAGGCGCTCTCGCTCGACCACCTGGCCGGCACGATCTGGGATCGGCCCGCCAGGGCCTTCGCCGACTACATGATCGTCAACGGACGCAAGGGCCTCACCCCCGAGCAGGTGGGCGAGGTGATCGCGACGGCGCTGACGGCGCGCCGCCCGCGAACACGCTATGCCGTGCTCAGGGGCGAATTCATGAACTCGACGCTGCCCTCGATGCTGCCCAGGCGCATGGTCGACCGCATGCTCGGCGGGCGGCTCGGCCTGGCGCCGAAGCCCGCGCCGAAGGCTCGAGGCCATGCCGCCTGAACGACGACCCGCAATGGCGCCTTCGGTCTGGCTTCACGTCTCAGGCGGGCCGCGTGCGGCGGCGGATGGCGTCCAGCATCATCTCCAGCCTGTCCACGACCGCCTCCGTCGAGACCGGCTTCTCCAGGCAGGCCAGATGGGGCGCGCTCGTGCGCAGCTGGTCCGGCACGTAGGCCCCCGTGCAGATCACCACCGGGACGCCTTGCTTCAGCAGATAGGTCGCGATCGGCGTCGCTTCGCCATCGGCGAGCCTGAAATCCAGGATGGCGCCGGCCGGAAGGGTCTCGGACTCGATGTACTTCTCGGTCTCCCGCCGACCGATGAACGGCCCGACGACCCGGCCGTCATGGGCCTCGACGGACTGCGCGAACAGGTCGGCCAGTTGGGGATCGTCTTCGGCGATCAGGATGCGCGCGCGACGGAGCATACTCGACAACTCCTGCCCCGTGAGGAGTCATGGCGAACGCGCAATAGAGCGGATGGTTCCCGCGCGGCGCGCGGGACGCGCCGCCGTCAGGGCGACCACTGCCGGGTTCTGAACTCGGCCAGCGCCCACCAGAGCATCGCGAAGAGCGCGTAGCCGGCGCCGCCGACGCCAACGACCGCCCAGAAGGAGGGCCAGTCGAACTCGTTCGTCGTTCGGCCCACCGCATAGGCGAAGAGCACGACAAACAGCCAAAAGACGCAGGTCAGCGCCAACTTCAAGCGTCGCAACAACTGGATACTCCCCCAGTAGACAGACCGCGCCACCAATCACGGCTGATCGTCGAGGGCCAATCACAGATTGTGACGCGCTATGTGACGCTTTCTCCGGAGCGCGGGCTTCCCGCCCGCTCTCCGAGTATCACTTCATGGTCGGGATGACGAAGGCGCTGTCTTCGAGCGAGCCTTCGGGCCAGCGGGCGGTGACGGTCTTGACCTTGGTGTAGAACTTCACGCCCTCGACGCCGTGCTGGTTGGTGTCGCCGAAGGCGCTGCGCTTCCAGCCGCCGAAGGTGTGGTAGGCCACCGGCACCGGGATCGGCACGTTGACGCCGACCATGCCGACGTTGACCCGGGCGGCGAACTCGCGGGCGGCGCGGCCGTTGCGGGTGAAGATGGCGACGCCGTTGCCGTACTGATGCGCCGAGGGCAGGGCGATGGCCTCCTCGAAGCTCTCGGCCCGGACGATCTGCAGCACCGGGCCGAAGATCTCCTCCTGATAGGTCTTCATCTCCGGCCTGACGTGGTCGAACAGGGTCGGGCCGATGAAGAAGCCGTTCTCGTAGCCCTGCAGGGAAAAGCCGCGGCCATCGACGACCAGTTCGGCCCCCTCGTCGGCCCCCAGCTGGATGTAGTCCTCCACCCGCTTCTTGTGGGCGGCCGAGACCACCGGGCCGTACTGCGCCGCCGGATCGGTGGAGATCCCCACCTTGAGGGTGTCGATCTCCGAGAGCACCTTCTCGCGAAGTGCCTCGGCGGTGCGCGCGCCGACGGGCACCACCACCGGCAGGGCCATGCAGCGCTCGCCGGCCGAGCCGTAGGCGGCGCCGATCAGGTCCTTGACCGCCTGGTCGAGGTCGGCGTCGGGGAGGATCACGCCGTGGTTCTTGGCCCCGCCCATGGCCTGCACCCGCTTCCCGTGCGCCGTGCCGGTCGAATAGACGTAGGAGGCGATGTCCGAGGAGCCGACGAAGCTCACCGCCCGGATCAGCGGGTGGGTGAGGATGGCGTCCACCGCCGCCTTGTCGCCGTGCACCACGTTGAGCACCCCGGCCGGGGCCCCCGCCTCCATGAACAGCTCGGCCAGCCGCACCGGCAGGCTGGGGTCCTTCTCCGAGGGCTTGAGGATGAAGCTGTTGCCCACCGCAACGGCGATGCCGAACATCCACATCGGGATCATCGCCGGGAAGTTGAACGGGGTGATGCCGGCGCACACGCCCAGCGGCTGGCGCATGGAATAGACGTCGATCCCCGGACCCGCCCCCTCGGTGTATTCGCCCTTGAGCACATGGGGGATGCCGCAGGCGAACTCGATCACCTCCAGGCCACGCTGAATGTCGCCCCTGGAGTCGGCGATCACCTTGCCGTGCTCGGACGACAGCAGTCCCGCCAGCTCGTCCATCCGCGCCTCCACCAGGCGCTTGAACTCGAACATCACCCGGGACCGCCGCTGGGGATTGACCTGCGCCCAGCCGACCTGGGCGCGGGCGGCGGCCTGGACGGCATGGTCCATGTCCTCCAGGCTGGCGAAGCGCACCTGCGCCTGGACCTCGCCGGTGTTCGGATTGAAGACGTCGCCCCGGCGGTCGCCCGCGCCCTTGAAGGCCGCGCCATCAACAAAATGTTCGATCTGGCGCATGGCCGGTCTCCTCCTGAATAAAATGCCGCCGCGCGCGGAGGCGCCGGCCGCTCAGGCGGCGGCCCCTTCGCCCAGTTCCGGCCGGTCGAGGATGATCGACAAGGCCCGGGCGAGCTCGACGGCGGGATCGTTCGGCAGGCTTCGACTGCGCCAACCCACGATGAGGTCGGGGCGGACAAGGACGCAGCCCTCCTCCTCCACCTCGCGGAGCGCCTGCCAGCGACCGTAGGGATCTTCCCAATCCAGGTAGGGGCCGATCGCGACGACCCCGATATCCAGGCCCGATCGCTCGGCCAGGCGGGTCGCCGCGGCGCGCCACGCCTCGCCGCCGGGGCCGATCAACAGGCAGAAGCGGCCTTTCCCGGCCACGTCCAGGGTCGACACGCTCGGCCCGGGCGTCCGCCGGCAGAGCCAGGCGTGCGGCA
>Ga0070730_10002332_pt1 | contig 17282 bp, 14 predicted proteins | sample Coa_R1_3_FD_66447 | JGI IMG/M metagenome (GOLD analysis project Ga0070730, IMG submission 66447) | Surface soil microbial communities from Centralia Pennsylvania, which are recovering from an underground coalmine fire - Coalmine... | ecosystem: Environmental > Terrestrial > Soil > Unclassified ... | reverse complement strand
GCCTGGGTGGCGGCGGGAGCCGCGGTTTGGGGAGACGCTTGGCAGGCAGTCACCAGCATCACGAGCACCGAGGCCAGGGAGGCAACTTTGAAGAGCTTGCTGCTTCGCATATTCAGTTCTCCTCTGAACATATTGGGCGTGCCCCATGTTTTCGAGACTGAAAATGTTTCAGACACTTCTGCTCGATCTCGCTTGGCAATCACCTCCTTTGTTCAGATGCGCTGGAACTGATCGTGCTTGCGACCGAGAAGCGGCCGCGCGGCGGCTGGCGAAGGCTGAGTTGCTCGCTATCCGGCTCAATCTCAGAATATTTGGGTTGGCAAGGCCGAAATGACTGGTCGTCTTCAACCGCGGCGAGCGGGCGCCGCCATTCCAGTTCCTAGGCCGCTTGCAGAACACGCGGCTCGTTCCTGCCGTAACGGAAATCGTTCCAGCCGGGCGTCCATTGAGCACATTCGAAACCGCTACCATGGAACCATGCAGATATCGTTGAAACGCAAATTGTATACCACCTCAATACTATGTCAATAGCGGTTAATACCTAAAGTGGGAGGTGAGAGATGCGATTCGCACCTCTCACCTTCCACTGCTCGCCTGCCACTGCTCATGTCTAGTTTTTGGGTATGACCGAGTCAATGGTCTGAATGATCTGCCCCACCAGGCTCATAATGGCGCTGGCGGCCGCGGGCGGCGGGGCCGAGGCCGCCGGTGCGCCGGCTGGGCCCATCGGGCTGACCGTGGCCGGGCCCGAGGCGGAGGCGCCGGCCCCGCCGCCCGTGATGTTGTTATATTGATTGGCCAAATTGTTGATGGCAGCCGTGGTGCTGTCGGACGGCTGGCCGCCGGCGCTGATGCCGGCCGCGCCCGCCAGCGCACTGATGCCGCCGCCGGCGGCATTGGCCGCCTGCTGGGTGGCGCCCTGGCCCAGCGCCTGGTCAACGAACTGTTTGAGCGCACCGCCAAAGGCGTTCGGGTCGCGCCGCAGGGTTTCGATGGCCATGGCCAACATGCGGTCGCTGGGCGGCAGGTTGGGGTTATTCATCAGTGCCGTCAGGGCCTGGTCGCTAAAGCCTTGCATGGCCTGGCCCGATACGCCGCCCCCGCTGGGGCCACCACCACCCCCGCCGCTGGACCCACCACCACTCGATCCTCCACCACTGGAGCCGCCACCGCCGCTCATACCCCCACCACCGCTCGACGAGGGCGAGCCGCCACCACCGGCGGCCTGAGTGATTTGTTGCCCAATCTGGTCGGCGTTGGGCGAGCCAATGGCCGAGAGCAGCGGGCCCAGGCCGTTGCCGTCCGATTGATAGTTGGGGGGCACGATGTTGTCGAACTGGCTGGCCATGCCGCCCAACTGGTTCACGGCGTCATTCAAAGCGTCATCCGGCACGTCGCTGAGCGAGCTGACGGCCTGCGTGGCCTCGTTGGTCAATTGGGCAATCTGGCTGGCGGCGCTGCCATCTCCTCCGGCGGCTGCCCCGCCACCCGCAGCCCCGCCAAAGGCGCTCCCACCCGCTGCTGGCCCACCGGCCCCGCCAAAAGCGCCACCCGCGCCAAAGGCGCCGCCCGCTGCCCCGGCGGCTGCGCCCGCAGCCGCACCAGCCGCGGCACTGACCGCACCCGCGGCCGCGCCACCTGCCGCAGCGCCGCCCAAGTTGCTGCCCTTGAGCACGTTGGCGGCCTGCTGTTCGGCGCCCTGCATGATCGAGCTAATCTGCGCGATGCTGTTCTGCGCGGTGTCGAGGGCATTGATCAGCCGCTGCAGGGTGGGCAGCACGCTGTCATCCATCTCTTTATAGAAAGCCGTCGCGCCCTGGCCGATCCAATCGCCGCCCGAGAGCGTGTCTTTGTTGCCCTTGATCATCTGCAGGGTGCGCTTGCACTCGTCAGAATTCCTGGCGAAGGTGCTGGCCACCTGCTTCAACTGGTCGTAGTTGGCTCGAATTTTAGCGGCTGCCATGGGGCAGTTCTCCTTCTGGTCGGCTTAGAGGTCGCCGGCGGCATCCTCAATTTCATTCGCGACTTCACCGCCGGCCTCTTCGGCGCCGCCCGCGGCCTCTCCCATGCCTTCGGCCGCATCGCCGACGGCATCCCCTACTGCGCCCAACACATTCCCAATGTTGCTGGCCAGGTCATCGCCAGAGCTCGCGCTGCCGGGTGTGCTGCCGGCGCTCGGTACAGCGGCTCCAGTCGACCAATCGTCGTTAAAGCTTTTTCCGCCCTGCGCCCATGTCTGGCTGATCTTTTCGGCCGCGGCCCGTAAGTTGGACTGGCTGCCCGCGGTGGCAAACTGTTGCGCGCCCGCGCCGCCGCTGAGCCCATCACCGCCCGGGCTGGCGCCCGCACCGCCACCGCCCAGGCCGGCAGCGGCGCCGGCAGCGGCGCCCGCCATGCTGCCCAGGCCGGCCGCTGCGCCAGCCGCAGAACCCGCGACACTGCCCACAGCCCCAGCAGCCGCGCCGGCCATCGCACCCGCCATACTGCCCGCGACGCTACCCACGCCGCCGGCCGCGCCGGCCATAGCGCCGGCCATGCTTCCCGCTACGCTGCCAACGCCCCCGGCCGCGCCTGCCATAGCGCCGGCCATACTGCCCGCGACGCTACCCACGCTGCCGGCCGCGCCGGCCATAGCGCCGGCCATACTTCCCGCGACGCTACCCACGCTGCCGGCCGCGCCAGCCATAGCACCCGCCATGTTACCCGCCATGCTGCCCACGGCCCCAGCAGCCGCGCCCAGGCTGCCGCTGCCACCGCCCGGGCCTTTGAGCACGTTGGCGGCTTGCTGTTCGGCGCCCTGCATGATGGCGCTAATTTGCGAAATGCTTCTTTGCGCGTTGTCCAGGGCGTTCACCAGCCGCTGCAGCCTGGGCAGCACGCTGTCGTCCATCTCTCTATAAAACGCTGTCGCGCCCTGGCCGATCCAGTCGCCACCCGAAAGCGTCTCTTTATTGGCCTTGACCATCTGCAGACTGCGCTTGCAGGCATCTGAATTTTTGGCAAAGGCGCTGGCCACCTGTTTCAACTGATCGTAGTTGGCTCGAATTTTAGCGGCTGCCATGGGGCAGGGCTCCTGGTGTGCGGGTCGGCTGGTTTGAAGCCATTATACGGCGCGGTCGAGCCAGGGCAAATCCGCCGAGAGGGGGATTTTTGGCCCAGCTTGCCCCAGCCGGCCGCCTTATTGGGTCATGGCCGGGTTGGCGTAGATGCCGGCCAGGTCCTTGGACATGCCCTTGACCCAGTCGTCATAGTGCGCCTGCCAGGCCGCCTCGGGATGGGCGTGGTTGACGAACTGATCCTGAAACAGTTGCCGATTGATATCGGTGTGGATGTTGTCTTTCCAGTTGGCATCCAGTTCTTTGACCGCTGCCATGCCCTGTTCGTTTAGCGGACGCACGGGTATACCATTGGTTTGGAGTTGGGCCACCGCCGCGTGCGTGGCGTCCACCATCGCGCCGCCGGTCAGCTTCATTTTGAAGAGGTCCATGGCCTGCTCTTCGCGCTCGCGCTGTTCGGCAATGCTGGCGCCCAGCAGGAACGCGCCAATCGGCAGCAGCAAGGCGCCGATGGTGGTGCCAACGCCGGCGGCCGCCACCGTGCCGCCCGCGGCCGCCGCGCCCGCCGCGCCGCCCGCCTCCAGGATGGAAAGCGTGGAGGCCACCAGGCCGATGCCGGTGACCGCCTGTTCCACCTTGGTGCGCGTGGACGTGTTGGTGTCGGGCGGGGTCATGTTTGGCGCGGACGAGCCCGCGCTGCCGGCGCTGGCTGACCCAGCCGCGCCCCCACTGGCGCCACTGTTGCCTGCGCCCCCGGACGTGGAACCCCCGGAAGACCCGCCCGCTGCCGGGCCGCTTGAGCCCGATCCCGCGCCAGACGAAGCGCCATTGGCGCCGGACCCGCCCGCGCTACCCGCGCCCGACCCTGCGCCGCTGCCGGTGGGCGCTCCCGAATTCGACATATTCCTGAGCGCGGCCGCGGCCGCATCCTCGGCATTTTTCATGATCGTGCTGATAGTTGCCATCTGCTGGGAGGCAGCGTCCATCGCTTTGACCAGCCGGTCCATAGTGGGCAGCACGCTGTCGTCCATCTCTTTGTAGAAGGCCGTGGCGCCCTGGCCGATCCAATCGCCGCCGCGCAGGATATCGACGTTTTGTTTGATGAGGCTGAGCAACTGCTGCAGGCCGGCTTCGTTCTGGCTAAAGCCAGACGCCACTTGCTGCAGTTGATCGTAGTCGGCGCGAACGGTTGGGGGGGCCATGGGCCAGGACTCCATAATTGAACGCTGGATTTTTGATGTGACAGCAGTATACGGCGCAGCGCGCCCGGAGCAATCAGCCGAGAGGGGGATTTTGCCGGTAGTGCTCTTGTACTAGAGCGCGCATAAACGGCCATTCCGGCTCGTAAATGTGCGCCGATTTGGCATGAATGAGCATGCCGCCCACCGGCGCGGCCAATTGTTCGGCCACCTGGCACTGCAGCGCGGCCAGCTCCACCAGGTTGCCATAGGCCTTCTTGCCAAAGTCCAGGCTGTGGGCGTAGACCACCAATTCCAGCGCGCCGGCCGGCCGCCAGAAATCGAGCAGGCTGATGCACGGGATGTAGCTGGTGTCGCTCAGCGGCATAAAGGTGGTGATGGCCGCCGAGCGGTTCTCGCGGTCGGCGCGCAGACGCTCCACCACCCAGCGCACCTGGTCGCGGCCGCTGTCGGCGTAATTGAACAAGCGCGCGGCGTAGCTGCGAGCGTTGCCCAGCTCGGGCACGTCCTTTTGCACGAAGAAATTGTCGTGCATCCAGGCCAGCCAGGCCGTGTCGCCGTGGGTGGCGATGAAGGCATCGCGCGGGTCAGGCGCGGCGATGGCCAATGAAAGATTGGCGATCTCCAGGATGGGCGCGCCATCATAGCGGCTGGGCGCGCCCGCCTGCAGGATCAAGCGCGAGGCGGCTTGCCAGGCCTGGCCCAGAGTTACCGCCTCAACGAAGTTCATAGGGGCCCAAGAAGCGCTCGCCGTTGAAGTGAATCAAATGCGATGGCGTGTCGGCCACCCAGACTTCTGTTTCCCAGGCAATTTGGGCCAGGTAACGGGCCATGGCGCGGCGGGTTTCAAAGGCGGTGACAAACACCAAGCCAGGTGAGCTCTTGGAAAACAGGGCCTTCAGTTCATTGTGCCGCTTTAGACCAATTGGCCCGTGGCTTGTCACGGCCTCGATAATGACTAACCAGTTGCGCTCGCGCATATGCACGATCACGTCCGGCATTTTGCCGTGCTCGTCCACCGTGATGCCCAGGCCGGCCAGGTAATCCCGATCCGCGCCGGTTAGTTTATGCTCCGCGTCGCCGAGATAAGCCACGTAGGCCCCAGGTGTGAACCGAGGGCAAAACTCCTCCAGAACGGCCTTAATTAGATTGTTCTGTCCGCCAGCCGACAGCGCTGTCTCGCGACCATCTGGCAACAGCACGGGAATACGAGACATCTGACGCTCTTTGACCAGCAATTGTTGCTGCGGCTCGATATAAGCGAGGTAAATCGGTAGGTCACTTGTCCAGGCGTCTGTGCCGATTTTGCGAATCTGTTCCAGGGCCTTATCGTCCACTTGATAGCGGTTGTGCGGGCTATTAATCGGACGATTCGGATCATCTGGATTTTGCACGACCAAGCCCATCTGCACGAATTGATGAACAGTCTGCCGCCGGATCGTTTCGCGCGTATTCGGTTTGTAGCGTTTGCCGAATACATCGCGCAGGTAATCCATGATCTCAGTTATCCCCAACAACGGATTTCCAGCCTGCTTCCAGGCCATGCCAGGCCGCAGACCAAGCAATGCTAGTAGTGTCAGGGCCGAGCGTTCATTACTCTGTTCGCGCGGCACATCCAATTCTTCCATCGCCGCTAGTGCCTCGGCTACCAGATGGGCCACCTGTTGCGGATCGATCGCTTGATGACCTTTGGGCATGATATTAAGTTCCTCTACCACGAGCCAATCTAGCTCGGCCTGACTTGGAAAAACCCCGCCGATGCGCCTCCCGAGGGCACTGAGTTGCGCGAAGTCTGGATAGGGCAGGCGCCGCAAGTCGGCGGCGTTGACTTGAGTGTGGCCATTAAATTGGCGGAAAAAATCGTCGACTGGGGTCGAATTCAGATAGGCCGCCAATCCCTTGGCCAGATCTTCGGGCAAAGGACGGCCCGCCAAGTGAAAATAGTTGAGATGGTTCTCAAAACCCACTCGCTCGGCTGCGATACGGCGAGGATCGTACACCGCAGCAACAACGCGGCGTGTTTCTTCCTTGGCGGTCAGGCGCTTGACCAACACATAGAAACCCGCCGGTACCAGCAGGCTATCGGCCTCGGCCGTACCAGCGAGCGCATTTGGCTTACGATAACCGGCGCGTGGCCAGGTGATGTACCCTTCTGAAAAATGTCCAGGATAAATAAGAGGCAGACTGCCCGGCCCGGGCTCCAACTGCAATAAGGATTTCGCTCGAAAATCAACCACCCGGCCGGTTGAGACAGACAGGCCGAGCGATGCCAACCGCATTTGAAGATTTTCCAGGCCCTGGCGGACGTGATCGCCAAATGTGTCCGGCACAATATGAATGACCACGTCAGGATCATCCGGATGAATCACCTCGTCGTAGGGTACTTCGCGCTGGCGCAAATCATCAATGTTGGCGTCGAAGCTCTGCGAAATCACAACTGGCAAGCCTCGTTCGCCGCCTCTGCGGCCGTGGATGATGATATTTTCTTGTAGCACCGCATCCTCTCGGAACGCACGGTCCCGGGCTTCAAATACGTGCACGCGGCGTAATGCCATCATTCCCAGCCAGGCTTGCCGGAACGGCTTGAAGTAAGGACCATTGCAAAAACTGCGGGGCGTAATCGCCACAAACTCACCGTCAGGTTCGAGCAATTTGGCTGCCAGCCAACCGAAGGCACTATACAGATTGCTGGTTTCTATGCCGGCTCGCCGCAACTGCTCACGCGCTTCTGATTTCGTATGGATCTTGTGGTAGGGCGGGTTCAGGATGGCACAGTCAAAGCGTTCGCGCGGCTTGGCAAAGAATGTGCCCTCTTCTGACAGCCAGTCAACCGCGTGCGCCACGAAGTCACTGGCAATGATCTTCCATTCAAATGAAATGTCTTTTTGCCGGCAGACGTCTTCGCAGGCCCGCAAAGTAGTGGCCAAATATTCGAGCAAATGCGGCTCGATTTCAAAGACTGTGGCTGTAATGGCGCTAGGCAGCGTCTCGCGTTGGCAAAAATCGGCCACCGCCGCCGCGGTCAATGAGCCCACGCCCGCGCCGGCGTCCAAAATGCGGATTCGCGAACTGGCCGGCCGGCCGGCGAACATCGACGCCATCAATTCGGCGATGGGGGCGGGGGTAAAAAATTGGCCCAACTCGCTGCGGCGGCTCTTGTCGACCAGACGATTGGCCTCAACGCGACAATTGTCGACCCAGGCCGACAACGATTCGGCCGAGATGGATAACGGCAAACTGGGAGGGACAGTGACTGCGGTCAATGACGCCATCTTGGTGCTGATTATACTTCCCACACCATATGAACTCGCGCTCGTACCTCTTGCTTCCAACCTCTGACTTCCCACTACCCACTGTCCACTCCTCTCTCCCTCCTCGTTTATACTGTCCTCATGCGCCGGATCGCTCTCTTACTCAGCGCCATCTCGCTGGCGGCCTGCGGGCTGCTGCCTGGCCTCGCGCGGCCGACGGCCAGCCCGCGCCCGGGGGGCGTCTTCACGGCCACGGCCGGCGGCATCTCGCGCGGCACGCCCATCGGCGCCAGCACGCCCGGTGGCACTCAGCCCGCGGCCAACGACACGCCAGGCGCCGGCATCACGTTGACGCCGCCCCCCGGCACCCCCGGTGGGCCGGTGGCCCTGCGCGTGTGGCTGCCGCCCGAATTCACGCCCGATGTGAGCACGCGCGGCGGCCAGGTGCTGGCCGACCAGATCCAGGTTTTTGAGACCGCTCACCCTGGTACGGCGGTGGAGATTCGCACCAAGGCCGACAGCGGCGTGGGCGGGCTGCTCAACGCCCTGGCCACCGCTGCCAACGCCGCCCCCAGTGTGGTGCCGGATGTGATTGCCCTCTCGCGCGACGACCTGGCCGCCGCCACGGCCGCCGGGCTGGTGGCCCCGCTGGATAGCCTGTTGCCGGCGGACACCCTGGCCGATTATTATCCTTACGCCCAGACCATGGCGCGCGTGGGCGGGGTGTGGGTGGGGCTGCCGTTCGCCGGGACTGCGCGCGTGCTGACCTACATGAACACCACCTATGTCAGCCCGCCGCTGCGCTGGACCGACGTGGTCACCGGTCCGATTGCCCTGCCGGTAGGCGAGGGCAGCGGGCTGACCGTGCTCGATAGTTATCTGGCGGCGGGCGGCACACTGGTCGACGCCAACAACAAGCCGCACCTTGATTCGGAAGCCCTGGCCAGCACCCTGCAAGCCTATCAACACTTGCAGACCACCGGCCTGTTGTTACCCACCACGCTGGACTATGCCGACACGGCCACCACCTGGCAAGCCCTGCGCGACCGGCGGGCAGTGATCGCAATCACCGACACCGGGCGTTTCCTGTCGGAATATTTCCGGGTCAGCGGCGCGGATGTGACGCTGCTGCCCACGGCCGGCGAGCCGCAATTGGCCCTGGCCGATGGCTGGGCGTGGGCGATCGTCAACACCACACCCGAGCGCCACGCCCTGGCCGCGGAACTGATCCAATGGCTGAGCGCGCCCGCGCAAAATGGGCCCTGGTCCCAGGCCACGGCGGTGCTGCCCGCCCGCGCCGACAGCCTGGCGGCCTGGACCCAGCCGGGATTGGCCACAGTGGTGGCCGACCTGGAGACGCATACCCAGCTGCAGCCCACCGCCGCGGTGCTGGCTGCCATGGGGCCGGCGCTGCAAGAGGCGCTGTCGGCCGTGCTCAATGGCCGCGCCACGCCATTTGCCGCCGCCACCGTGGCCGCTGCGGCCATCAACCAACCTTGAGGCTGTTGCGTGGGCCCGCTCGCGCCTGTCTTCGACGATCACCGCGCCCACCTGGCCGCGCTGCGAGCTGCGGCCGTGGCGGCCGCCGACCCGGCCCAGGCCGTGCGTCGCTGGCTGCGGGCCGATGACCTGGCCGGCGCGGAGCGGGTTTATCTGATCGGGGTTGGCAAGGCGGCGGTGGGCATGCTGCTGGCGGCCGCCGACGTGGTGGGGCGGCGGCTGACGGCCGGCGTGGCGGCCGTGCCGCGCCTGCCCGAAGCGGCTGAATTGAGCAGCCGCGCCCGCGACGGCGTGGCGGCGCGTGTGGCGGAGCGGGTGAGCTTTATCGAGGGCGGGCATCCTGAGCCCACTGCCGGCAGCCTTACCGCCGGGCGGGCAGTGGAGGCGCTGTTGAGCCAGGTGACGGCGCGCGACCTGGTGATTGTGCTGGTGTCGGGCGGGGGCTCGGCCATGCTGGAGCTGCCGCGGGCCGGCATCACCCTGGCCCACTTGAAAGCCACCACCGCCGCGCTGCTGCGCTCGGGCGCGCCCATTCAGGATTTCAACGCGGTGCGCACGCGGCTCTCGCAGCTAAAGGGCGGGGGGCTGGCGCGCCTGGCCCAGCCGGCGCGCGTGCTGGGGCTCATCCTGTCGGATGTGGTGGGCAGCCCGCTGGAGGCCATTGCCTCTGGCCCCACGGTGTTGGGCGCGCTCGATAGCGGCGCGGCGCTGGCAGTGCTGGAGCGCTATGGCCTGGCCCACCAGTTGCCGGCCGCGGTGCTGCGGTCCTTGCAGCATGGCACCGCCGGGCTGCCCGACCGGGCTGGCGCGCCGGCAGGCGCGCCGACAGGCGAAGTGCCGCGCGTGGAGAACCGGCTCATCGGCTCGAACCGTATGGCGGCTGAGGCCGCTGTGGCGGCCGCGGCCCGGCTGGGCTTCGCCAGCGAGCTGCTCGGCGATGACTGGCAGGGCGAGGCCCGGCTGGTGGGGAGGCGCTTCGCGCGCCAACTGCTGGCAGCGACCGCGCAGCGCCCGCCGGCCGCGGAGCGCCCGGCGAGCGCCCGGCCCTCGGCGGGCGGCCAGCACCCGACTGCGGAGCGCCTGGCGGTGCCGCTGTGCCTGGTGGCCGGCGGCGAAAGCACCGTCAGCCTGCATGGCCGCGGGCGCGGCGGGCGCAACCAGGAAGCGGCCCTGGCGGCAGCGCTGGCCATCGACGGCCAGCCCGGCCTGGTGATCGGCACCTTTGCCACCGATGGGGTGGATGGCCCCACCGACGCGGCCGGCGCGACGGTCACCGGCGACACCCTGCCGCGCGCCCGCGCGCTAAACCTGGACGCAGAGCATTACCTTAACGACAACGACAGCTATAACTTTTTCGCCCAGGCCGGCGGCCTGCTCATCACCGGGCCCACCGGCACGAATGTGAATGATTTGATGTTTGGGCTGGCTTATTGAAATGTGTTTCAAACGTGGAGTAGCACCGGCCCACCGGGCCGGTGCTACTCCACGTTTGAAACATCTCTCTTTCAAGGATGCGGGATGACGATTAATTTCGGCACCGACGGCTGGCGGGCCGTCATCGCGGACACCTTCACCTTCGACAACTTGCGCCTGGTGACCCAGGGCGTGGCCGACGCGGTGTCGTCGGGCGACTGGGGCACGCTGGGCGCGCCCAAACCGGGCACCACCCGGCCGCTGCATCCCTCCGGCCAGGCCGCCGAGCCGGCGCAGCCGGAGAGACCTTTCGACCCGCGCTTGATGGTGGTCGGCTTCGACACGCGCTTCCTCTCGGACCGTTTCGCGGTGGAGGTGGCGCGCGTGTTGGCCGCCAACGGCTTCAAGGTGATGCTGACCCACTCCGACGCGCCCACGCCGGTGGTGTCGTACGCGGTGAAGCACGCCGGGGCGGCCGGCGGGGTGATGATCACCGCTTCGCACAACGCGCCGCGCTACAACGGGCTCAAGCTCAAGGCCGCCTATGGCGGCAGCGCGCTGCCCGAGCAGTGCCGGCGGGTGGAGCTGTTCCTGGGCGACAACGAGACCCGCGCGCGCGGCCCGAACCTGATGGACTATGACCAGGCGCTGCGCGCCGGGCTGCTGACGCGCTTCAACCCCATCCCGGCCTACGGCGAGCACGTGCACAAGCTGATCGATTTCGACGTCATCGCCCGGAACCCGCAGCGGGTGGTGGTGGACTCGATGTATGGCTCGGGGCGCGGCGTGATCAAGGGGCTGCTGCAGGGCACCGGCTGCGAAGTGGCCGAGATCCGCGGCGAGATGAACCCTGGATTTGGCGGGGTGCACCCCGAGCCGATTGCCAAATATCTTGGCGCCACCGCCGGGGCCATTGCCGCCGGGCAGGGCGGCCTGGCGTTGGTGACCGATGGCGACGCCGACCGCACCGGCGCCATGGATGGGCGCGGCCAGTTTGTGGACCCGCACAAGATCATGGCCCTGGCGCTGCAATACCTGGTGGAGAAGCGCGGCTGGCGCGGGGCGGTGGTGAAGACCGTTTCGACCACGCGCATGATCAACCGGCTGGCCGAAAAGTACGGCCTGCCGTGCTATGAGACCCCGGTGGGCTTCAACCACATTGCCGACCACATGTTGGCCGGCGATGTGCTCATCGGCGGCGAAGAGTCGGGCGGCATCAGCATCCGCGGGCACATCCCCGAGGGCGACGGCGTGCTGATGGGACTGCTGCTGCTCGAGATCGTCGCGGCCTCGGGCACCAGCCTGGAAGAGCTGGTGGCCGAGCTGCTGCGCGCGGTGGGCCCGGCGCACTATGCCCGCACCGACCTGAGGCTGGCGCTGCCGGTGGCCAAGGCCGACATGACCCGCCGCCTGACCGAGCAGGCCCCGGCCGCCATCGATGGCCGGCGCGTGGCTAACGTGCAGCAGTTGGATGGCGTGAAGTACGTCATGGACGACGACTCGTGGCTGCTCATCCGGCCCTCGGGCACCGAGCCGGTGCTGCGCGTCTACGCCGAAGCGCGCGACGAAGCCACGGTGAAAGCCCTGCTGGCGTTTGGTGAAGGGGTCGCCAAAGGATAGAGTATTTCCGAAAATGCATGCGGCCGCGACCTTGCGCAGCAAGGTCGCGGCCGCATGCATTTTCGGAAAAGATTAATCCTTATTATCATCCTCCCGCCGGCGCAGATAAATTTTCGGCCCGGGCCGGTCCATCAGAAAACCGTTCCAGGGATTGGTATATTTATCCAGCGAGCTCGCCGATACGAACCACCGATACTGCCCGCCGTGATGCTCCTTGAAGCCTTCCAGCTTGCCCTGGCGCAGCAGGCGTTGAATCGTGTTCGGGTGCAGGCCGCTGCGCGCGGCTGCTTCTTCAATAGACAGAAAATCATTGCCCACTGTCCTCTCCAGCCCCCCTAGTGTGAATGAGATACCGCTGCTATACTTCTATTGTGCCGAACAATTGTTCTATCTGTCAAGGGGCAATTTAGACATAATGAGGAGGTTCCTATGAGCCCAACGAAGCCCAAACAGAAGTCTGCCAAGAGCCCCACTGCGACCAGCAAGAAGTCCAAGGGTTTCACGGACGAGGAAAAAGCCGCGATGAGAAATCGCGCTCAAGAGCTGAAAGCGGAGGCACGCGCGGACAAGGACAAGGCGGAAGGGGAAAGCGCCGTGCTCGCAGCCATCGCCGCGATGCAGGAACCGGATCGCGCTATGGCCAGGCGGCTGCATACCATCATCAAAGCCAGCGCGCCAGCCCTCTTGCCGAAAACCTGGTATGGGATGCCGGCGTATGCCAAGGATGGCAAGATCGTCTGCTTCTTCCAAACCGCGCAGAAGTTCAACACGCGGTACGCAACGCTCGGCTTCAACGACGCGGCGAACCTGGACGAAGGCGCCCTGTGGCCGGTCGCCTTCGCGCTGAAGGCGTTGACCGCCGCCGAAGAGGCCAGGATCACCGCGCTCGTGAAGAAAGCAGTGAGCTGAGCATAAAGGTCGAGCTTGATCCCCACGCCTCCCATCACCGCCTTCCACGGCCCGCACGCCTTCCTCTCCAACTTCGCCGCCTCACCGGTGCTGCTGGACGGCCAGACCTACCCCACCGTCGAGCACGCTTTCCAGGCGGCCAAGACCTTTGACCCCGAGCAGCGCAGACTGATCCAAGACGCCAACACACCGGCCACGGCCAAGCGCCTGGGGCGCGGGGTGACCCTGCGCGCCGATTGGGAACAGGTGAAGTTCGACATTATGCGCGGCCTGCTGCAACAAAAGTTTGCCCAGGCCGACTTGCGCCAGGCGCTGCTCGAAACGGGCGAGGCCGAGCTGATCGAAGGCAACACCTGGAACGACCGCGCCTGGGGTCGGGTGTTGGTGAAGGGACAATGGATTGGGAAGAACTGGCTGGGGGAATTGCTGATGGAGGTGAGAAGGGAAGCGAAGGATGAAGGCTAAAGATACAAAAAATTGGATGGGCGGTCAGCGAAGCTGACCGCCCATCCAATTTTTTCTAAATCATCCGCCGCGTTTTGATAATATCTCCTGAATCAGGACCTCCCCCGGCACGTGCTCGGCCAGGGCCGGGTCGGCGCCCATGCGCGCCAGCAGCGCCTGGGCAATGCGCTGGGCCAGCTCGGCGCGGTTGGCCAGGCTGTCGCGACGGCGCAAAAAGTCCTCGGCCATTTCCAGGTCGCGGCTGGTCAGACGCTCCACCGGCCATGGGTTGCCGGTTGTGCTCAGGCCGGGGGTGGGCCGGGCCGGCGCGGCCGCCAGGCTCTCCAGCGTCACCGCGGCGCGGTCGTGCACCACCATTGTACCGGCGGCCAGGTCCCCCAGGCGGCGCGCCTGGCTGTTGATGAACATCGCGATCACGCCCACGCCATAGTAGGCGGGCAGAAAATCCACCAGCCGCACCAGGTTGCGGATAATTGACTCGCTCAGGGTGATGGGGGTACCATCCATGCGTATCACGCGCAGGCCCACGCGCCGTTTGCCGGGCGATTGGCCGTTCCACAACATTTCGAAAAAGATGTAGTAGCCCCACAGAAAGGCGAAGGTCACCAGCCCGAAGATGCCCAGCAGCCAGGCCAGGCCGCTGTCGTTGCTCGAGAGCGAAAAGTTGAACAAAAAGCGCGCCACCAGCAGCACGCCGATGTTCACCACCAGTTGCAGCACCAGGATGAGGGTCGTGTCGATCAGCGCGGCCAAAAAGCGCGAGCCGATGCCGGCCACGCGGTAGCCAAAGATCACGTTCTCGGGGGTGTCGATGCGCAGGGTTTCGTCAGGCGCGTTCATGTGCTAAATGGATGCCAATCAGTTTTATCAATCCCGCCAGGGCGATTGGAAGGCGCTCACCCAGCTCCTCGACCGCGGCCAGCGCGGCCTGGCCGGCCTCTCGCCCGACGAGCTGGACCGCATGGGCGCCCTCTACCGCCTGGCCACCTCCGACCTGGCGCTGGCCCAGCGGGACTATCCCGACCAACGCGTCACTGAGTATCTCAACCAGCTTGTGGCGCGCGCGCACGCCCTCATCTATCAAAGCCAGCCGCTGGCCCTGGGGCGGCTGTGGGCCTTTGCGACCCGCGGCTTTCCGCGCGCCTACCGTGAAGCGCTGCCCTTCATCCTGGTGGCCATGGCGCTGTTGATTATACCGGCCCTGGCCGCCGGGCTGGCCACCGCCTGGCAGCCGGCCTCGGCCCGTTGGCTGCTGCCGGCCGAAGCGCAGGACCTGATCCCGAGCATCGAGCAAAAACAACTCTGGACCAATATCCCGGTCAACGAGCGGCCCTACGCCTCCACCTTCATCATGCAGAACAATATCCAGGTGGCCTTTCTGGCCTTTGGCGGCGGCATGCTGGCCGGGTTGTACACGGTCTGGACCCTGGTGTTCAACGGCCTGCTGCTGGGCGGGCTCACCGGCCTGACCGCCCATTATGGTATTGGATTCGAGCTGTGGACGTTCGTCATCGGCCACGGGGTCATCGAGCTGAGCGTAATTGCCATTTCCGGCGGCTCGGGGCTGATGCTGGGCTGGGCCATCCTGCAGCCCGGCCTGCTGCGCCGCCGCGACGCCCTGGCGCTGGCGGCGCGGCATTCGGTGCGGCTGGTCATCGGCTGCGTGCCGCTGCTCATGATTGCCGGCAGCATTGAGGGCTTCATCTCGCCCTCCGACGCCATCCCCTGGCCGGTGCACTGGGCCATCGGGTTGGGCAGCGGAGTGCTGCTGTATGGGTATTTATTTATGGCGGGTGGGAAAGAGCGTCAACGGATGTAAATGTTAATTTTTCCAGAAATTGATGGTGGCCCGCGCGGGCGAAGCCCGCGCGGGCCACCATCAATTTCTGGGTATTTTTCCACCGTCGGGATTACAGCCGCTGCCGCCCTTTGAGCTCCAGGTATTGATTGATGACCTTGATCGACAATTCATTGGCCGGCACATCCAGGGTCAGACAGCCTTGCCGCCGCAGTTGGTCCAGTGTCACCTGCCGCTCGGCCAGCAGGCGCTCGGCGGCCACGCGCTGATAGACGGCGGTGGAATCGGCCGGGCGCTGGCGGGCGGCGGCGTGCACATCCGGGTCGCTGATCGTCACCACCAGCAGCAGGCTGCGCCGGGCCAGCACCGCCGCGTGCTGCACCAGCATGCGCATCGTCGCCCCGCCGCTCAGGTCGGTGAACAGCACGATCAGTGCGCGCTTGCGCTGTTTGAGCGCCAGGTAGGCCAGCGCGCGGCCATAGTCCGGTTCCACCGGCTGGGCCTCCACCGCGTAGAGCAACTCCAGCATCCGGTAGAACTGGCCGCGCCCCTGCCGCGGGCCCAGGTAGCGCGACACGTCGTCGGCAAAGGTCAGCAGGCCCACCTTGTCGCCCTTGCCGGTGGCCACATAGGCCAGCAGCAGCACGGCGTTCACCACATAGTCCAGCTTGGCCACGCGCGCCACCGGGCTCTGCATCAGCCGGCCGGCATCCAGCACGGCAATCACGTTCTGGCTGCGCTCGGTCTGGTACTCCAGCGCGATGGGCTGATGGCGGCGGGCGGTGGCTTTCCAGTCGATGCGCCGAAAGTCGTCGTCGGGCTGGTATTCGCGCAGCCGCTCAAATTCGGTGCCCTCGCCAAACTGGCGCGTGTGGCGCAGGCCCAGCTCCTGCAGCCGGTTGCGGCGCAAGAGCAGGTCATAGTGGCGCACGTCCAGCAGGTTGGGATACACCTTCACCGCCCCCCCGGCCGGCAGCCGCGCCTGGCGCACCAGCAAGCCCATGGGGCTCAGCCAGCGCAGGTTCAAGTTGCCAAACTCATAGTTGCCGCGCCGCAGCGGGCGCGCCCCATAACTGCCTTCCCAGGCGCCCAGGGCCGGCGCGCTGCCGGCCAGCACGCGCGCGTCCACCTCAAAGGCATCTGGCGGCTCGTCACGCACCCAAAAAGTCACCGGACGCCGGCCGCGGTTGCGCAGCGACAGGTGGATGGGGTTCACCGCGTTCAGGCTCAGCCGGTCGTCGTGGCGGCGGGCCAGGTCGAAGCGCTTCAGGCCGCCCGCCAGCCGCCAGTCCAGGGCAAACAACACCCCGCACGCCAGCACATACAGCGCCGCTGCCAGCTCGAGCCCCGGCGCCCAGGTGGCCGCCGCGATCAAAGGCGCCGCCACCAGGAGAAGGAGTAACCCGCGTGTTGTTATCGACATCCACTAAACCTTAGCCACGAATTTCACGAATGGCACGAAAAGGAATACATCTTTCAGAAACTGGATGGCACCAACACTGCGTGTCGGTGCCATCCGGTTTCCGAAATAACCTTCCCCAATCCCCTGCGTGTAATTCGTGGCCAATGGTTTAACCTACCGTGGTACTTCCACCTGCCCCAGCAGCCGCCCAATCACCGCGTCGGCATCCAGCCCCTCGATCTCGGCCTCGGGCTTGAGTAATAACCGGTGCCGGTAAATTGCCGGCAGCACGAACTTGACGTCGTCGGGCGTGACGTAGCTGCGGCCCTGCAGCGCGGCATAGGTCTTGGCAGCCAGAAGCACATGCGTCGAGGCGCGTGTACTGGCGCCCAGCACCAGGTCGGGCGAGGCGCGGCTGGCCCCCGCCAGCCGGGCGATGTAGTTGAGCAGGCTCTCCTCAACGATCACCTGCGTGATAGCGGCGCGGGCCTGCACGACCGCCTCGGCCGGCACCACCGGCTGCAGGCCGGCGGTGGCCAGGTCGTGCGCGTCGAAGCCGTGATGGTAGCGCCGCAGCACTTCCACCTCCGCTGCCTGAGCGGTGTAACTCACCAGCACTTTGAACAAGAACCGGTCGAGCTGGGCCTCGGGCAGCGGGTAAGTGCCTTC
>Ga0070730_10002329_pt1 | contig 17296 bp, 13 predicted proteins | sample Coa_R1_3_FD_66447 | JGI IMG/M metagenome (GOLD analysis project Ga0070730, IMG submission 66447) | Surface soil microbial communities from Centralia Pennsylvania, which are recovering from an underground coalmine fire - Coalmine... | ecosystem: Environmental > Terrestrial > Soil > Unclassified ... | reverse complement strand
GCCCATCCACGGCGAGGTGTCGTTTGATGGCGTCACCTTCCGCTATGTGCCGGGCGGCGCCGCCGTGCTCGACCGGATCAACTTGCGCGTGAAGGCCGGGCAGACCGTGGCGTTGGTAGGCGAGACCGGCGCCGGCAAATCAACCCTGGTGCGTCTGATCTCGCGCTTCTACGACGCCAGCGAAGGCGCCGTGCGGGTGGACGGCCACGACGTGCGCCATGTCACGCAGAACTCGCTGCGCCGCCAGATGGGCATTGTGCTGCAAGACCCATTCTTGTTCTCGGGCAGCGTGCGCGACAACATCCGCTACGGCGCGCTGGAGGCCGCCGACAGCGCGGTGGAGGCCGCCGCGCGGGCCGTTGGCGCGCACGATTTCATCAGCGGCCTCAGCCGCGGCTACGACACGCTGGTCGGCGAGGGCGGCGCCATTCTGTCCGGCGGCCAGCGGCAGCTCATCTCCTTCGCGCGCGCCCTGCTGGCCGATCCACGCATTCTCATCCTGGACGAGGCCACCTCCAGCGTGGATACGCAAACCGAGCGCGTCATCCAGACGGCGCTCCAACGCCTGCTGCAGGGGCGCACTGCCTTTGTCATCGCTCACCGGCTATCGACCATCACCCAGGCCAGCCTGATCGTGGTAATGGACCACGGCCGCATCATCGAAACCGGCACCCATGCCGAGTTGCTCGACCAGCGCGGCCGGTATTTCGAGCTGTACACCATGGCCTTCGCCGACCGGGGAACCACCGCCAAACCTTAGAAAACGGTTGAATTCCAGAAATTGATAGGGCGACGGCCAGGCTTCGCCTGGCCGTCGCCCTATCAATTTCTGGAAAAACTTGCCCTTTCCGAATGGTTAGAGTCTGGTTGCCCTGGGCATAGAACGTGCTATCATCTGCCCCTATGTTGGTACCCATCTACCGCCTGGCAGACCGATTCGGGCGCGTAGCCATCAAATCGGGACTAAAACTCGGCGCGGTCGTGGGCCAATCCGAGCGTCGCGGCGTGGACAAAAGCCCCGCCCGGCGGTCAGTTTTTCAGCTCACCCTGACTGCCAGGCAGTTGCCGGCCCTGGCGCTGATATTGTTGGCCAACGCCGGGCTGTTGGTGGCCGCCACGCTGCTGATTGAGCACACTTATGCGCCGGCCGTCACCGTTGTCGTCACAGCGCCAATGGCCACGCCACCCCCTCTCGGCACCGCGCAGCCGGCCGGCACTAGCGACCCGAATTTGGTCAACCAAATCGTCGCCATTGGCGCGAACGTCAACCCGGCCCCGGTGGGTCCCACGGTGACCGCCCCGGCCAACCCGCTCACCCTGGGCGGCACTTTGTATTATGCCTATCGTCACGCCGGTTATACCAATCTGTGGGCCCAGGTACTCGGCCAAACCAAGCCGGTGCGGCTGACCGCCGGCCCCTGGGATGACCGCGACCCGGCCATCAGCCCCGATGGCACCCGGCTGGCCTTCTCGTCGCATCGCGACGGCAGTTGGAACTTGTATTTGCTGAATTTGACGACCGGCGAAACCCAGCGCCTGACGACCGGGAATGAGTTCAAGGCCAGGCCTTACTGGAGCCCCGATGGCCAATATCTGGTCTTCGAGTACTATCGCAACAACAACCTGGATATTGCCATCATTCCCGCCAAGGGCGGGGACATAATCCCGCTGACCTCCAACCCTGCCGCCGATTACGAGCCGGCCTGGTCGCCGGCCGGGCGCGAGATTGTGTGGGTGTCCACGCGCACCGGCAATCCCGAGCTGTGGGAGCTTTCGCTCGACAATCCGAATGAAAGCACCGCCATCCAGCTCACCAACACGCCCAACGTTCAGGAATCAAACCCAGTTTTCGGCCCCAATGGCGACATAGTGGTTTACACCGACGCCGCCTCGCCCTACGACGTGATTTGGGGCCATTCCGCCACGGACCCGAACGCGCCGGCCTTCGAGGCTGGGCAGGGCCTCTATCCCACCTGGTCACCCGAAGGCTCATCCCTGTCCTCGGTCCAGGTGCAGGAAAACAGTCCCGACCTGGTGGTCGTCGCGCCGCTGAGCCAGAAGGGTTTGCCGCAGATCGCCTTCCAGGCCGAGGCCGGCCACATTACCGGCCTGTCGTGGTCCAGCAGCCAGCTGGCGAAAAACCTGCCGCAGTCGCTGGCCCAATTGTCTCAGGTGGGCGACGCACAGCCGTGGTCGGAGGTCATCTCGGACCCCCAACCGCCTGGCAGCGACCCGCCCTATAGCCTGGTCACCATCCCCAACCTGACCGCCGCCGACCCGCGCCTATCGGACCGGGTGGACGAGGCCTACGCCGGCCTGCGCCAGGCCACCGCCCATGCCGTTGGCTGGGATTTTCTCAACACGCTGGACAATGCCGTTATCGATATCAATGCGCCGCTCCCGCCTTCACTTGACTTCAATTCGTGGCTCAAGACTGGCCGCGCCTTTGACGTGGCCCAGGCGGCTGAGCAATTTGGCTGGGTCAAGATCACGCGCGAGGACTTTGGCTTCCACACCTATTGGCGGGTCTGGCTGCTGGCGGCGGTGCAGGATGGCTCGGAGGGCGAGCCGCTGCGCCTGCCGCCCTGGAACCTGGCCGCCCGCTACTCGGGCCGGCCGCAGCCTTATGACGCCGGGGGTGAATATTCCTCGGTGTTGCCGCCAGGCTACTTTGTCGATTTCACCACGCTGGCGGACGACTACGGTTGGAGCCGCGTACAGGCGGAAACCAATTGGCGACAGTTCTATCCGGGGATCATGTATTGGCGCTTCGAGCACCGCGACGGGCTGGATTGGCTTTTGGCCATGCGCGAGCTGTATTCGGCCGCGGCGGTCGCCACGCGCACCCCCGTCCCCTCGCCAACCGATACGCCCACCATAACGAAAACGCCCACGCGTACCATCACGCCCACCCGCCTGCCCACCCGTACGCCGACCTCAACCGCGACGCATTGGCCGACCATTACCATGACGTTTACCGCCACGCATTGGCCGACCATTACGCTCACGCCGTCTATAACCCCGCGGCCGACCCCCACCCCCAGCGGCACCTGGTACACCGCGACACCCACCGTCGCGCCGCCCATCCCGGCTTTGGTTCACCCGTGAGCGCGCCCAGCCGACGACTTCAGCCTGCCGGCCAAGTACTATTGGCTGCAGGCCGCGCGCGTGGTTCGCGGCCCGCCTGGGCGGCCCTGTGTGGGTTATTGGCGTTGGGGCTGGGGCTGGCAGCTTGCCAGGCGGCGCCCACGCCGGCCATCCTCATCACGCCGCCACCTACTGGCACGGAGAGCCCGGTAGCGCCCACGAGCACGGGCACGCCCGCTTCCAATAGGGTGGTGCAACCGGTGGAGCAAGACGCGCTCTCCGCCGCGGCCACGGCTGGCGTAACCGCGCCCCCAGGCTTCCAAACCCCGTCCAATACCGGAGCCCAGCGCCTGGTGCAGCCCACGTCGGCGGTGCCGCTGCAATTCGTCTTCCCAACGCCCATCGCCTACGCGGCGCCGTCGAACTGGCGTCCCCCGGTGTTAGGCGTGCCGTTGGCGGTCAGCCCGCAAGACCACTTCTGGTTCGCGCGCCCCATCGCCTCCGACAGCGTCAATTATCCGCTGGGCACCTATCGCTACGGCTCAAACTATTTCGGCCAGATGAACATTCACGCCGGCATCGATATCGACGCCCCGCCGCTCACGCCGGTGCTGGCTGCCGGCCCCGGCCGGGTGACCTGGGCCGGCTATGGCCTGTTCAACTTTCAACTCGGCCGCCTGGATGACCCCTACGGCAACGCGGTAGCAATCCTGCATACCTTTGGTTTCAACAACCTGCCGCTGTACACGGTTTACGCGCACATGACTGCCAATAACGTCTTCGTGGGCGAGGACGTCAAGACCGGCGACGTGATCGGCTGGGTGGGCAGCACCGGCAACTCCACCGGTCCGCACCTGCACTTCGAAGTGCGCGAAGGCACCAACGGCTATTACTTCACCCGCAACCCCGAGCTGTGGATTGCGCCCTATTCGGGTTGGGGGGTGCTGGCCGGCCGGCTGGAGACGGTGGGCGGCAACCCCGTCGACGCGGCCTCAATCGATATTTACGACTCAGCCAACACATTGGTGCATACCATCTATACCTATGGCCCCCGCATCGTTCGTCCAGATGATGCCTGGAAAGAAAACTTCGTCATTTCGGACCTGCCGGCGGGCGGCTATTCCCTGGTGGCAAGCATTCGCGCCAGCGACACCGAGACCGACACGGTGACTGGCCAGGTGAACGTCATCGCCGGCCAGACCAATTATGTCATCATGCAGGCCAACGCCGGTGTCGTCGGCAACAGCGCGCTCGACATCCTCCAGCCGCCGGCATTCTTGCCCACCTACACACCTTCTTACACGCCGTTGCCGACCAACACGCCCACGACCACCGCGACGCGCACGCCACGGCCAACTGTCACCCCTAGCCCCACCTGGGGCCGGCCGTCTACGGCTACACCCTCGCCAACACTGAACCTTCCCATAACACAATGAATATTGGCAAAATTAGGCGTGCAGCCACGAAGTGGGCTGCACGCCTAATTTTGCCAAAGAATCCCCTTGACAAATAGAACAGGTGGGCTATACTCCGTAGTACACTTGTTCGGCTGCGGAGAGCAGCCGTCTCATGAGCTTTCCTGAGGAGGAAACCGCCATGCCCCGTCGTAAGAAAGACCAGTCCGAGGCAGAAACTGAGACTTTGCCATTGGTAGCCGGCGAAGAAGCCGTGCCTGAAACGCCTGTGGCAGTCGAAGAAGCCGCCCCGCGCGCCCGCCGCGCCGCGGCCCCAAGCAATGGAAATGGAAATGCGCGCCCGGCCCTGGACGCAGGCCGGCGCAACGCCATCGAGAAAACCCTCACCGATTTGACCAAACGCTTCGGCGACGGGGCGATCATGCGCCTCGGAGAGGCCAAACACATGAACGTCGAATCAATCCCCACCGGCTCGCTGGCGCTGGACCTGGCGCTGGGCATTGGCGGCGTGCCGCGCGGCCGCGTGACCGAGATCTACGGCCCGGAGTCGGCCGGCAAGACCACGGTCTGCCAGCATATCGTGGCCGAAGCCCAGAAACGCGGCGGCGTGTGCGGTTACATCGACATGGAGCACGCGCTCGACCCCATTTACGCCGCGCGCTGCGGGGTCGACGTCGAGAACCTGTATATCGCCCAGCCGGACACCGGCGAGCAGGCCCTGGAAATTGCTGAGGCCCTGGTGCGCTCGGGCGCGATGGATGTGGTGGTCATCGACTCGGTAGCGGCCCTGGTGCCGCGAGCCGAGATCGAAGGCGAGATGGGCGACAGCCACATGGGCCTGCAGGCCCGCCTGATGTCGCAGGCGCTGCGCAAGCTCTCCGGCGCCATCAAGCAGTCGAATACCGCCGTGCTCTTCACCAATCAACTGCGCATGAAGATTGGCGTTATGTTCGGCAACCCCGAGACCACTACCGGCGGCAACGCCCTGAAGTTCTATGCCTCCGTCCGGTTGGACGCGCGGCGCATCCAGGCCATCAAGGAAGGCGCCGATGTGACTGGCGCGCGCACCCGCGTGCGCGTGACCAAGAACAAGGTGGCCCCGCCGTTCCGTGAAGCCGAGTTCGACATCATGTACAACGAAGGCATCTCGAAGGTCGGCGACCTGATCGACATCGGCACCGCCCTCGAGATCATCACCAAGCGCGGCGCGTTCTTCTCCTACAACGACACGCGCCTGGGCCAGGGCCGCGAGCAAGCCAAGAATTTCCTCAAGCAGCACACCCAATTTGCCGAGGAGATTGAGCTGGCCATCCGCGCCCAACAGGCCGCCACCGGCACGCCCCTGGTGGTAGATGACAAGGAAGAGGACGAGACCGCTCTCGAGGCCGAAGAAGTGATGGAAGAATAATCACGTTCTCTGCTCAACCATAACGCAAAATGCGCCGCGGCCTGATGGCCGCGGCGCATTTTGCGTTATGGGTCTGCTATAATCCGGCGCGTGCCCACCCGCTGCAAGCTCAGTCGCGATTGGCCCGCGCAAGCCGCGGCGGTGGCTGTGGCGCTGTGCCTGGCACTGTCTGGCTGCTCCACCTCGACGGCCACCCCCACGCCCTTTCTGCCACCCGACAACGCGTCGCCCACGCCGCCGGTGCTGCCGGTGGTCACCAGCACCACCATTCCAACGCCAACGGACGCGGCGACGGCCACGCTCGAAGTAGCAGCCGCTGCCAGCGACACGCCGGCCATCTTGCTCGCCACTGGCACGCCCACCCCAACACCCAATGGGCCATGCACCAATAACGCCCACTTTGTCACCGACGTCACCGTGCCCGACGGGACGCAATATATGCCTGGCCAGCCCATCGACAAACAGTGGCGCGTAAAAAACACGGGCACTTGCGATTGGGGAGCCGATTACCGGTTGGTGCTGGTGAGCGGGAATGCCATGAGCGCTCCGAGCGAGGTGGCCCTTTACCCCGCCAAGAGCGGCAGCGAGGCCATTTTGGAGTTGAACATGATCGCGCCACCAGGTCCGGGTGCTTACACGGGCCGTTGGCAGGCGCGCAGCCCGAGCGCCAAGCTATTTGGAGACCGGGTCTTTGTGACCATCAACGTGGTGGCCATCACGGCCACGGTGACGATCACGGCTACCCCATAGGAGTGAAACGGAAAAATGCAAACGGTCCGCGGTTTGGCCGCGGACCGTTTGCATTTTTCCGTAATATTAATCAGAGTTTTAGGTGCCCTCTTCCCAAGAATTCAGGTACTTCACCTGTTCCGCCGACAGGGTGTCAATCGTCACGCCCATCGCGGCCAGCTTCAGCCGCGCGATCTCGCGGTCAATTACGGCCGGGATCGAGTAGACGCGCTTTTCGAGCTTGGCGGCATTGAGCACCATGTATTCGGCGCCCAGGGCCTGGTTGGCGAACGACATGTCCATCACGCTCGGCGGGTGGCCCTCGGCCGCGGCCAGGTTGATCAGCCGGCCTTCACCCAAGAGGTTGATGCGACGGCCGTCGTTGAGCACGAACTGCTCGACGTACTCGCGCACCTTGCGGCGCTCCTTGGCCAGCCCTTCCAGCGCCGGGATGTTGATCTCGACGTTGAAGTGGCCGGAGTTGGCGACGATAGCGCCGTCCTTCATCAGCTCGAAGTCTTCCTTATCGAGCACGTTGATATCACCGGTGACGGTGCAAAAGATGTCGCCCACCTTGGCCGCCTCGGCCATGGTCATCACCCGGAAGCCATCCATCACGGCTTCCAGCGCGGGCAGCGGGTCCACCTCAGTCACGATCACGCTGGCGCCCATGCCGCGCGCGCGCGAGGCCAGGCCGCGGCCGCACCAGCCATAGCCGCCGACGACAAAGTTCTTGCCGGCCAGCAAGATGTTGGTCGCGCGCACGATACCATCCAGGGTGGATTGGCCGGTGCCGTAGCGGTTGTCAAAGAAGTGTTTGGTCTGGGCGTCGTTCACGGCCAGCACCGGGAATTTCAGCGCGCCATCGGCGGCCATGGCCCGCAGGCGGATGACGCCGGTGGTGGTCTCCTCGGTGCCGCCGATGATGCCGTCCAGCAGATCGGTGCGCTGCTTGTGGATGGTGCTCACCAGGTCGGCGCCGTCATCCATGGTCAGGTGCGGCTTGTGGTCCAGCGCCGCCTGGATGTGCTGGTAGTAGGTGCTGGTGTCCTCGCCTTTAATGGCGTAGGTAGGGATTTCGTAATGCGTCACCAGGCTGGCGGCCACCTCATCCTGCGTGGAAAGGGGGTTCGAGGCGCACAGCACAATATCCGCGCCGCCCAACTGCAGGGTGTGCATCAGGTTGGCGGTCTCGGCCGTCACGTGCAGGCAGGCCGAAACGCGGATGCCCTTGAGCGGCTGCTCTTTAGCAAAACGCTCGCGGATCAGCCGCAGTACCGGCATCTCCTGCTCGCCCCACTCGATGCGGTAGCGCCCGCCTTCGGCCAGTTTGGTATTCTTCACATCGTACGCGGTCATAAACAAACTCCTCTTGGTTAATCGTGCAGCAGTGCGTCTAGCACGCCTTCATCGTCGAAATGTTCGCGGTAGCGCGCCACAAACTCGGCGCGCGTGTAACTAAAGGTCTGCGGACCCAACACTTCCAGGCAATAAGTGGCGGCCAGCGCGCCCATCCGCCCAGCAATGCTCCAATCCCAGCCGGCAGCCATGCCGCAAAGCAGGCCGCCGCGGAACGCGTCGCCGGCGCCGGTGGGGTCCAGGATCTGGCGCGGCGGCACGACGGGGATCTGGTAGACTCGGCCATCCGTGTAAATCGAAGCGCCATTCTCGCCGCGCGTGACCGCGACGATCTTATCCGCCAGCCGCGGGTCGGTCTCCAATACCCCGGTCTTGTCGGTGATCATCCCCATCTCGTAATCGTTGACCACCAGCATGCGGCAGCCAAGCACCCCTTCCATGATCTCGTCTGCCGACAAACGTGCCAACTGAAATGACACGTCGTAGGCATAGGGAATGCCCAATTGCAGGCACTCACGCATGTGCTTGTTCATGGCTGCTGGATCGTCGGGCGAAATCATGGCGAAGTCGGGGCAATAACTCAAGTCAGAAAACGAGACCTCAGACGCATAGCCCATAGCGCCCGGATAAAAGAGCGCAATCAGCCCATTGACGCGGTCCTTGCCGGCAAAAAACGAGGCCGTAAAAACGTCCGGGATGATCTTCACCGGCCGGGTGTCGACCCCCACGCTCTCGAGCCAGGAGCGGTAATCGGCAAAGTCATGCCCGGCCGTGGCCAGCAGGACCGGGTGCTCGCCCAGCAAGGCCAGTGTATAGCCGATGTTGGGCGCCACGCCGCCGCGGTGCTTGGTCATGCTGTCGACCAGGAAGCTCAACGCCAGCGAATCCAGCTTGGCGGGCAGGATGTGGTCCTTGAACTGCCCGGGGAAGGACATGATGTAGTCGTAGGCGATGGAGCCGGTAATGACGATCCGCATGCTGCCGCCCTGCTCTAGAGTTCCGCGCGCACGGCGCGCGCCAGGTTCTTCACATAGGGCGGACGCACCACGCCATTTTCGGTGACAATGGCCGTCAGATACCGGTGTGGGGTCACGTCGAAGGCCGGGTTGCGGGCGCGCGCGCCGGCCGGCGCCACCGCCTCACCGCCCACCTGTAGCCCCAACACTTCGCCGGCGCCGCGCTCCTCGATGGGGATCAGATCGCCATCCGCCAGCGCCAAATCCACCGTGGAAGTGGGCACGACGCTATAGAACGGCACGCCGTTCTCGTGGGCCAGCACCGCCACCGAATAGGTGCCGATCTTGTTGGCCACGTCGCCATTGGCGGCCACGCGGTCGGCCCCCACCAGGCACAGGTTCACCTGCCCACGATGCAGGAAATGCCCGGCCGCGCCGTCGGCGATGATTTCGTAGGAAATGCCCGCCTGCTCCAGCTCCCAGGCCGTCAGCCGCGCGCCCTGCAGGCGTGGGCGGGTTTCATCTACCAACACGTGCACGTGTTTGCCCTGCTCGTGCGCTGCGAACACCACGCCCAGGGCGGTGCCAAAATCGACCGCTGCCAGCGCGCCGGTGTTGCAGTGATGCAAGATCGTGTCGCCGTCTTCCACCAGGGCCGCGCCGTTGAAGCCCATGCGCCGGTTGAGGGCCACATCCTCATCGGCCAACTTTTGCGCCGCGGCCAAAAGCGCCGCGCGCACATCGCCGGCCGTGTCCAAATCTTCGTCGGCCGCCACTCGCAGCAGGCGGTCCAGCGCCCAGCTCAAGTTCACCGCCGTCGGCCGCGCCTGGCGCAGCACCGCCGCGGCCCGCTCCAGATCGCGCAGCAATTCCAGCCGGTCGCTGGCCGGGCTCTGAAACCCGGCCAGCGCCAGCCCGAACGCGGCGGTGGCGCCGATGGCCGGCGCGCCGCGCACGACCATATCCTTAATAGCCCGCGCCACCTCGACGTAGTCGTGGTACACCGGACGCTCGACACGATTCGGCAGCAGGCGCTGGTCGATCAGCCGGACCCCGTCCGCATACCAGTCAACAGTTCGCAATTAGAGGCTTCTCACATGAAAAGCGCCCTCGAGACGAGAGCGCAGACCGTCATGACGCGAGCGGGCGAATGATAGCATGGGCCTAACATGGAGTCAAAGCTTATTCGACTTGGTTCCGGGTTTTGCTGGACCGCGCCGCCCGCCGCCGCCGCGGGTCATTCCGCCGCAAGCTGTTCAAACAAGCGCCAGCAGCGGAGCAGCGCGCGGGGCAAATGGAAACAGCCCTTCCACTTGCCGCCTTTCAGCGGCAACAGCACCTCGCCGCGCCGGTTGAGGTAGCCAAACCATTCGCCGTACTCCGGGTCTGGGAAATGCGCCCAGGTATACGCGTGCAGGCGCTCAAACCAGGTCCAGCACTCGGGGCGGCGCGTCAGCGTATAGCCCATCAGCGCAGCCACCAGGGCTTCCAGATGCACCCACCACAGCTTCTGGTCCCACTCTAGCTGCTGCGGCGGGCGCCCCAAGCGATCCATGAAATAGAAAAGGCCGCTGTGCTCCCCGTCCCAGCCGAAATGCAGTGTGGCCAGGGCGGCGTCCACGGCCGTGTGGAGCAGGGTCGCGTCGCCCCGGCGGCGCGCGATGTCCATCAGAAACCACGTCGCCTCCAGGGCGTGCCCGGGATTGAGCAGGCGACCCTCAAACGAATCCACCTGGCTGCCATCCGGGGCCACAGCTTCCAGGATGAGCTGGGTGGCCGGGTCGCGAAAATGGCCCAGCACGCTGGCAACACAGGCGTCGAGCGTGGCCTCCACCTCCGCGGCCGGCAGCAGGGGCTCCAGCTCCAGGACGAGGTTGGACAGAATCATGGGCAGGGCCAAAGTATGCAGGGGGCGTGCCCCCGGCACCAGCTTGTTGTACGTCCCTTTGGGATTAGCCTGCCGCTCCAGAATGTGGTGATAGGTGGCCCGCGCCAGCGCGGCCGCTGGCTCGTCCCCAGTCGCCAGAGCGTATTGCCCCAGGCCCATGGCCGCGAAGCAATCCGAGAAAATGTTGTATGGCTGGACCAGCGGCTGGCCCTGCCGGCTCAGGGCAAAATACCAACGTCCGTGCCCGTCCATGCCATGGGCGCGCAAGAAGTCGGCGCCGTGCCGGGCCAGCGCTTGCCATTCAGGGCGGGCCTCAACGCGCTGATGCAGCATCGAGAACGTCCACATCTGCCGGCCTTGCAGCCAGACGAACTTGTCGCTGTCAAAGACCGAGCCATCGCGGTTGAGACAGGTGAAGTAACCGCCATGCTCCCGGTCGAGCGAGTGCTGCTCCCAAAAAGGGATCACGTCCGCCAGCAGCGCGTGCCGGTAGAGCTGAGCGTAAGCCTGGAAATTAGGCACGGGGGTCCGTTATCTTCAGTCGTCAGAAACCTTATCGCAGCTGACCCTGTACCGCCAGCACGGCATAGAGCAGGACGACCGCCAGACAGTTATTGGTGGCGTGCACGGCAATGGTCAGCCACAATGACCGGCTGCGGTCATAAAGCGCCGCCAGCACCAGGCCCAGCACAAAGCTCGAGGCCACCACTCCAACGCTATCGGCGTGGCCGGCGGCAAAGATGGCCGAGCTAATGAACACCGCCGGCCACATGCCAAAGCGCGCGCTGAACCAGCGGTGAATGAGGCCGCGAAAAAACATCTCTTCTGCCACCGGCGCCAGCAGCCCGGCGCCCACCAGGGTGACGATGAAGTTCAGCGCCAGCGGGCCGCCACTGGGCGCGATCAGATCCATACGGAGCTGAATGTCGGTGAAGTCGGTGCCGCGCAGCCGCTCGGCCAGGTAAGCCGCCAGCCCGCGCGCCGGCAATACGGCCAGGGCCAGGGTAAGCGCCAGCAGCAGCCAGGCCGGGTTGAAAGCCCGAAAGCCATATTCGGCCCAGGTCAGATGCCGGCGGCGCATCCCCAAAAGATAGGCCGTGCCTGCAAAGCACACGAAGTTCGCGCCGTAAAGCGCGGCGCTGGTGGCGATGGTGAACTGTCGCCGAAAGGCCAACTGCACCAGCAGCGACACCAGAATAAACACGCCAAAGCCGCACACCAGGTAGGCCAGCAGCGCCCACCAGCTTTCCGGCTGCCAGCCGGCTTGCGGCGCGTCTGGTGCCACGATCGGGGGAACGGCGGCCGGCTCAGCCGAGGCTGCGTCAGCCGCGTCCATCGCCTGCCAGCCTGGGCCAATCCAGCAAGCACACCTCCAGCGCCAGCCGCGCGTTCGCGTTTTGTTCCAGCAAACCGGCAGTGCGCCGCAGGCCCAGCATCACCTCGCGCGCTGCTGCCGGGGGCACGGCCTCGGCCAGCCGGCGCACCTCGGCCTCGCGGTCGGGGTTGGCCAGCGGGCTGGCCATGCCCGCGCCCGCGCTGGCCGAGGCAGCGCCCGCCAGCAATACGTCACGCCACAAGCTCTGCCACAGGTCCAGCGTCTCCTGAATACGGTCGGTGCTGGCTTCCTTGGCCAGCCGCTCGGCATACGCAAAACGCGCCACGCGCGACGCGCCCAGCAGGGCCGACAGATCATCCAGCGCCAGCTGCCGTGCGGCCAGGGCCGCCTCGTCGGCCAGCATGCGCACTGCCCAACCCAGCCGCCCTTGCGCCAGGTGCGCCAGCAGATCGGCGCGTTCGGCGGGCGCCAGCCAATTGGTTATCAGCGCCGTGCGCACGGTCTCCATGGGCAGCGGCCGCAGCGGCACCACCGCGCAGCGTGAGACGATCGTGGGCAGCAGGTCATCAGCCCGCTCAGCGGTCACCAGGATCACCGTGCGGCCTGGCGGCTCTTCGAGCGTCTTCAGAAAGGCGTTCATCGACTCGCTGTTGGCCGTTTCGAACCGCAGCAGCCGCGCCACCCGCCGGCGCGCCTCCACTGGCTTGAGCGACAGGTCGTTGATCATCTGGCGCACCGACTCAATCTTGATCTTGGCCGTGCGCACGCTCTTGCCGCTCATCACCGGCTCAACCGTCAGCAAATCCGGGTGCCGGCCGCGGCTGGCCAACTGGCAATGGCGGCACTGGCCGCAGGGTGGATCCGCTGCCTGGCACAGCAGCGCGCGCGCGAAATCGCTCACCAGGGTGCGCTTGCCAATGCCCGCTGGGCCGGTGAATAAATAAGCGTGACGGGCGCGGTCCTGCGCCACATCGCGCTGTAGCATCGCCACCGCCCATTCGTGGCCGATCACGGTCCATGGCATGCGCTGATTGTAGCATGTGGGGGCGCTGTCACTCTGTGTTGGTAGTTTTTCGGTTGTCATTTGGGATGGGGCAGGCTATAATGGCGCTCTGCCTGGGCGGTTAGCTCAGTTGGTTAGAGCATCGCGTTGACATCGCGAAGGTCGTAGGTTCGAGCCCTATACCGCCCACCTCCACAGGGAACTGTTCCGCCCAAAGTGAGTGGCGCCGTGCAAGCGCGCGGCGCCACTCACTTTTTTACTGACCGATTGTGCTATAATGTGAACAGTTACATACGTCCGCGATGACCGGGACGAGTACTCGTGCTAAAGCTTCAGGGAGGACCGGGCCACTGACTGCAAGCCCGTCCAGCCCAGGCGCGAAGAAAACCACCCGCGAGCGTGAACCCCAAAACGCCGGCAACGGCGCCAGTAGGGCCAACGGGCCGGCCCGTTATAGCCGCTGAAAGATACTGCCGCAAAAGTCGCGGCTAGTAATCTTGGGTGGAACCGCGTGAGAATGCCTCTCGCCCCAAGCTCGGGCGACAGGCGTTTTTTGTTTAATGCTCAGGAGGCAGCCATGACCAGCGACAGCGACACTCTTGAGCGGCTCCGGCAGAGGCCATAGACCCTCTCTCCGCCGGCAGCCGCCTGAAAACGGACCGGCGGGAGCCAGTGTGGCGGCTCGGCGCCCTGGCAAACGAACGGCCAGCGCTTGCGCGCTGCCGCAGCTAAGGAGACTGACGTGTCCGACAAACCGGTTGAACGCTACGAAGACTCTGAACTCTACCGCATCCGCCATTCGGCCGCGCACATTATGGCCGAGGCGGTGATGGAGATGTTTCCCGGCCAGGCCAAGGTGGCCATCGGCCCGCCCATCGCCGATGGCTTCTATTATGACTTCGACCTGCCGCGCGCCCTGACGCCGGAAGACCTGCAAGCCATCGAGAAGCGCATGCGCCAGATCATCGCCGGCAAGTTCCCCTTCCAGCGCCAGGAGGTCAGCGCCGAGCAGGCGCGGGAACAGTTCAAAGACCAGCCCTACAAGCTGGAGCTGATTGACGGGCTGGATAAGGGCGGCCAGGATGAATATGGCACGGCGCGAGCGCCAGCCATTGGCGAGAAACCTGTGATCTCGTTCTACACGCACGATACGTTCACGGACCTGTGCCGCGGCCCGCACGTGGAGCACACGGGTAAGGTGAACCCCTCGGCCTTCAAGCTGATGAGCATCGCCGGCGCGTACTGGCGCGGCGACTCGAACAAGCCTCAGCTCCAGCGCATCTACGGCACGGCCTGGAAGACGGCCGAGCAGCTCGAGCAATATCTGTGGCAGCTGGAGGAGGCCAGGAAGCGCGACCACCGCAAGCTGGGCAAAGAGCTGGGCCTGTTCTACTTTTCCAATGCCGTCGGCCCCGGTCTGCCCCTGTTCTCGCCCAAAGGCGAGATGCTGCGCTACCTGATGGAGAAGTACGTGCGCGACGTGCAGACGCGCTATGGCTATCAGCACGTGTGGACGGGCCACCTGGTGAAGGAAGACCTGTTCAGGCGCTCGGGCCATCTCGATAACTATGCGGCGGTGATGTTCCCGCCCCTGGTGGACGAAGGCGTCGCGTACCGGCTGAAGCCGATGAACTGCCCGAGCCACATGTCGCTGTATAACGAGATGGGCCTGCACTCATATCGCGACCTGCCGCTGCGCTTCTCGGAGTTTGCCACGCTCTACCGCTACGAGGCGGCAGGCGAGCTGAGCGGGCTGACGCGCGTGCGGGCGCTGACGCAGGACGACTGCCACATCTTCTGCCGGCCCGACCAGATCCAGGAAGAGTTCAGCCGGGCGCTGCAGCTCGTCCGGGAGGTGTTTGACCACTACCAGCTCAGCGACTATCGGGTGCAGCTCTCGCTGCGCGGCAGCCAGGGCAAATATGTGGCCGACGATGAGAAATGGACGCTAGCGACGGAGGCCCTCAAGGCCGCGCTGGACGCCAACCAGGTGAATTACAGCGCTATGGAGGGGGAGGCCGCCTTCTATGGCCCCAAGGCCGACTTTATGGCCAAGGATGCCCTGGGCCGCGAGTGGCAGCTCAGCACGATCCAGGTCGACTTCATCCAGCCGGCGCGCCTGGGCTGCGAGTACACGGGCGAGGACGGCCAGGCCCACACGCCCGTGCTGCTGCATCGGGCGGTGATGGGTTCCACGGAGCGTTTTATGGCCGTCATCATCGAGCACTTTGCCGGCGCGTTTCCGCTCTGGCTGGCGCCGGTGCAGATGATGGTCATTCCGATCTCGGAAAAGTTCGTCGACTACGCCGGCCAGGTGGCGGAGAAGCTCAGGGCCCAGGGCTTCCGGGTGGAGGTGGACGAGCGCAACGACCGCATGCAGGCCAAGATCCGCGACGCCCAGTTGCAGAAAATCCCCTATATGCTGGTCGTGGGGGCCAAGGAAGCTGAAACGGGGGCGGTCTCGGTCAGGCTCCGCTCCGGCGAGGACCTGAAATCCAAGTCGCTGGACGAGTTGATCGCCCTGGCCAAGGCCGAGCTGGATAAGTCAGCCGGACCCGCCGCGGCGCCTTTGAGCAGCAACTGAGCAGTTTTTGGGCTGGCGCGCCGCGCCGCGCAGGGCTAAACTAACCAAAGTCTGCCCTCGCCCGCCGCATGGTCGATCAAGAAAAAGGCGAACGGCAGTCCGGCTGCCGTTCGCCTGTTTTTTTGGATGAGAGGCTACATGATCACCACTCAAGACTTGCGCGCCGATGTGCTGCAGGCTGCCCAGTTGGTCAAACGCGACCGCAAAGCTGGCCTGGCCTGCCTGAATGCGCTTTTTAACCAAGGCACTTTGCCCAGCCCGGCCCTGAACGGCCACTACCAGGGCGCGCTGCTGACCACCAGCGTTAATCCGTTCATGGATGCCCTCAGCCGCGCCTTGTTCGGTCTGTGGCTGCCATGGAAGGGCAAGACCCTCGACGCCGCGGCACAGTCCGGCGACAACATTTTTACCAACGATGGGCTGTGGCTCTCGCGGCTGGTGTTTCCCGGCTACAAGGGTACGATACCCGACGGGCCCGGCCGCTCGCGCGCCCTGGTCTTCCGGACCACCCTGGGCGCCGGCAAGGACGATCCCGGCCTGCGGGTCTTGAAAATCGATTACGACCTGGAAGCCAACCCCAGCTTTGTGGTGCGCGATGTGCTGGACGAGCTGGTGCAGGTGGGCGACGGTTACTACCTGGGCAAGGCCCACCTACACTGGCAGGGCCGCTGGCGCTGCGCCGCCTATTTCACGCTGGCCAGTTTGTAAACCTGCTACAAGGGAAGCGCCGGGCAGCGTTGCTGCCCGGCGCTTCTTGTTAGGTACCCTGTTCCACCGCCGGCCGTGCTGTGGTCGGCGCCTTCTCGCTTTCGATGCCCCAGGTCACCAACCGTCGCGGGTGTATCCGGATCATCTCTGGTCCGAAGAACGGCTGGATGGTCTGTCCCCCGCTCGCCAGCACCTCCGCCTGACCCCGAATCTCGATGCCGCGAATGGTCCACGGGTCGAAGTACGGAATATCGTCAATCACGAACGCCACCTTCGGATTGCGCCCCAGGTCGCGGTAGTGCTTGCGCTGGGTCAGGCCGGCCCGGCCGCCAATGTCAATCGAGTCCTGCTCGGGGTTATAGCGAAACCCAATCTCATTCAGCGCGCAGCAGCGCCCCGCAGTAATCACACTCGGCCGTGTTGTTGTCGATCCAGTTGGCATCGCCGCCGTGCACCGGCGCGCCGCACTTGGGGCAGCTGGTGGGCAGGGTGCCGCGCACTGGCGCGGCGGGGGCGGCCGCCGCGCCCTGGCCCGGCCCGCCCTGCCGCCGGCGCAGCCCCAGGCCAGCGCCGGCGCGCAGCCGGCCGGCATACTCCTGCTGCAGCGCGCTGGCCGCGTTCGTCATGCCATGGTTGCCCATCTTGCGCGTGATATTGGAGAAAAACGTCGGGGCGCGCAGCCCCATGCCGTTGGAGATGAACAGATTAAGCGCGCTGCGCGCCTGGCCCAGGGCCATTTGTCCGGCCTGATTGTCAGCAAAGGCATGCGCCGCGCGCGCGTGCAAGTTGGCCGCCCGGCGTGGATGGCCCGTGGCCTCCATCT
>Ga0070730_10002328_pt1 | contig 17299 bp, 16 predicted proteins | sample Coa_R1_3_FD_66447 | JGI IMG/M metagenome (GOLD analysis project Ga0070730, IMG submission 66447) | Surface soil microbial communities from Centralia Pennsylvania, which are recovering from an underground coalmine fire - Coalmine... | ecosystem: Environmental > Terrestrial > Soil > Unclassified ... | reverse complement strand
CTCCAGGACCAGCCAGCATGGCAGGGTCTCGATCCGGCCTACCGCCTCATCGAGATCCTCGCCCAGGCCCCTTCGGGCTCGAAACGCCGCCCGCAGCAGCCTCACGCCGTCGTTCCAAGCGGCTTCACCGGGCTGGGACGGGAGCAGGCCCAGGTGGTGCAGCCCGTTGGACGCGCCGTCGCAAGGGAGGAAGCGCACATCGTCGAATGACAGCCCGACCGGCGTGCGCCCGGCGTCCAGCAGGACCCGCCGATAGTCCAGGGCGGTGGTGGCTCGGCATGGGAAGATGACTTCGGGCGCGAACAGGGCCTGGCGATCGAAATCGATCGCGCCCCCGGGGCCGCAAAGGTGATCGGCCACGGCGAAGTCGGCGCGATAGACCAGATCGGTCATGGCGAAACAGACCGCCTCGAGGATGGTCACCCCGGGATCATGCAGGTTGTAATCAGTCCAAACCTCGCCGCTGGCCTGCTGGGCGCGATCGATGGCGAATTCGCGCAGGGATGCGAAGGCGACGTCGTCGGCCAGGCGCGCGGCGGGTCCGACGCGGGCGATGGAAGACGGGGGAAGCGCGCCCGGGGCGCCGGGGGCGCTCATGCGTCTTTCTTGGGAGGCGGGGGAGGGGTCACGCCGGTGGCCGCCCAGTCCATATCGGGATCAAACCAGAGCTTGGTGACGAAGGCCCTGATGTTCGCGGGCTGGCCACCGACGAGGTAGGGGCTCCGGCTGCGGATCTGCAGGGCAAATCGGGCCTGCTTGCCGTGTTTGTCGACTTCTGTCGCGTCCGGTCTCGCGCCCCAGGACAGCCTGAGGCGATCGGCCCGCCTCGAGTAGAAGGCGTGTATCTGTCGGATGGGAGTCTTGCCGCCGAAGATCGGCCAGAAGAAATTGTCCCAGCGGCTCGGGTTGTAGGTGTTCAACGCCAGGGCGTGCACAAGCGCGAAGCGGCCGGTGTTGGGAATGCCGACTCCGGCGGTGACCTCGAAGGCCACGCACCCTCGAAGGTCGGCCGCGCCCGATATGGTGTGGGGTTTGCCGTCGGCCGGGACGTCGACCAGCTGTCCGGCGCGGCCATGCGATCGCACGAGGCCGTCGACATCCAGCTTGGCGCCCGGCGTCTCGACGCCGATGCCGACATAGGGCAGCGCGTCGTAGCCTTTCCACGCGGCGGGATTGGTCTCCGGGGGCCGGTCCCAGAGCGACAGGACAACGGCGTCGTCGGTCTGCCTGACGGCTCCGCGTTTCACGGTGAGGGCGTTGTTCTGGTTGTCGATAAATCCCAGCGACCATTCGGGCGCCGGCGAATTCGGTCCTTCGAAGCTGAGAAGGGCCTGAGAGTCGCCGAGCGTGATGATCTTGAGGCCGTCCGTGGCGGTCTTGATGAACCCCTCATCGTACATGATCAGGCTTGAATCGATGAGGTCCACGAAGTTGCTGGCCGTCGGGCGCTTGCCGAAGCTGAAATACCCCTTCAGAGTTTGGCGGTTCTGGGTCGTCATGACGGCACTCTCTCGCGTTCGGAACCGTCGCGCCCGAGCACGAAGGTAGCGCCGATCTGCAGACCGGGTGTGGCGAATTGGGTGGCGCCGGCAACATGATCGGCGATCCCGGTTCGCCTTGGCTCGTCATCGACACCCAGCATGACCTCGATGATGTGCTCGGGGATCGGCAGGGCGAGACTCCAGGGATACCTGGCCCTGACGATCGCTGGCGCGAGACCAGCGGCGCCGGCGCCTGGCCGGTCCGTCGTGGCGTCCTCCGGCGGCGCGGTGTCTTCGTAGTGGTACTCGATGCCGATCCCGTCGGGGCCGCCCTCGACGACATGGATCAGGGAGATGGCCCCGGCCGACTGCACGCCGGCGACCGCTCGGATACAGGCCTCGATGTCGTCGCTGCGCACGGTCCAGTCGAGGCAAGCTTGATAGCCGCCGTCGTGCCAGGGCGAGAGGTATTCCACGATCGCGGTATTGATGACGCTGAGAACGTTGCCGAATTGAGCCTGCGGCTTCAGCAAGACCTTACAACGCACCTGGATGTATTCGTAGGTGACGTTGCGGACGGCGATGTCGGCTTGCGGCGAGGCGTGCCGACGGACGAAGTTCTCGATCCTGTCGAGCGCCAGAGCACTGAGTTGCAGGGCGCGGGTGCTGTAGAGCGGGTCGTTGCGGGGGGCCGTCGGCGCCACGACGACCAGCACCTTTCCCGGCGCGAACTCACCGGTGTCGGGCGCCAGGTTGGGCAGGCATTTGACCATGAAGACGTTCGGGTGCTGTTCCAGAACGAGGCGCTCATAGTCCCAGGGCGTCGAGGCGCGCATCTTGTGCCGCAGCCGCTCGCTCACGCGGGTCCACTCCTGACGGACGGTCTCCGCGGCGCGCAGTCCAAAACCGGCGGCGGGTTGGCGAATGCTGAGCACCCCCGGGATCGACGCGCTCCTGGCGTCCAGGGTCCTTGGCGGAAGGGCCGCCTCGGGGACCGTGGCGCCGAGAACCCGCACGACCCGCAAAGCCTGGGCGTGCACGCCCTGCAGTCCGGCGAAGTGATCGGACGCATCGTTGCTGCCCACGCCCAGCCAGAAGAGATCGCCCGGCAGGATACGATTGCCTTTGGTCGGGCCGTCGGGGAGGTCCAGGATAACAATGCCGCTGCGTTGGAAGCCGCGGGTGGTGTCGCTGAGCACTTGATTCCGGTCCAGCGGATGCCAGACGTCGTCGGCGAGCCAGGCCCAGTCGATGACCCGACCGGCCTGGCTTCGCGCCTTGCTCTCGGTGGCGGTGTCTTCCCGCAACTCGAACAACAGGGTCAGGGTCCCCTGGAGCTGGTCGGCGTCCAGCCCGATCAACAACTGACCGTCGGGCTCGAAGCCCGGCAACACGCCATGGACCCTTTCGGCGGCGGCAGGATAGATTTCCTTCACCCCGAAGGGATGGATGTGCAGCACCCTTTCGCCTTCGACCACGGCCTCGCCGGGGGCCGGAGGCTTCATGACGATGCGACTCCTGGCCTCGTAGTCGAGGGTCATGCGCGCGAGCAGCGGCGTGTAAGGCGGGTTGGGCAGCGCGGCCTTCCGGTTTTTCACGCGCAGGCTCATGGCGTCCGCCAGGACTACCGGATAGTGCTGGTGGCCGAAGCCGACGTCCGGCGCGGAGAGGCCGATCTTCACGAAACCACCACGGGTGTTCTGATCCAGAAGGGCGGCGCCGTCGGTGGGTCGCCAATAACCGCGCAGGCCAGAGGGGCTGACTTCGAGGGAGTGGGTGGCTTCCGCCTCGCGGCTCCGCGGGTCCAGGGCGAAGAGCGACTGTTCGGCGCCGACTTCGACCCATCGCCCGTCGCGAAGGATCGAACACTTGACCTTGAACGCCGCGTCGGTGAGGTCAGGCTCGCCGTAGTCCGCGTAGTAGCCGGCCAGGCCGCCCGGCGGGAGGGCGGCCCAGTTCAGGTTCAACCGGTAGCGCGTCACGGTTTTGCGCGCGGGCTCGGGCGATCCGACCGCCAGATAGGACGCGGTGTCCGGCAACGGTCCGAACGGCAGAAACGCCTTGCTGGGGTCGAGCTGGCCGAGTTGATTGTAGGCGGTCAGGCGGCGCAGACCCCTCACTCCGACGACCAGGGCGACACTGGTCAGCACGGCGCCCTCGAAGAGCGAGAAGGGACACAGCCGCGCACGCCTAGTCATGGTCAGACGCAGGATCGGGGCGTCGCCTGGCCACTGGGGGCCGTGGACGTCAGGCGTGCAGACGGTTGTAGCCGGATCCTCGTTGGACAGGCGCAGTAGGAGGGTGAGCGTGCCGCAACCGTCGGCGGCGGGCGTTTCCCCGGCGTCTGACGGCTGCGGCTTGGGATCGATGACCTCGAACCAGCCGAGCGCGGTGCTGACCTCCGCCTTCAAGGCCGCGGAGAACAGCTCTTCGCGAATGCGGGCGCGCAGCCGGTCGGGGCCGCCGGGCCGCAGGGCCCCCTTGTCCCTGAGCAGCAGCACCACCGGGTCTTTCTCGAAGTCCGCCGATCGATGCATCCGACGCATCCGCGGTTCGCCGGGCCTCGAATCGGGCTCCGGCTGGTCAGGCGGGGGCTGGAGATGATGTTCAGCGTCTGTGAACACACCGCTCGCCTTCCTGATTCTCAACAGATCAAGGGGGACGAGCCGAACCTGGTCCCAGAGCAGCCAGCGCGCGAGCAGCCGGCCCAGGGCCGTATGGAACGCCCCGAGCTCGGTGGCGCTCTCGACGTCCTGGACCAGCAGGCGCCGTTCGGCGACGGCCGCGGGCGCCCGAATCCCCGGCCCCAGCCAGTCGACGATCATCTGTTCGAGAGCCAGGAAAAAGCCCGAGGCGCGCGCCCGCGCCTCGGCGAGGCGGTGGCGGCCGTCGACCGGCCCCGTCGCGATCGGCGAGGCTCGGCGCCATCTGGCAATCCACCGGTCGACGGCCGTGAAGAAAGCGTCGGCGTCGGCGCCGACGCGGTCGGCGTGGCCGATGGCGCTGACGGCGAAGACGCGCCGCTGCAATTCGGCCGCCGGCTGGTCCGCTTCGGTCACGACGCATCGCCGCGGCGCCCGAAGCCCGGCGTCGGCAAAGCTGAACTCGAGGGTGAGCCGAACGGTGCGCTCACCCTGCTCGAGTCCCAGGATCGGCGCGCTGATCGCCAGCCCGATCGTCGCGAACCTCTCGACCGCGACCGCGCCGGGCACCTCCCCGCCCAGCAGGGGTGCGCAGTCGCGTTCGAGAAGGTCCTCGGGTCCGATATCGGCGGCGTATTCGGCCGCCGTCAGTCCAGTGGCGAAGCCCAGCGCCCGTTCCGGCCAGATCGCCCGGTCCCGGCTCAGGCGAAGGGTCTTCAGCGCGACCACCTGGGCGGCGGTCACCAGCAACGGATAGGGGGCTTCGAATTGCACCATCTCGCCGTCCGGCCCGGGCCCGGCGGTGAACCGCTGGCCCTCCGGAACGACGACGTCCGCCGCGAAGGTCTTGTCGCGCCCGAACACCAGGTGGACGCTGTCGGGGACGGCGGGGCGGGGCGCCAGGCGCAGGACGTCGTGGTAGTAGAAGTCGAGACGTCTCCCGGTGAAACGGTTGATCCGCGCGCGGACGCGCTGAAAAACCTGCAGAAGCGCGATCAGGAGGGCTGCGGCCGGCTCGTGCGTCTTGGTCTCGAGCGACCGATCCAACTCCGCCTGGGCGGCCATCCTGGCGTTCTCGATCGCACGGAGCAGGGTGAAATAGACCGCCCGCATGGATCGCATGTGGTCGGCGGGCTCGCTCACGGCCGGCGCCTGGGGTTCCTGCCCCAGGAACGGGGCGAGCCACTCCTCCAGATAGCCGGCCATGCCGTCGGCCCCCGGATTCGATTGCGGGCCGATCACCCGCTGAGCGAGTCGGGTCGCGCCGAGCCCCTCGAGGTTGCTCAGCGCCTCGCGCCATGCATCCAGCCACCGGGCGAGTTCGACCAGCGCCCGAGCAAGGTCGCGGCGTCGCGTGGCCGTCCAATCGTCGAGGAACTGGCGTTCGCGGTGGTCCAGGGCGAGGGCGAGCACGCGCGCGATGACCAGACTCTCGTCGCGATCGAACAGTTCGTTCCAGTGGCCCTGGGGTTCGCCGCGGTCGTTGAGGAAGGTTAGCGCGGCGGCATATTCTCGGCTCATCGACAGGAGGTCGTGCAGCGGCGTCTCATCGACGAGAAACGAGTCCGGCGACAGAACCGGGTTGAACCGATGGAGCTGATCCGTCCCGCCGCTCACGCACGCCCTCCGACGCTGGTGGCCTGCGACAGATACAGAGGATAAACCATGTTGGAGCGTGTATTGGTGGAGATGACAGTATAATCGAGTTTCACCTTTAGAACGCCGTCGGGTACATACGGCTGACCCGGCTGATGGTCGCCCCCTTCTTCGATAGTAATCAAATCGAGTATGATCCGTGGCTCGAATAACAGGGTCGCCCGGGTTATGACGTCTTTGATATCCGTCAAGGTGCTCTGGTTGATGATCTCGAAGACGAAGCGCCGCAGGTCGCAACCATAGGTTGGCTGCATCACCCGCTCGCCGGGGGTGGTGCCCAGCAGAATCCTCAGGCTTTGCCTGATGTCTTCCTCGGCCGAAACCATCACCACGGTTTTGGCGGCGGCGTGGAACGCGGGGGGAAACGCCCAGCCGGTTCCCAGAAACGCCTTGCCGCTTCCTATCAGCCTAGCCACCGATGATCACCGTCGGCAGGCCGATGACCACGGCGCCGCCATGAGCTGTCGTGTCGCCCACCCGCACCGAGGGCCGTCCGCCGATCATCACCGTGGCCGAGCCCTTGATCAGCGAGTCGGGCGGACCGACACAGACGGCGCTGTCCCCCACCACCGCCGCCGGCAGGCTGCCGATGAGGACGGTTGGAACGCAGGGCCCGACGACGGGGCCGCCGACGTGGGGGATCGGCGGCAGGCCCGGCGTCACCATCGGGCAGGCGTGAAGGTCGGTCAGGCGGGCGGCCGGAGGCATGCCAACCTCTCTCGTTCGATGGCCGGGCTCAATTGATCATCACCATGGCGCCCTTGACCGTGGTCACGCCGCTCGCCGAGAGTTCCGCGGTCGCCGCGCCCTTGCCCGTGAAGGCGACATTCGCCTGGGCCGTGACGTTCAGGCCCTTGGCCGTCAGATCCGCTTGCGCCGTGAGGGATATGGCGTTCGTCGCCTCGAGGCTGATCGAGCCGGTGGCCGTCAGCTTGATATCCTTGGGGCTCGCCAGGGCGATGCCGCTGGTGTTCATGGTCACGGTATTGCCGGTCTGATCGGAGAGCAGGATCGACTTATCTTTGTCGCTGATCACGATCTTGTTGTTGGCGGGGGTCGTTATGGTTACGATCTTGTCAGCATCGTTGATTTCTATCTTAGTTTTGCTGCGAGTGACAAGGGATTTGATGTCATTCTCCTTGGTTATTGTGTAGGGCGGCGCGCGGTTGCTGCTATACAAACTTCCCAATATGACAGGGTTTGAGGGATCGTTGTTGAAGTATCCGAGCACTACCTCATCGCCGATCTCTGGAATATAGAAGGCGCCGAAGTCCTTTGAAGCGTAATACTGCGTGAGTCGCGCCCAAACGCCCTCCGTCGTGGCGCTGAGCACGGGGACTTTCACCTGGATGCGCTGCTCGCCCTTCGGATCGCCATCCAGCTTGATCACCACGCCGATCTGCAGGCCGTCGGCGGCGGGCAGCAACCCGGCGGCCCCCGGAGCGAGCAGGTCGGGCCGCTCGGCGAACCATGTCGCCGGCAGGCCGATCTGGACCTCCGTCAGCCAGTTGCCGTCGGCGATCTCGTGTTCGAGGCCGCCGACGAAGACCGGCCCGTTGTAGCGTTCGCCCACGCCGGCCACCTCTATCAACGTCCCGACCGCGGCCTTGGCGGAACCCTGGAACTTCATGCGGCCGCGTATGCGCGCTAGGCCGGCGCGGACCTGCTGCGCCTTGGCCCAGGCGGTGAGGGCGGTCTTTTCCAGAACTGTCGCGGTCTGCAGGGTGAAGGTTCCCAGGCCTATGACCTGGGCCAAGGCGCCGGACTTGAGGTTTCCCTGCGCATTGAGAGTCGCCGGGCCCTCCGTGGCCGTCGCCGTCGCCTGCGTCTTGGGATCCCACGCCACGGCTTCGACGCTGGAAAGCTGGCCACGCGCGTCGATCTCGGCGTGGAACTCGATCAGGTCCATGCCCCAGGTCACCGACAGGATCGCCTCGCCGCTGGTTTGCGGCGCCTTGACGTGGAGCTTGCCGTCATCGGCGATGACCAGCAGTCCGTTGACCTCGGCCCGCGAGACCAGGAAATCCCAATCCGTACAGTAATACTGAACCAGCTCGCCGTACTGGACGTCGGTGCTGTCGACCTCGGCCGTCAGTCCATGGCCAGATGCCAGCTTGCTGATGATATCGCTGTCTTTCTGATCGACATAGTTGACGTTCTTACGCCCCAGCGTCATCTTCGTCGCCTTGTCCTGGCAGTCGACGATCAGCCGGCTGAAGTTCTCGCCGCTGATGCGCATGCCGAGCTTGACGACGACACCGTCGAACAGGGTGTCCTGGTCCTCGCCGTAACCGGCCTTGATGACGATGGCCGCGCCGGGTTCGAACGTCGTGTCGTCGGCCACCGGCCACTCGCCGGTGGGCATCCGACCATCCTCCAGCACCAGGCGCGCCGTGGGGATCGTTCCGACGGCGCGCTGAACGCGCACCGAATGGCACTGGACCGAATCGCTCACCGGCTCGCCGTTGCTGAGGATCGCGATGCGGACCGGGCCGTCGCTGTTCAGTTGCGGTGAAATGGCCACGGGCTAGACCAGGGGCGGGAAATGCAGCCGGCTCCCGGCCGCGAGCCTGTGCACATCGTGCAGCCCGTTGAATCGGGCCACCTGAGCATAGTAGGCGGGATCGCCGTAGATTCGATTGCAAAGCAACGGAAGGGTGTCGCCGGCCCGGACTTCCACGAGATGACTGAGGTCGGCCGACGAACGTTTTGCCTTAGCCTCGGCCTCCTTGTTGCTCATGAATCCGATGAACTTCAGCGTAACCTTGGCGCGCAGCGGATCACCGCTTGGTTTGAACAGAGTATATTGTATTGAAATCGACGACAGTCGACCGTAGAGGATCAGCGTGCCCCACAGCAGTTGCACATGGTTGGGCTCATGGTCTGTGCCGTTGTAGGCGTAGACGACGGCGTTCAGCTTCGCGATGTGCTTCTCCACGTCCAGGCGCTGGCTTTCGGGAAGGGGGACGGCGCCCGTGCTGTCGAGCAGCAACGAGAACTCCACAGTGTCCGGATCGAAAGCGGAGAATTTGGTTTCTGCGCCCACTTCTCCTTGCGCAGCCTTGGTATCGTAGCGAATCGCGCGCGTGTGGGAGAACTCCGATGGGTTCAGCATGGCGATGAACGCTTTGGCGCTCTCGACCGTCTTGGTCCCGTCCTTGCTGACTTTGACGGGCGTGATCTTAAGCTGAATTTTCTCGCCCATGATCTTTAGCGTTCGCGCAGGTTTTGAAGCTTTTCTTCAAGCCACAGCTTGCATTCGGCAAGAATTTCTTCGCGAAGCCGATCCAGCGACTCGGGAGCCACGGGATCGCGGGGCGCCGGCCCGTTCGAGGGCGTGACCGTCGAGGTGATCAACAGTTGCCGGACTTCGATGGGCATGGCGCTCAGGTCTTCCGTGTCGAGGCCGCATAGGACAGTTCGATCTTCTCGATAGCCACGGCGCTCTTGTCGGCCTGGAAGGGATCGACGGTCCAATGGGTGGGATAGGCGTTCTGGAACGACCATTCCCGCAAGATGTCCGTTCCCGTCTCGTCCAGCAGTTGCACCTGGATGTCCTGGGGCAGGATCGGTTCGTCCAGACCGCCTTCGAGCACGCTCTTGCACCACTGGACCAGCCGCGAATTCTTGCTGGCGACACCCCGCTTGAGGGTCAGCGTGGGATGCTTGACCCCCTTCGGAAGGGAATGGACGAAGCGGTTCTCGCCGCCCTCCCGATAGGCCTCGATTTCCATCTGTGGCCCGATGCCGCTCGCCTCCTGGAAGGCGGCGTCGACGTCCGGGCCCCGCACGCCGATGACCACCTTGAAAGAGAAGGCTACGGGGGGGTAGTCGCTCATCACTTGTCCGCAGTCGTCAGGCCTTCATGGGCGAGAACGATGGTCTCGACCGCGACTTCGTTGCCCTGGGCCTTCAAATCGGTGCCCTGCACCTTGCTCGGCCAGGCGTTTACGACCTTCCAGACCATGGCGACGTCGCCCGCTTCGTTTTTGAGGCTGATGGTCAGCGGCTTGCGAACCGTCTCCTTGCCGCCTTCCATGGTGAACCATTTCCACAGGCTGATATCGCCCTTGAACACCCCCTTCTTCATGGTGATATCCGTGTACTTCAACATGCCGGGCACCTTCTGTACCGAAGAGACGGCACTATTGCCGCTCCGATAGTCGATGGATTGCTTTTCGGCGTCGAGGCCCGAGACTTCCTGGAACGACATGACTTCAGAATCCCACTTCACCTCGAAACTAAACTTGGGAACCGGCCAAGCGGTGCTTTGATCAGCCATTTTTCATCTCCAATCCTTGGTTTGAGAACCGCGCTCGGCGCGACGAGTCGTCAGGACTTCTGCATCTGTTGCTGGAAGGTGATCTCGATGAACTCGGCCGGATGGCTGATGGCGACCAGAACGGTCACCCGCAGGATCCCCTCCAGGATGTCGTCGGCGGTCATGGTGTCACCCAGGCCGACGTGGACGCTGAAGGCGTCAGCCGGAACCGCCCCGGCCAGGCCGCCGCGCTTCCAGACCGAGGTCAGGAAGTTCTCGATCATGCTACGGATGGTGACCCAGGTATCGGCGACGTTGGGCTCGAACACCATCGCCTTGGCCGCCAGCTTGCACGACTCCTCCAGCATGATCATCGTCCGGCGCACGTTGATGTAGCGCCAGTCGAGGCTGTTGCCGTTGAGCGTGCGCGCGCCCCAGACCAGCGTCCCTTCGCCCTTGAAGGCCCGGATGGCGTTGATCGACTTGCCCATGGGCGTGACGTTGAGGTCTTCCTGGTCGGCGGCGGTGATGTTCACCGCCGGTTCCACCGCGCTGGTGACGCTGACGTTGGCCGGCGCCTTCCAGACGCCGCGCACGTTGTCGACCATGGTGTACAGCCCCGCCATGGCCGCGCTGGGCGGCATCAGATTGAGCTTGCGGGTGACCGCGGCGATGAGGTCGGCGTAGCCCTGGCTGGTCCTCAGCAGCGATTCGTTCAGTTGCAGCGCGGTCGGGGGAGGCTGTGCGCCCGGCCAGGCCTGATCGGCCTTCGCCGGCGGGTTCCTCTGTCCATCGACGTAGTTCAGGATGGAGATGAAATCCCGAATTGGCTTGGGTGTCGTCGCATCCACTGCCGCGGTCGGAGTCCCCGCGAGCCCCATTTCCGTTCGCAGCATCGACAACAGATTGGCGCCGTCGGTATCGATCAGGTTCGTGAAGTCGATGGCGTTGCTTTCGACGATCGTCGTCCTCACCCACGGATAGTACGCCGCGCCATAATCGAGCTGGTTGATCCCCAGGGAGTCGCGGAAACTGCTGATGCAATCGACGCCGCTGTTGTCGGAGAGCTCCTCCTGCCGACGCCGGAACCCGTCCCAGATGTCGAGAATCGCGAAGCGGTTTTTCATGGTGTAGCCGCAGTGTTGCAACATGTGCTGCTGCAGGCTGTAGCAATCCGACCGCGCCAGAAGGACGGCGTCGGGAATGACCACCATCGTCGGCTCCTGCTCGAGCTCGAGGGTGTCGATGCCCTGGCTCAGCTTGTCGAGGTCGATCGGCGTGGGATTGCCGTCGGCGTCCTCATAGGGGCCGACCGATACGATGTAGCAGGGGCCGCCGAGATTCTGGAAGAACAGCTCCATCGCGTAGTACAGGTTGAACTTGCCGTCGGCCAAGGCGTCGAGGTGGTAGGGGGTTATGGTCGGCACCGCCGGGACCCAGGCGGCGTCGCCGCCGCCGGCCAGGGTGGCCGCGAGCGCCGGGGTCCACGCGCCAATGGTCGCCACCGCGATCTTGTTGCCCGCCACACCGAGGGTCTTGGCGGTGAGGGTCAGATCCGCGGCCGTGGCGGTCGCCGACACATCCGGATTGGGGGCCGCCGCGTCGTTGATCTTGGCCGCCAGGTTGGTCAGCGCCGTCGGCAGATCGGCCCCGATCAACACTTCGCCGGGCGCGGCGGGATTGGAGAGCGCGGTCTTGAAGGTGTAGGTGGCCGCGCCGACCTTCAGCGTGTCGCCATCCGCCGGCGTGGCGGTCGCGGTCAGGCTCAGGGCGGCGCTCTTTGCGGCCGCCCACGTCCTTTCGGCGGCGTTCGCCGTCACCACGAAGTCCGTTTCGAGGCTGTCCTTGCCGCCGTTCAGGGTCGTCGCGCCGGAGGGGGCCCACGCGCCGGCGCTGGCCGCCACCGCGATCGTGTCGCCGGCCTTGCCGGACTTCCTGGCGGTCAGGGTCAAGGTGGTGGCCGCGGCGGTGGCCTTGACGTCCGGATTGGGCTTCGCGGCGGCGTTGATGACGGTGGCCAGGTTGGTCAGCGCCGTCGGCACATCGGCCCCGATCAGGATCTCTCCAGGTGCGGCGGGGGTCGAGAGAGCGGTCTTGAACGTGTAGGTCGTCGTCCCGACCTTGACGGTCTCGCCGTCCGTGATGGCGGCGGCGGGGGTCCAGGTCGCCGTGGCCGCGACCGCCGCGGCGCTCCTGATCTCGAATTTCGGGCTCGGCGCGAGGCCGTAGTAGGTGATGAATTCCGACATCGACGAGATGCGCCAGGGCGTGTTCAGCAGCGACCGGCCCTGGTTGTCGGCCCTCTCCGTATAGCCGATGAAGGCCGGCACCGCGGTGGCCACCTCGACCACCGAATTGGGAAACGCGTTCTTCTCGACGATGTAGACGCCGGGAGTTTTCATCGGTGCGGCCATGGCGGGCTCCTGGGGGGTTTAGGGTTTCACTCAGAAGGGGACGAAGATTTCACAGACGAGGCTCGACGGGTCGCCGGGAGTCTCGAGGGTCAGGCCGGCCGGCGCCGTGGCCGGCAGGCAGGGGTTCAGGATGGTGTCCGGCTCGGCGGCGAGACGAAGCTGGATCCGCTTGTCGGACCGTTGGGCCAGGGCGATGGGGTAGGGGGAGCGATAGGCCGTGCCCCCGCCCCCGTCGGCCAGGGTGATGCCGGCCGCGCCGAACACCCCGCCGTTCGCCGCCTGCGAGGTCGGGGGGGCGGAGTCGAAGACCTCGAGCGTGGCGGTCGGCCAGTCCTTGGAGAACAGGTACTTCCACGTCACCAGACGGCTGTTCAGCGTGACGGTGTGGACCGGCGCCTGGCCATCGTCGGCCGGAACGGCCGTCACCGTGACGGCGACGGCGAAGTTCGGCCGGCCGCGCAGACCGGCGGCCGGGCGCGGGCCGGCGGTCCCGTTCGGATCGAAGATCGGCGGCGTGGGCGTCGACCGGCCGGAGATCGACGGAGGGGCCCGCGTCGGAGCGCCCACGCCGGCTTCGAGGATGGTCACCCCGGGCGCTGAAACGTCGCTCCCCGTGCGGCCTTCGACGATGGTGTCCACGTCGGCGGCGCAATCTGTGTAGAGGCTGAACTCCGGGTCGTCCGACCTGACGTCGAACCGCAGCGGGACCGCGCCGAGGCTCGTCGACGGACTCAGGCGCCGGGTCCCCGGGCCGTCGGCCGCTTCGTAGAACACCTGCAGGGTGTCGGGGGAAGTCCGCAGCACGCAGCCGGCGCCGCTCAGCCAGGCGCGGCTGTCGGCGTCGGGCTCGAAGCTGAGCCTGCAACCCCCCGCAGAGCCGCCGAAGTAGCCATGGACGACCTCGACGGTGAACAGCAGGCGGAAGCTCCCCATCGTCACACCCCCCCGGCTGGCGCGAGCTCGGTGAGCGCCTCGCCGATCCGACGGCGCCGCGTTTCGATCTGCTGGGCGTCGATCGTCAGCATACGGAATCTGTAGAGCACCGAAGGCAGGTAGCGGCCGCCGAGGATGCCCCAGAGGTTGCTCAGTTCGGTGGTGCTGAGGTTCTCGATCTCCGCCGTCAGCTGCTCGACGTCGGGATCGAGCTCCGGGGTGTTGGCGTGGTTGAACACCGCTCGGGCCTGAAAGAAGCTGATGACCCCTTCGATCTGCTTCAACGCTTCCCTGTAGGTGGGGCCGCTCGCGTTGGCCGCGAACATCACCAGCAGGTTGAGATGGACCGGCGGCCGGATCGTTCCGATCGCCGCCTCGCCGGAGTCCACGCGTCTGGGTGTCCGCGCCGGGATGATTTCGCGCTCGATATTGACCAGGAACATGGCGACCTTGTCGGCGGCCTCGAGCACCGCGGCGCCGGAGGCGTCAACCAGGTTGGTCACCCTGACCAGATCGGATGCGCCCGGCGCGCGGCGGCGCAGCGACTGATCGAGTTCTCCAGCAATCAGCCCGAGCGTCTCCTCGATCATGCGGTGCCAGCCCCTCGCGTCAGCGGATACGCAGCGACGCCCTGGGCCGAAATTAACGCTACTTTGGGGGCGTCCGGCAAGAGCCTGTTTAAGATTTGTTAACAAAATTCATCCGCGAGCCCGTGGTCTCGGCGCTCGGTGGCTGGCGCCCGCGCTCCCCGCGCTAGGGCCCCTCGGGTCTCCCCGTTCCCGGCGGCTCTCCAGGGCGGTAGACGTCGCGACGTCGCGGGCTCAGTCTGGCCCAAAGAGTCGGCCCGAAAGCGTGTTGGGCGGTTGGGAGATGGGGGATGGTGGACCGGGTAGGACGCGCGCCGCGAACGAGCGTCACCTTGGCGACCCTCGCCTGCGCCCTGGTCGGCGTCCTCCCCGGCCCGGGCGCGGCGGCGCCGGCCGGACTCGCCGAGATCCTGGCCGCCTCGCCCGCCGCGGCCTGGCGCGACGTCGATCCGCAAGACACCCTCTACCTGACCCTGCCCCAGGGGAGGGTGGTCATCGAACTGGCGCCGGCGTTCGCCCCGGCTCACGTCGCCAACATCAAGCGCCTGGTCCGCGCCGGTTTCTACGACGGCCTCGCCATCGTGCGGGTGCAGGACAACTATGTCGTCCAGTGGGGCGACGCCCAGTCGAACCACCCCACGGGCGAGGGCGCCCTGCGCCTCGAGGCGGAGTTCGACCGCTCCTATGGCGCCGCCGATCCCTTCGTCGCGCTTCCCGACCCCGACACCTACGCGCCGCTCACGGGCTTCGCCGGCGATTTCCCGGCGGCGCGGGACCCGGCGTCGGGCAGGACCTGGCTCACCCACTGCTACGGCATGGTCGGGGCCGGGCGCGACAACGACGCCGATTCGGGCGGTGGCCCCGAGCTCTATGCGGTGATCGGCCAGGCCCCCCGTCAGCTCGACCGCAACGTCACGCTGGTCGGCCGGGTGATCGAGGGCATGGAGCTGTTCTCGGCCCTGCCGCGCGGGCACGGCGAGATCGGCTTCTACCAGCGGCCGGAAGAGCGGATCCCCATCCTACGCGTCAGGCTCGCCGCCGACCTGCCGCCGGCCCAGCGCACCGCCTTCCAGGTGCTCAGGGCGGACAGCGCCACCTTCGCGGCGGTCGTCCAGAACCGGCGCTTCCGGCGCGACGCCTGGTACAAGGTCGCGGCCGGCCGCATCGATGTCTGCAACCTGTCCCTGCCGGTGCGGGTGATGCCATGACCTACCCCCTCGCCTCCACCGACCAGGTCGCCTTCTTCGAGGAGCACGGGTATCTCGTCGTCGCCGACGCCATTCCGCCGGCCGATCTCGACGAGCTGGAGCGGCGCTGCGAGCGGCTGCTGGACGAGCGCGAGCGGCTGGCCAATGACTGGGCCTGGGACGAGGCGGAAAGCCTCGAGGAGCGATCGTTCCGCATCGTGCAGTCCTCGCCGTCCTTCGTGTGGCGCGGCATCGCGCGGGCGCCCTACCGGCTGTGGCTCACGGCGTTCGCCGAGGCGCTGATGCGGCGGCGCCTCGAGTTCTGGTACGACCAGTTCCTGGCCAAGCCTCCCGGCCGCAGCGTCCCCACGGCCTGGCACCAGGACGAGGGCTACTGGGGCCGCAACCTCGACGATCGCGGGGTCACGGCCTGGATCCCCCTGCAGGACGTCGATCCAGTCAATGGCTGCATGCATTTCATCGACCGCGGCCACCGGCAGGGGGTGCGGCCCCACCACCGGGTCCCCGGGATGCAGAGCGACCTGCTGACCTGCGAGGTCGATGAGCGGCTCGTCGTCGCCTGTCCGATCCGCCGCGGCGACGTCACCTTCCACCATTCCAAGACGCCGCACATGACGCCGGCGAACACCGGCGCGGCTTGGCGCAAGGCGGTGAGCAATCACCTACAGGCCCTCGGAGCGGGCGGGGAGGGCGACCACTATCCCTGGAAGATCACCGTGGACCAGAAGATCGGCCAGCCCAAACCGCGAAGGGCTCGTGACGACGTCGATGAGTCGTGAAGTGGGGATGGGCGAGGACGCCACGGTCTCGGGGCTGTGCGACGAGCGGTTCGCCGCGGTCCGCGCCGCCTTCGCCGGCAACCTCGCCAGCGGCCGCGACGTCGGCGCCTCGGTCGCGGTGTTTCTCGACGGGCGGCCGGTGGTCGACCTCTGGGGCGGCGTCGCCGACGCGGCGACGGGGGCGCCCTGGCGCTCCGACACCATCATGCCCACCGCCTCGTGCACCAAGACCGCCACGGCCCTGACGGCGCTCCTGCTCGCCGATCGCGGGGAAATCGATCTCGACGCGCCGGTCTGCCGCTACTGGCCGGCGTTCGCCGCCAGCGGGAAGAGCGGCGTGCTCGTGCGGCATTGCCTGGGCCACACCGCCGGCCTGCCGGGTTGGGACGAGCCCCTGACCTTCGCCGATCTCTATGACTGGGAAAAGGTCACATCGCTCCTGGCCGCCCAGGCGCCGTGGTGGGAGCCAGGAACGGCCTCGGCCTACCACGCCCACACCATGGGTTTCCTGGTCGGGGAGATCGTGCGCCGGGTGAGCGGCCGATCGATCGGGTCGGTCTTCGCCAGCGAGATCGCCGGCCCCCTGGGCGCCGACTATCACATCGGCCTCGATCCGCGGCACGACGCCCGGCTGGGGCGGATCGTGATGTCCGACGCGCCGCCGCCGCCAGCGCCGCCCCCTGGGAGCATCGCCGCGCGTATCATCGCCAATCCGGTCACGGACCTCGCGGCGCTGGCCGGGGACGCACGGTTCGTGCGCGCCGAAATCCCCGCTGGCAACGGCTGCGGCGCCGCCCGCGCTCTGGCGCTGATGCTCTCCCTGCTCGCCTGCGGCGGCGAGGTCGCCGGACGCCGGCTGATGTCCCCGGAAGGCTGCGAGGCGGTGCTGCGCCAGCAGTCGGACGGCGTCGACCTCGGCTTCCTGGCCCCCGTGCGCTGGGGTCTGGGGTTCGCCCTGCAACTCGGGGCGATGAGCCTCGGGCCGCGCGCCTGCTTCTGGGGCGGCCACGGAGGATCCCTGGTCGTGGTCGACCTCGAGCGCCGGCTGAGTTTCGCCTACGTCATGAACCGGATGGTCGGCGCGCCATTCGGCGATCCGAGAAACGCGAGCCTGCTCGCGGCCACCTACGCGGCGGTGGGCGCATGAGCCTCTTTTTTCGGCAATTGGCCGCCCGGATCATCGAGACGCGCCGATTTCGCCGCGCCAGGTTTGCGGGTCTCGATCACAACCCGGTGAAGGTTTGAACATTTTCCCGGCCGGACGCGTAGAGTCTACGGCCAAGCCGCTTGAGAAAGGAGCGCACGCATGACGGACCGAATGTTTCTGCGACAGTTGGA
>Ga0070730_10002327_pt1 | contig 17309 bp, 9 predicted proteins | sample Coa_R1_3_FD_66447 | JGI IMG/M metagenome (GOLD analysis project Ga0070730, IMG submission 66447) | Surface soil microbial communities from Centralia Pennsylvania, which are recovering from an underground coalmine fire - Coalmine... | ecosystem: Environmental > Terrestrial > Soil > Unclassified ... | reverse complement strand
AACCACGCTTGCCGTTCAATGAATTCCTTATCTCCTTTGGAATGAACAGATCCCCAAAAAGCAGTCTGTAACCCCTTTGGAATGAACAGATCCGAAACGAAGGATCTCTAAGCCCTTTAGAATGAACAGTTCCAAAAAAGGGGGAGGGGGAGGGGGGATGACCCTAACGGCAAGTCCTATTGGCCCATTCACCCTGACACGTCATCCTATTAGCAGCTTAGACGGCCACGGCCATAGCCATGAACCCTTGTACTCCCAACAGCATCGCCAGTTCGCGTTACAGGCAAACCACTCGGCTTCGCCAACTGGCTGCCCGCCTGGCACTGCTCTTTCTCGGCTCGATGAGCCTGTTGGCCAATGGCGTTGCTGCTGGTGCCCAGGGTGCGCCCCCCACTGCTCCCGGCATGCTCAGCGCGGAGCAGGGACGCGGCATCGCTTCTGCCGCCCTAGACGAAGATAGCTCCTTCCACGCGCAGGACTGCTCGCACCTGGTCCACCAAATCTATTCTGCCGCCGGATACGACTATCCTTACGCCAGCTCCTACGATTTGTACGCCGGAAACGGCAGCTTCCGCCGCGTGCGCCACGCGCAGCCCGGCGACTTGATCACTTGGCCCGGCCATGTCGGCATCGTGGTCAATCCCAGGCAGCACAGCTTCTACAGCCTGGTGCGCTCCGGCCTGCAGACCGAGGATTATCTGGGCCCCTACTGGCGATCGCGCGGAACTCCACGATTCTATCGTTATGTGCTCGGCGCGGGATCGCGCATGCAATCTGCGAAGCTCGCAACTCCTTCGCGGAGCGGCGGCAAGAATCTTGCGCAGCGAGGCGGCGCCGCCACAGCAGAAATCCGCACGGAACCCTACGATGCGGGTTCGCAGAGCAGCGAAGACGCTGCCTTGCGCTCCAAAGTGCCAGCGGAACCGGAGCCCGACCCTCCGGCTACCGTGGATTCCGAACCTGACCCTTCCGGGATTTTGGTTACAACGGAGCAGCGCCGGCCGACTGCGGCGGAGCTGCTACGCGGAATCTTGGAGCGCAACGACGGGGCGGCGGCCATTCTGCGCTCGGCGCAGTCACTGGCGGCGCACACGCCGATCGTAATTTTCGATGAAATCCGCGTGGAGCGCACCAACACTAGGCGCGATAAGGGCTGGGCGCAACTGCAAATCGATTCGCATGTTTGCATCACCGGCCAAGGCCCGGACTTCAAGCGGCGCCACGAGAAAGTGCGCTGGGAGCTTCACCGCGATGCCTCCGGTTGGACCGTATTCACCCCCCAGGATCGCGCTTACGTTTCACGCGACGCCGCCGTGCGCGTGCTCGCCGCGCAGCTTGCGGAAATGACCCAGAGCGAGGCCGCCGCGCAGCACGATGAAAATATCGTCGGCCAGGAAGCGCGCATCGCCAATCTGCTGAGCGCCCTCCTGGAAAAGTAAGAGCCGTTCGACAACACCTTGATATCGTTCGACAACACCTGCACCTCACGGTATAGTTTCCCACCGAAACGTAGTCAGTAAGCGGCGGAGGAAAGAAACCGCGAGGCGGTGAATTCCTGACGATGAATAATTTTCTGGCAATGCTGGCGCCTGAGCGGTTGGTTCATCTTTCCACCGTCGACTTGGCCATCATCGCCATCTATTTTCTGGCTGTTTTGTGTATTGGCTTCTACCTGAAACGTTTCGCCAAAAGCGGCGAAGATTTCTTTCTGGCCGGCCGCGAAATGACCGCGTGGGTCGCGGGCCTGGCTTTCCTTTCCGCCAATCTCGGTTCCCTCGAATTGCTGGGCTGGGCCGGCTCCTCCTATCAGTACGGAATTCTCGCGGCGCACTGGTATTGGATCGGCGCGATTCCCGCCATGCTTTTCCTGGGCATCGTGATGATGCCGTTCTACTACATTTCCAAGACGCATTCGGTGCCCGGTTACTTGCAACTGCGCTACGGAAAAGGGGCCAGCGGGCTGAGCGCGGTGTCTTTCGGCTTCATGACCATCCTGATGTCCGGCGTGAATATGTTTGCGATGGCCAAGGTGATGCAGGTGGTGCTGGGCTGGAACATTCACTTCAGCATCTGGGTGTCGTCCGTCACGGTAGGCATTTACGTGGCATCCGGCGGACTGTTTTCCGCTATTTTCAACGAAGTGCTGCAATTTTTCCTGATCTGGTTTGGCGCTCTGCTGATTCCGATTCTGGGTTTGACGGAAGCCGGCGGCTGGAAGGGGCTGGTCTCTCGCATTCAGCATAATTTCCCGGAACAGAATTTTACCCATGCCTGGAGCACGCTCGGACACTTTCAAGACAACCCGATGGGCATGCACTGGACCGGTATTGTGTTCGGATTGGGTGCGGTGATTTCGATGGGTTACTGGACCACCGATTTTCTGGTGGTGCAGCGTGTGCTTTCTGCAAAGAACTTACGCTCGGCAAAAATGGCGCCCATTATCGGATCGTTTTTCAAGATGGCCGTTCCGCTGATCGTAATTCTTCCCGGCCTGATCGGCTTGGCAGTGCTTCCGGATAAGCTGGTGCCGGAAAGCATGCTGCAGCCGGGCCAACACAGTTATAACGATGTGTTGCCGCTGATGCTGGCGCGCTATTGCGGACCGGGCTTGCTGGGCTTGGGCGTAACTGCCTTAGTTGCAGGCTTTATGGCCGGCATGGCTGGCAACGTCAGCGCCTTCGCCACCGTGTGGACATACGATATTTACCGGCCGTTCATCCGCAAAACGGCCACCGACCAGCACTACGTTTCGATGGGCCGCCGGTGCACGATTATCGGGTTGTTTATCAGCATTGGCACGGCGTATCTGGCCATGGGTTTTGCCAGCATCATGGACTATGTGCAGGCGCTGTTTAGCTTTTTCATCGCGCCGCTCTTTGGAACCGTGTTGATCGGCATGCTGTGGAAACGGGCGACGTCGCTCGGCGGATTTCTAGGGTTGCTGGCCGGGACATTGACCGCGATTGGCATTTTCTTTTCGATGAAAATCGATCACAACCTTGTTGCCGTATTTGCGCTGTCGCCGCTGGCCAAGGGGTTGGCGCAAGATATGTATCAGGCGCTGTGGTCTTGCCTGATGTGCGTGATCGTCACCGTGGCAGTGAGTTTAGTCACTGCCCCCAAGCCGGAGGCGGAACTGGCCGGCCTGGTGTACGGGTTCACGCCGATCCCCAGGGAAGAAAACGTATCGTTGTTGCAGAAGCCTATTTTCTGGGCGTGTGTGGCGGTAGCATTGTTCGTGATTCTGCAACTCATCTTCTGGTAGGGCACATGAGCGAAAGTCGTCACATTATTCCCGTATGGTTCTTCGTCGGCTTGCTGTTGCTGACCTATGGCGCCCTGATTCTGGCCAGCGGGATCGCGGAATGGAACGATCTGCCTTCCACGGTGTTGGCCAATCTGCACGCTCCCGTGTGGTGGGGCGGGCTGATGGTGCTGCTGGGCGGTGTGTACATCCATAAATTCCGGCCGCGGAGGGTTTTGTGAGCAGGTTCGGCGTAATCATCGGGAATCGTGGTTTTTTTCCCGACGTGCTGGCGCGCGATGGCCGTGAAGAGATCCTGCGGGTGCTTGGCGAGCAGGGGCACCAGGCGTTCTGCCTGACCCCGGAGGAGAGCAAATTCGGATCGGTGGAAACCTACGCCGACGCGCGGCGCTGCGCGGACCTGTTTCGGTCGCATGGCAATGAGATTGACGGCGTGATCGTATCGCTGCCCAACTTTGGCGACGAGCGCGCCATTGCGGATACCTTGCGGCTCACGCGGCTGGATGTTCCGGTGCTGATACAAGCGACTCCCGATGCGCCGGGCAAAATGACCATCGCGCATCGCCGCGACAGCTTCTGCGGAAAAATGTCAGCCTGCAACAACCTGAAGCAATATGGCATTCCCTACTCGCTGACCGCTTTACACACCGAAGCGCCAAGTTCCGCGGAATTCAAGAAGGATCTCGAATGGTTCTCCGGAGTGTGCCGGGTGGTGAAGGGGCTGCGCAATCTTCGCGTGGGTGCGATCGGCGCGCGGCCGGCCGCGTTCAACACCGTGCGCTACAGCGAGAAGTTGCTTGAGGCTAACGGCATCACCGTGGAGACGCTGGACCTCTCCGAGGTGATCGGGCGTATAGGGCGCATGAAAGACGACGATGAGCGCGCGATGCAAAAGCTGAAGAACATTGAGCGCTACGTAACCACCAGCGGCATTCCGCAAGCGGCACTGCTGAAAATGGCCAAGCTGGGGGCGGTGATTGACGACTGGATGCACACGGCCCAGGTGCAGATCAGCGCGGTGCAGTGCTGGACTTCGCTGGAGGAGAATCTCGGCGTGGTGCCTTGCACGGTGATGAGCATGATGAGCGATTCGCTGCTCTCCAGCGCCTGCGAGGTGGATGTCTGCGGCGTCCTGGGCATGCACGCGCTGCAACTGGCTTCGCAAACGCCCAGCGCTTTGCTGGACTGGAACAACAACTACGGCAGCGATCCGAACAAAGCGGTCTGCTTCCACTGCAGCAACCTGCCCAAGCACTTTTTCAAAGACGTGCAAATGGATTTTCAGGCCATCATCGCCGGCACGGTGGGGAAAGAAAACACCTTCGGCACCTGCGTCGGCAAGGTCAAGGCGGGGGCCATGAGCTACGCGCGCTTCTCGACCGACGACCTCAACGGAAAAATCCGCGGTTATTCCGGAGAGGGGCGCTTCACCGACGATCCGCTGGAGACCTTCGGCGGCGCGGGAGTGGTGGAAATTCCGAACATGCAGAAACTGCTGCGCTACATCTGCGAAAATGGCTTCGAGCACCACGTGGCTGCGAATTTTTCCACGGTGGCGCCGGTGATTCATGAGGCCACCACTCGCTACCTCGGCTGGGACATGTACGCGCACGCGTAAGCACGCGATGACGCAGCCGCGAGCGCAATCCAACTTGGAAAACAACTCATGGCCATCGTAGCGGGCGCAGATTTCGGCACGCTCAGCGTGCGCGTGACGATCGTCGATACGGAGCGCGGACGCCTGGGTTCCGGCATAGCGGAATATCCGCTGCACCGCAAGAAAGACGATCCCGACTATGCCACGCAAGGCCATGACCATCACATGCAGGCGCTGGCGGAAGCCACGCGCAAGGCCGTCGCGGCGGCAAAAATCTCCGGCGACCAGGTTGCCGCACTGGCCATCGACACCACCGGGTCCAGCGTAATCCCCGTAGACGACAAGCTGCAGCCGCTCGACGAGTATTACCTGTGGTGTGACCATCGCGCCTGGCGGGAAGCCGCCCAGATTACCGAAGCGGCGCACCGCCAGAAACTGCCGGCCATTGATTGGTGCGGAGGAATTTATTCCTCGGAATGGGGTTTCTCCAAACTGCTGCACTGGTTGCGGCACAATCCGGAGAAGCGTGAACGTTTCGCCACCGCGTTTGAGCATTGCGACATGGTGGCCGCGGTTCTATGCGGCATCAGCGACCCCGCCGCGGCTCCCCGTTCGGTTTGTGCCATGGGACACAAGTGGATGTGGAACGCATCGCTCGGCGGCCTGCCCAGTGAAGAATTTCTAAGCGATGTCGATCCGCTACTGAAAGGTGTGCGCGGGAAACTGGCGGGGCGTTATGCAACCAGCGATCAGCTCGCCGGGAGCCTGGCTCCGCAATGGGCGGCAAAACTGGGGCTGCGCGCCGGCATTCCTATACCGGTGGGCGCCTTCGACGCGCACTGGGACGCAGTGGGAGCCGGGGCCCGGACGGGTGACGTGGTCAACGTGGTGGGAACTTCGACCTGCATCATTGCCATGAGCGACGACACCCGGCTGATCCCCGGCGTATGCGGCGTGGTGCCGGGCTCGGTACATCCACGGAAAACCGGCGTGGAAGCGGGGCTGTCCGCCACCGGAGACATTTTTGAAGCGATCGCGCGCCGCGCGAATAGCAGCGTGGCCGCCTTATCGCAGGGCCTGGCTTCCTACCGGGCGGGGCAAACCGGTTTGCTGCGGCTGACCTGGGACAATGGCGACCGCACCGTGCTGGTCAATCCGGAGCTCGGCGGCATCACGGTGGGATGGCATCTGACGCATAGCGCCCAGGACGAATTATTCGCGGCAATTGAGGGCACGGCGTTTCACACTCGCGTTATTCTGGAGCGGATGGAACAGAATGGCGTTCCGATTCGGCGGGTGATTAATGCTGGAGGCATCCCGCAGAAGAACGAAGTGCTCAACCAGGTTTACGCAAATGTGCTGGGAAAGCCGGTGCTCATTCCCAAGACGGACGTGACCAGCCTGGGCTCGGCGATTTTTGCCGCGCTGGCGGCCGGCGCGTTTCGCACCCTCGAGGAAGCGCAAGACGCTCTCTGCCCCGAATATCGGGTGGTCGAAGCGGATGGCAAAGCCGCGCAAACGTACCAGGAGCTTTATATTGTGTATCGCGATCTATACTTTGCTTTCGGCAGTACCAATTCACCGGCGGTGCCGGTCGGCTCCATTCTTCCGACTTTGCGGCGAGTGGCCGCCGCTGCCCGAGGAAGTGCATGAGGCTCAAAGCTCTCCGTGAAGAAGTATTGCAAGCCAATCTGGAACTGGTGCGGCGGGGACTGGTGCTCTATACCTTCGGCAACGCCAGCGGCATCGCGCGCGACGAAGGTCTGGTGGTGATCAAGCCGAGCGGCGTCGCTTACGAGAAAATGAAGCCGGAAGATCTGGTGGTCACCGGCCTGGACGGAAAAACTGTGGAGGGCACCCTGCGGCCTTCTTCCGATCTTCCCACCCACTTGATTCTTTATCGTAAGTTCGCCTCGATTGGAGGGATTGCGCACACCCATTCGCGGGCAGCGACGGCCTGGGCGCAAGCGCAACGCGAAATCCCTTGTTTCGGGACCACCCACGCCGATTATTTCTACGGACCGATTCCGGTGACCCAGCAGCTGAGCGCAGCGCAGGTTCGCACCGATTATGAGTTGAATACCGGACTGGCGATCGTGCGGCGCTTCGCGAAGCTCGATCCGCTGGAAGTGCCGGCTGTACTGGTGGCCGGGCACGCGCCGTTCTGCTGGGGCGCTACGCCGGCGGAGGCCGCGGACATCGCGGTAATCGTGGAAGAGATCGCGGCCATGGCATCGCAAACGATCGCCGCGAACCCGCAAGCGCGCACGCTATCGCAGCACCTGCACCACAAGCATTTTCGCCGTAAACACGGCCGCGACGCGTATTACGGCCAGGATAAGTAGCCCGTCACCAAGAGCGCTAGATTAGCGGGCTGCATTAGCGGCATAATCCTTAAGCCATTTCCGGGCGATTGGCGCCAAGGATGACATACGGCCGAAACGTAAGCGCGGGCGGCGCGTCGAAAGACCAGACGGGACAAAACAGCATCGTGCGTTCTGACCATAACCAGGGGCCAATCCAGCAGGCATCTTACCGGCGCGCCCTCCTGCTGGGCTGCTTGACGCTGCCCGCGCTGATGGGCGGGTGCGCTCGTTCGCCATCCAGCCACGTGCTGGGAGACGCGGCGCATCCCATGCCGGTGCACCTGTACACGGTGGCGGAAGAGAAAGCGCAACGACGGGTGCAGGCGGTGGGCACGCTGTTTGCCCTGGAAGAAAGCATCCTCAGTTCCGAGGTGGAAGGCCGAGTGGTGGAGGTGCTGGCCGACGTTGGAGATACGGTCCGCCAGCAGCAGCCGCTCATCGTGTTGGACCCGCAGGAGCTGCAATTCGAGGTGGACCGGCAGCGCGGGCAAGTGCGGCAAGTATGCGCGCAGCTGGGGGTGGGACCGAACGATCCCCCGCCCAGCGATCCAAAAACCATTGCATCGGTGCAGCGCGCGGAAGCGGACCTGTTTGACGCGAATGGAAAATATAAGCGCGCGAGAGAGATGTTCAAGGACCACTTGATTTCGGAGCAGCAGCTCGATGAAGCGGCCAGCCGCTTTCAAAGCGCGCAGGCCAGTTACAACGTGGCGCTGCAGGAAGTGGACCGGCTGAAGGCGTTGCTGATTTCCACCGAGGCCAGCGAAAAGCTGGCGGAAAAAAAGCTGAGTGACGCCACCATTCGGGCTCCATTCCCCGGCTCGATCAAGACTCGGAATGTGCATCCCGGCGAATACCTGCGGGTACAGAGCCCGGTAATGGTGCTGGTGCGCACGGACCGCTTGCGCGCGCTGCTCGCGGTTCCGGAGCGGTGGGCCGGCTGGGTGCGCGACGGCGCGCTGGTGGATCTGCAGGTGGAGGCTTTCCCGGGAGAGACATTTCATGGAAAGGTTTCGCGAATCAATCCGGCGGTGTCGCAGGATTCGCGGACGTTTGAGGCGGAAGCGTTGCTGGTGAACCTGGACGGCAGGCTGAAGCCGGGCTTTTTTGTACAGGCGTCGATACCGAGCGAAAAAGAAGAAAAAACGATTTTCCTTCCGGAACGGGCGGTGAATTACCGCTATGGGGTGTACAAGGTTTTTCTGGTGAACGGTAATCACGTGTCGGAACGGCAGATTCGTCCGGCTGGCCAAACGGAAGATACCCACGGGCGGCGATTTGAAGTGGCCGACGGGTTGAAACCGGGAGACCGCGTGGCGGTGGCTATTTCCGGGGATTTGCACGACGGCGCCACGGTGGAAGAAAAACCCGACGCGGGCATACCGGCGCTCAAATAAGAGACGTTTCGTTTGATTCGTTCAGCGTAGATACCCATGAAACTGGCCGAAACTTGCGTCAAGTATCCCGTGTTCACGGTGATGCTCATCGCCTTTTTGGTGACGCTGGGAGTGTTTTCGTACCGCGGGCTGGCGGTGGATCTGTTTCCGAAGGCCGATCCTGCAACGATTAATGTGAATGTGCAGTTGCCGGGAGCGACTCCGGAAGAAGTGGTGACCGGGGTGGTGCTGCCGCTGGAAGATGCGATTTCTTCGGTGAGCGGGATTGATGAGATCAGCGTGTATTCCAGTGAGGGCTTCGCGGATATTACGTGCACCTTTGTGCTGGAGCGGGACATTGAAGGGGCGGCGCAGGATATTCGGGAGAAGGTGGCGGGAGCGATTGACCGGTTGCCGCGCGACACGCTGCCGCCGGTGATTACCAAGCTCGATCCGCAGTCCGATCCGATTCTGACCTTGTTGGTCAGCGGACCGATCGGGCGGCGCGAGCTTACCGAGGTTGCGGATAAGCAGATTCGGCGGGCAATCCAAACCGTCGATGGCGTGGGCAGCGTGGAATTGAATGGCGGGCAGGCGCGGCAGATTCGCGTGCTGCTCGATGCGCAAAAGCTGACAGCGCACAATTTTACGGTACTGGACGTGCGGGATGCGCTGCGGAGGGAAAACATCGAAGCGCCGGGCGGCCGGATGATTACCGGGCCGCAGGAACTGGGACTGCGCACGCTGGGGCGAGTGGTATCGGCGGAACAGTTTGGCGACATCGTGATTGGAACGCGCGGCGGAACTCCGGTGCGGGTGCGTGACGTGGCGCAAGTGGAGGATGGGGCGCAGGAGCTGCGGACGTGGTCGGCGCTGTTTCGCAAAAATGTTCCGGGGCAGGAAGTGGTGGCCATCCAGGTGGTGCGGCAATCGGGGACGAACACGGTGCGGGTGGCCGACGACGTGAAGAATAAATTGGAGGAGCTGCGCGCGCAGTTGCCGCCGGGAGTGCAACTGCAGGTAGTGCACGACATTTCCGATTTCATCAAGGCTTCGGTGCATTCGCTGCTGGAGCATCTGATCCTGGGGAGCATCCTGGCCAGCGCGATTGTGTGGCTGTTCATGCGCAACTGGCGGGCGGTGCTGATCGCGGCGGTGGCGATTCCGGCGTCGATTATTTCCACGTTTACGCTGATGCGGGGGATGGATTTTTCGCTGAACAATATGACGCTGCTGGCGCTGACGCTGGCGGTGGGCATCGTAATCGACGACGCGATTATCGTGCTGGAGAATATTTACCGGTTCATGGAGGAGAAGGGGAAGGATCGCGTGACCGCGGCGATTGAGGCCACCCGGGAGATCGGGCTGGCGGTGATGGCCACGACGCTTTCGCTGGTGATTATTTTTCTGCCCATTGCGTTCATGAACGGTTACGCGCGGAAGTACGTGAATTCGTTTGGCTGGACCATGGCCATGGCGATTCTGGTGTCGTTGCTGGTGGCGTTCACGCTGACGCCGATGATGAGTTCGCGGCTGCTGCGGGTCAGCGAAAGCGACAGAAAACATCACGCTTCGGGGATTATCCACGCCACGGAGGGACTGTACCTGCGCATGTTGCGCTGGTCGCTGGCGCATCGCGGCGTGATTGTACTGATTTGCGTGATGACGTTTCTCTCGACATTTGGGTTGTACCAGATGGTGGGGCGCGACTGGATTCCGTCCGACGACCAGGGTGAATTGAACAGCTCGTTCACCATTCCCGAGGGCACTTCTCTGGAAAAAACCACGCAGCAGGCCAGCGAGATGGCGGAGAAGATTGTAGCGCTTCCGGAAGTGGCGTTCGTTCAATCGCTGACCCACGGGCCGACCAATCACGCGCACTTTTTTATCGTGCTGGTGCCGCGCAGCGAGCGGAAGAAAAACCACGAGCAGGTGGCTACGCTGGTGCGCGGCATCCTGTCGCAATATCGCAACACCATTTACAACGTGCGGCTGCCTTCGGTGTTCGGCGGCGAAACCTATTTCCCGATCGGGGCGGTGATTCGAGGCCCGGACTTGACGCAACTGGCGGAGATCAGTGAACGAGTAGCGGGATTGATGATGAAGTATCCGGAGTTGGTGGACGTAAATCCGAGCCTCAACCTGAACACGCCGGAGCTGCAAGTGAAGGTGGACCGGCAACGAGCCGCGGATATCGGCGTGCGGATGACGGACATCAGCGACGCGGTGCGGCTGTTCTATTCCGGGGAAGACGAGATTACGCGATTTAAGGAAGGCTCGGAGCAGTATCCGGTGACTATGCAACTGCTGCCGTCGCAGCGGGACAATCCCGATGTGCTGGCGCGGATGATGGTGCCTTCGAGCAAACTGGGGCAGGTGCGGCTGGAAAATGTTGCGTCGATCGTGCGCGGGGCGGGCCCGGCGACGCTGTGGCGCTACAACCGGGAATTTCAGGTTACGGTGTACGCCAACGTGGCTTCTGGGTATCCGCTGGATCTGGGCGCGGCGCATACGGTGCAGTCGATCAAGGAAATCGGGTTGCCGCCGGGATACTCCTATCGATTTACGGGGCAAGTGAAGGTGCTGGAAGAAACCACGTGGAACCTTCTTCTGGCCATGCTGCTGGCTTCCATTTTTATGTATATGGTTTTGGCCGCGCAATTTGAGAATTTCGCGTATCCGTTCATTATTATGCTTACTCTGCCGCTGAGTATCCCGTTCGCGCTGCTCTCGCTGTGGATCACCGGACGTGCGCTGAGCCTGTGGAGCGCGCTGGGAATGTTTCTGCTGCTGGGCATCGTGAAGAAAAATGGAATTTTGCAGGTGGATTACACCAATCGTTTGCGGGCTGAGGAAGGGATGCCTTTGCAGGAAGCATTGCTGGAAGCCAATCGCGTGCGGCTGCGGCCGATTTTGATGACCACACTTTCCATCGTGGCCGGGCTGATCCCGGTGGCCATTGGCATTGGAGCGGGATCGGAGCAACGCGCTTCGATCGCCGTGACCATCATTGGCGGTCAAACGCTATGCTTGCTGCTGACGTTGCTGGTGGTGCCGGTTGCGTATTCCTACCTGGCGGAATTGGAAGCGCTGCCATGGCCGGTGTTCGCCGGGCGATTCTTTGGCCGCTTCCGTGCTTCGGCACGTAATTCCGGTTCCGATTGACTCTGATCAATCCGCAAGTTTTCGCATCGCGGCCGGCCTTATGACGTGGGGCCAGACGATATTTCGCTTTTCTTGTGGGCCGCGAGCGTTTAGGATGCCTTTTCCCATTTACGCCCTGTGGAGGAAACGTTGCGAATCCTTGCCGCTTTAGCGCTGTTCAGTCTGGTGGCTGTGCCTGCATTAGGCCAGAAACAGAAGTCGAAGAAACCCGCCGTAAACACCGCCGAGAAGAAACAGGAGAGCGCACCATCCACTGGCGAAGCTGAAAAAGCCAAGATCGACGATGAGGAGGATAAAGGGCCGTGGAAGGCGCTAACTTACCGCCTGATTGGCCCGTTTCGCGGCGGCCGCGTTCTGGCTGTGGCCGGCGTGGTGGGGCAGGACAATACATATTATTTTGGCGGCGTCGCCGGCGGCGTCTGGAGGACGACGGACGGCGGCCTCAATTGGAAGCCGCTCTTTGACAAGCAAAAGGATGCTTCGCCTTCCATCGGCGCGCTGGCCATTTCCGAATCGGACCCCAATACCATTTATGTGGGCACCGGGGAAGCGTGCATTCGCGGCAACATCGTGGGCGGGAACGGAGTGTACAAATCCATAGATGCAGGCAAGACCTGGAAGTCTATTGGCCTCGGCGACACGCATGCCATTGGCCGCCTGATTGTGAACCCGAAGAATCCGGACATCGCATTCGTCGCCGCGCTAGGGCATCCGTTTGGGGAGAACGAAGAGCGCGGAGTGTTCCGCACGCGCGACGGCGGAAAGACGTGGGAGAAAGTTTTATATAAGGACGCCAAGACCGGCGCGATCGACATCACCTTCGACCCCAATAATTCCAATATTTTGTTCGCGGCGCTTTGGCAAGCCAAGCGTACTCCCTGGAGCATGGACAGCGGCGGGCCCGGAAGCGGGTTGTACCGTTCGGCGGATGGCGGCACGACCTGGAAAGAAATCAAGGCGCATGGTCTGCCGGAGACGGTGATCGGGCGGATCGGCGTAACGGTTTCTGGAGCAAACCCGAACCGTGTATGGGCGGTCATCGAAGCGGAAAAGGGCGGCATTTACCGATCCGATGACGGCGGCGAGAACTGGCAGCTTCTGACCGATGATCACCGGTTTCGGCAGCGAGCCTGGTATTACTCGCACATCTTCGCCGATCCGAAATCAGCGGACACCGTCTATATCTTAAACACCGGCGTATACCGTTCCAACGATGGCGGCAAGACTTTCACCGCGTTGCGTGTGCCGCACGGGGACAATCACGGGCTGTGGATCGATCCCACCAATCCCAAGCGATTGATCAACGGCAATGATGGCGGCGCGACCATCAGCACGGATGGGGCGCAGACCTGGACCAGCGAATACACCCAGCCCACCGCGCAGTTTTATCACGTCACTACCGACGATCGCTTTCCTTATTACATTTACGGCGCACAGCAGGACAACTCCACGGTGGGAATCGCCAGCGCCAGCGCCGAGGGCGGGATTGACCGGCCGGATTGGTACGACGTCGGTGGCGGGGAGAGCGGCTACATCGCGCCCGATCCCAAGGATCCGCAGATCGTTTACGCCGGCTCGTATGGCGGAGAAATCACGCGCTACGATCATCGCACCGGCGAATTGCAATCGATAAATCCGTGGCCGGTGAATCCTATCGGCTGGGCCGCCGCCGATGTAAAACATCGCTTCCAGTGGACCGAGCCCATCGTATTTTCTCCGCACGATCCGAAAACCTTGTATTTTGCCGGCGAGGTTCTTTTCAAGACCACCGATGCGGGAATGAGCTGGAGCATCATCAGCCCGGATTTGACGCGGAACGACAGACAAAAGCAGCAGGCCTCCGGTGGTCCGATCACGAAAGACAATACCGGCGTGGAAGTGTACGACACCATTTTTTCGGTGGTGGAGTCGCCCGCTCAGAAGGATTTGATCTGGGCAGGGACCGATGACGGCCTGGTGCAATTGACGCGCGACGGCGGGCAGCACTGGGAGAATGTTACCCCCAAGGCCATGCCGGAATGGGGCACGGTCAGCATGATCGAAGCCTCGGAAAAAGATGCGGGCACCGCGTATGTGGCCGTGGAGCGGCACAAGATGGACGATTTCGCGCCATACGTTTTCAAGACTACCAATTTTGGGAAAACTTGGAGCACGCTGGTGAATGGCATTCCGGCGAATGTTTATGTTCATGCGGTGCGAGCCGATCCGCGACGCACAAACCTGCTTTTTGCCGGTACGGAAGCCGGCGTGTTTGTGTCCTTCAATGATGGGGCGCAATGGCAGCCGTTGCAGCTGAATCTGCCGGTCTCGCCGGTCAACGACCTGGTGGTGAAGAATAATGATTTAGTGGTGGCCACGCATGGTCGTAGCTTCTGGGTGCTCGACGACATTACGCCGCTGGAACAATACAGCGATGCGGTACCGCAGGATGCGGCGCATTTATTTACCCCGGCGTCGGCAAGTCACACTTTGTTCCGTGGCTCATTCTTCGGTGGCGGCCCGAACACCGGGAAAAATCCGCCGGCTGGCGCGGTGATCGATTACTGGCTGAAAACATCCTTGAAGAAGGCGGATGCCGGGAAGAAGGAGACCGAGAAGAAAGAAGGCGACCCGAAACAGCCGGCCCCAAGCGAGGAGGCAGCCGCAAAGCCCGACGCGAAATCCGAGGATGAAGCGCCAAAGGTCACGCTTGATATCCTCGATGCTTCCGGAAAAGTGATTCGTCATTTTCCCAAGAAGGATGAAGATGGTGATCAAGAGGAAGGCTTTCGCGCGCCGGACCGCAATGCCGGTACGCTTCCCCTCGAAGCTGGATTGAACCGCTTCGTTTGGGATTTGGATTATGAGGGCGCCAGTAAAGTGCCCCACGCGCCCCTGTGGGGCGGCAGCACCAGCGGGCCGCGCGCGCTTCCCGGAAAATACCAAGTGAAGCTCACGGTGCTGGGGACGAGCTACACCGCGCCCCTGGAAATCAGAGCCGATCCGCGCCTGACGGTGAAGCAAGCCGATCTGGAAAAGCAGTTCGCGCTGCTGCTCAAGATTCGCGACAAGGTCACGGAAACCGATGACGCCATCAACCAGATCCGCGATTTGCGGGAGCAGATGAACGCAATCAACAAGCGGCTGAAGGACGACCCGCGCGCCAAGCCGATCGCCGACGCCGGAAAATCGCTGGACAAGAAAATGACGGAGGTCGAGGAGGCCTTGATTCAAACCAAGGCCAAGAGCGGCCAGGACGTGTTGAATTTTCCGGTGCGGCTGAACAATCACCTGGTAGCTCTGGGAGGCGTGGTTGGCAGCGCGGATTCCGCCCCGACGAAACAATCGTATGAAGTGTTCGATATGCTGAGCGCCGCCGTCGATGAGCAATTGACGAAATGGAAGGCGATCGTCTCCAGCGACGTGAAATCTTACGACGACTTGGTGAAGCAAAAGGAAGTCCCGGCGTTGATCGTCAAACCGGCGACTGAGAGCCGCTAAGCAAGCGTACGATCTCATGGGGCCGCCCGGCGGATCGAAAGATCGACGTATGTGCCCCCGGCAAGTTGTTCTAAAGTAGGCTGGCCTTGATTCCACGCCCGCCACTGCCACTTAGCTCTCACGGAAAATCCGTCGACACCTTCGCCGCCGCGGCGGAACTGGAGCATGAGTTGCGGCGTGGTGTGAAAGGCGATGTTCGCTTCGATCGAGGGAGCCGCGCCCTCTATGCTACAGACGGTTCCAACTACCGGCAGATTCCCATCGGACTGGTGCTGCCGCGCGACGATGAAGACGTGGTGGCGGCCGTGGCGGCTTGCCGCGAGTTTGGAGCGCCGGTGCTGCCGCGGGGCGCGGGGACCAGCCTGGCGGGGCAATGCTGCAATGTCGCGGTAGTACTGGATTTCACGAAGTACATGAACCGAATTCTTGAGCTGGACGCCGTCGGACAATTCGCCCGCGTGCAGCCTGGGCTGGTGCTGGACACCTTACGCAACCGCGCGGAGCGGCACCAACTAACGTTTGCCCCGGACCCTTCTTCCCACAATCGCTGCACCATTGGCGGCATGATTGGAAATAATTCGTGCGGCACGCATTCGCTGCTGGGCGGAAAGACGGTGGACAACGTCGAAGAGCTGCGCATTTTGCTGTACGACGGCTCGCAGATGAGCGTGAGGCCCACCAGCCAGAACGAATTGGAAGCGATTGTTGCGCAAGGCGGCAGGCGGGGAGAGATTTACAATTCTCTGCGAGTCATACGCGACGAACATTCCAGCCTGATCCGCGCCCGCTTTCCTAAAATTCCCCGGCGCGTTTCCGGATATAACCTGGATGAATTGCTGCCCGAGAACGGATATAACGTGGCGCGCGCACTGGTGGGAACGGAAGGAACCTGCGCCATCGTGCTGGAGGCCAAGCTGAGGCTGATTCATAGCCCGCAGCACCGCGCGCTGGTTGGGTTGGGATATAAGGATGCGTTCCACGCCGCCGACCACGTTCCGGAAATCCTGGAATTCCGGCCCATCGGGCTGGAGGGCTTTGAAGGAAGCATTGTGGACGGCCTGCGGAGAAAGAGAGCGCCGCATCTGGACCTGCTGCCCGCGGGCGGCGGGTTCTTACTGGTGGAGTTCGGAGCGGATGACGCCAGGGAGGCAAGCGACGCGGCACGGAAATTGATGGAACACCTGAAGAAGGTTGTTGCACCGCCCGCGATGCGGCTGTATTCGGCGATGGAGGCCAAGGCGGTCTGGCAGATCCGAGAAGCGGGGCCGCGTGCGGCGGCGTTCGCTCCGGGAGCGGCAGCGGAGTGGGAAGGCTGGGATGACGCGGCGGTCGCGCCGGAAAAGCTCGGGGGATATTTGCGCGATATTCGCAAGCTGATGAACGAATATCAATATCGGGGAGCGTTTTACGGGCATTTCGGTGACGGCTGCGTGCACATGCGCGTGACGTTTGACCTGGAAAGCGAAGCTGGCGTCCGCCGATACCGCGAGTTTATCGAACGCGCAGCCGATTTGGTGGTTTCCTATGGCGGGTCGCTTTCCGGAGAGCACGGCGACGGGCAATCGCGCGCCGCGCTGCTTCCGAAAATGTTTGGGCCGGAGCTGGTAAAAGCATTTGGCGAGTTCAAGCGCGCCTGGGACCCGGAGAACAAGCTCAATCCGCACAAAGTCGTCGATGCGTACCTGCCGACGGAAAATTTACGGCTCGGCGCGGACTACCGGCCGATGAAACCGGAGACGCATTTTCAATATCCCGACGATGAGGGATCGCTGGCCAAAGCTACGCTGCGGTGCATCGGGCTGGGGGCCTGCCGTAAAGACGATAGCGGCACGATGTGCCCGACTTATATGGCCACCCGGGAAGAAGAACATAGTACCCGTGGACGAGCGCACATGCTGTTCGAACTGTTGCAAGGGGAAGTGCTGTGCGACGGTTGGAATGACGAGCACGTTAAAAAATCGCTCGAGCTGTGTCTTTCGTGCAAAGCGTGCAAATCCGAATGCCCGGCAAATGTCGATATGGCCACGTACAAGGCCGAATTTCTCTCGCATTATTACGAA
>Ga0070730_10002326_pt1 | contig 17315 bp, 16 predicted proteins | sample Coa_R1_3_FD_66447 | JGI IMG/M metagenome (GOLD analysis project Ga0070730, IMG submission 66447) | Surface soil microbial communities from Centralia Pennsylvania, which are recovering from an underground coalmine fire - Coalmine... | ecosystem: Environmental > Terrestrial > Soil > Unclassified ... | reverse complement strand
CTTCCCACTTTCCCCGTCTGCCCGTGCGCCAGATAGACCGGCACACGCTGTTCGGTCTGATCCATCTTCTCTAAAAATGTCTGACTGATGTCGATACCCAACTTTGACGAGAGCGCCAGCAGATAATACAGCACATCGGCAATTTCATAGCCGATCTCGCGCCGTTTCTGGGCATCCCCTAGTTCCTGCTCGATCTCGGCATCATTCTTAAAGTGAAAATGCTCGGCTATCTCTGCAACCTCAATCTCTAGCCCTAGAGTGAGGTCTTTTGGTTGTAAGCGATTACGCCAGTCGCGCTCTTCTACAAATTGCTCAACAACACCTTTAAGGTATTGCACGGTTGTCAGTTCATCGGACATGCCTGGTCCCCCGATCTTAGCACCGGAAATATTAGAACAGGTGTTCACTACTCTACTATTATAATAACATGACTTGCTCGCTCGTGCAAGTGCTTTCTTCCCTGTCTTTGGCAGTGGAATCTGCCTGAATTTGTACGATGTCTCAGACCTGAAGATGATATAATAGCTGGGAGCGCCCCTCCACGCTTGTTAACAAGCATGGAGGGCTGCATGATTGAATCGTCTCTCACCCCAGAGGGTGGGTCACTTTTTTACGCCAAGAACGCGCGGCTGGCCCAGATGGAGGTTTTACATGTTTGAAAGTCTCACCACACGACTGGATGCGGTGTTTGAGCGCCTGCGAGGCAAGGGCCGGCTCACTGAAAATGATGTCAACGAGGCCATGCGTGAGGTACGCCAGGCGCTGCTGGAGGCTGATGTCAGTTTTAAAGTCGTCAAGCAATTTGTCGCGCGCGTCCAGGAGCGCGCCGTTGGGGGCGAAGTCCTGGAGAGCCTTTCTCCCGCGCAGCAGGTCATTAAAATCGTTCACGAGCAACTGATCGAAATGCTCGGCGGGACCGATGGCAAAACCAAACTAAACTATGCTGGCACGCCGCCAACCATCATCATGCTCGTCGGTTTGCAAGGCTCTGGTAAGACAACGACCGTTGCCAAGCTCGCCAACTACCTGCGCAAGCAAGGCCAACACCCACTGATGGTCGCCGCCGACATGCAGCGCCCGGCAGCCGTCTTGCAACTTCAGCAGCTTGGCAAGCAATTGAATCTTCCCGTCTACGCGGAGGAGCCGGGTAACAAGCCACCTGACATCTGCGTGCGCGCCATCACATTTGCACGCGAGAATGGCTATACGACCGCCATCCTCGACACTGCCGGTCGCCTGCATATCGATACCGAACTGATGCAGGAAGTTGCCACTATCCGTGAGCGCGTCCATCCACAGGAAGTCCTGCTCATCGCCGATGCCATGACCGGCCAGGATGCCGTGCGCGTCGCCGATGAGTTTAACAAATCGGTTGGGCTGACCGGATTAATTATGACCAAGATGGATGGCGACGCGCGCGGCGGCGCCTCGCTCTCCATCCGCGAAGTCACCGGCGTCCCCATTAAATTTCTGGCGACGGGTGAAAAAGCGGATGCCCTGGAACCGTTCTACCCCGACCGGCTGGCCTCGCGCATCCTGGGCATGGGCGATGTCTTGTCCCTGATCGAACGCGCCCAGGAACAGATCGACCAGAAGCAGGCGGAAAAGCTGGAGAAGAAGCTACGCGACGCCTCGTTTGACCTGGAAGACTTCCTTCAGCAGATGCGCCAGATTCGCAAAATGGGACCGCTCACGCAACTGCTGGATATGATCCCCGGTATGAACAAGATGCTCAGCATGCCAGAGGTTGGCAAAGCCCTCCAGAATGGCGACCAGATCAAGCATGTAGAGGCGTTGATCCTCTCGATGACCCCACAGGAACGTCAGCGTCCAGAAATCATCAACGGCAGCCGCAAGCGCCGCATCGCCAAAGGCAGTGGGCAAACCGTGCAGGATGTCAACCAGCTTCTCAAGAGCTTTGAGCAGATGCGTCAGATGATGAAGCAGATGGCCGCGATGCAGAAGGGTGGCAGGGGGCGCCAGAACCCCTTCGGCGGCGGGCGCGGTGGCTTCCCGTTTAGTCTCTAGACCTGCTCTATCCTGATACACCAGGCTACGAGCGGCCCTGGCAACCTCTCGCTGTTCAGCAGTATCCACGAGGTTGCCAGGGCCGCTCTGTGCGTGACTATCTCAGGCGTTGCATCGCTTCCGGCGCGTTGCTACCCATCAACGGAGATTTTGCCTGGTCCGGCCAGGAAAAGCGCCAGACAGGCGGCTGTCAACGACAGCGGGAATTCATAGCCGCCTTGCCCCACAAGTCCCTTTTGGGCGTGGACCTTCTGGATCGCTACAGCCATATCCCCGATGAGCAGCGCCGACGCCAGCCGCGTCAGCAGGCCCAGCGCCAGCAGGATACCCCCCAAAAACTCGACCCATCCGACAAACGTCGCCGTTGCCTTCGGACGGGGGACCTCCATGCTCTCCAGCATTTTGGAAAATCTTTCTGGGCCACCCTGCTCCATCGACTGTGAAAACCCTGGCCCCAGATAGCGCTGCGCGGTGGGATGTACCTGCTTACCTGGCCCACCAAACAGCTTGGGATAGCCATGTATCGCAAAGATACCTCCGGCGATCAGCCGAAGCACAAACAAACCAATGCTGACCATAACTCACCACTCCTGACATCGTTCTTGATTGACCTGATGATAGCTATTATCAAGAACAATGCCAGGAGAACCGCTTGACAACTCCTGGCAGATTCTCTATGCTGCGCCACAACTTACGCCACGTCGTGAAGAGGGGGAGGAACCACATCCAGGGCAGCGTGCCTGCGCTCAAGCGAATGCAGACGAGCCTACCGCCGCCCGGCTCGCGCGCTGAAAATCAATGACAACCACAATTCCCGCCACCACAGCCACAACTGCCTCCATCAAAACTGACGTTGCTCCAATCTTGCTCGCTGCCATAGTCGTCTCCGCCGTTCCCATTCTTGCGGGTTTTGGCAACGACCGAAAGCAGCCTGCGGACATGCAGACTGTGGCACTCCTGGCAGATAATACCAGCATCGGCGTTTTGATAGCTCGTCAGCAACTCAAAATGCGCGTTACAATCATGGCAATAATACTCGTAGAGAGGCATGGTTCAGCTACCTACCTTTCTGTGCTGTATACTGTTGAGTGCCCACGCCTGCCAGTGAAAACCGTTCACTCTACCAGGCATAAAGGCACACGTACAGGCGATTACCGCTCTTATGCAGATGCTATCACGGCATAAGATACGTTGCAAGGGATACGAGAACATGGAAAGCAGCTTTACCGATCTGCGACGATTACTTGACCTCTGGGCAACCTGGTACAGCATCGGTATCGATGGCTGGCTGGCAACCGACGAAAGTAGTCATACCTGCTCGCTGGACTTGCCCAATCCGGCAGACCCCAACAGCAGCCTCAGCGCCCAGCCACCCTATCCACCAGACTCGGAGCTTGATGCGCTTCTGCTGCGCGCGCTGAATCAATTTGGCCTGCAATGCAGCCGTCTGGGCGCCATCAGCTTCAGCCGCACCGGCGTCAGCAAAGACTTTATCAGCGCTGGCGATCCGATCATCGCACTTCTGGAAGGAGAGCAGGCGTTCTTTTCAGGGAAGCAGCTCAGCCTTTTCAGCGAACTGCGCCGCGACTATGGCGACTTCGGCAGCCATACAATGGCTCTTGATCTGGCCGTCCAGGATGGGCATACCATCATTCGCCGCTCGTCATTCGAGACCAATAACCGCCGTCGCGGTCTCAAACTTGATCTCTGGGAACCGATCACGAACGCGCTCGCTGCCTATGAGGAGCTTTACGAGCAAGGCGCCGCCCTCGGTCATAGCTTCACCGACGACCCGGCGGACCTTGCCAGCCTCGATCAAAAAACCGGCGACAGCCTGGATGAACGCCAGAATAACAACCGATCAGAGACGACCAAATTGAAGGCCAGGCAGGAACAACCATCCCAGGCGGAGCAATCCAATCACCAGCAAGAGTTTTCTGGTCTCCCGTTTCCCTGCCTCAATCCGGCGGAGGCCAGCCACGTTGCCCGGCTCTCTAATCAGGTAGCGCCCACCCGTCACGCTGTAGCCGAAGGCTCTATTCTGCTCTCCACTCATCCCTTGCGCGAACTGGCGGCGCTCATCACCTTTGCGCGCTTCTGTGAGCCACTCGGCGCTGTGCAGCGAATGTAGCACTCAGGCTGTTCTAATTGAGGGCTGTGCAAATACCGTTTGTAGGACTGTCTGAGCATCCATTATTGGAGTCGGCGTTTGCGCAATTCGTCATCCTCAAAGAGGCGGCTGACTGTTGTCGTTTGCTGCCCCTGATATTTTGCCGTGCGCTTGACTCCATAGCCCTCGCTCACCGGCGAACTCATCTCCTCAAAAGCAATCTGGCAGATACGCATCCCTGGATAGAGCGCTACCGCAATCCGACCCAGATTGCTGATCTCCAACGTAATAGCCCCTTTAAAGCCTGGGTCAATATAGCCTGCCGTGCTATGAATCACAATGCCCAGCCGCCCAATGCTGCTGCGACCCTCCAGCCGCGCCACCAGATCATCGGGAATCTCTACCTGCTCCAGCGTCGTCGCCAGCACAAACTCTCCCGGATGGACGATGAAGCGTTCGCTCTCCTGCAAATGCGCCATCGTCGTTAACTGGCGAAAGCTCTCCGGGTCCGCCGGGTCAATCAACGCCTGGTGAGTATGATTAAAGGTCTGGAAATCATAGCCCAGGCGCAAGTCAATCGACGCTGGCTGAATCTGCACCTCCGGGTCCGGCGCGGGCAGAATCTTGATCTCGCCGCGCGCCAGCCGGGCTACCAGGTCTCGATCAGAAAGAATCACAGCTTGCTCCTAAGTGATATCCTACTTCAAGCATTGGCACATACCCCTGAGCAACCTATTTCCACTCCGGCTCCGCCCGCACACCCAGGGCATCGACCATGCGATTGTAGTAATTAAAAAAGCCAATAATTTCGACGGCCTCCAGAATCGCGGCATCCTCCCACCCGGCCTCGCGCAGTTCGGCAATCCTGGCGGCATGTACCGTATGTACATCCAGCGTCACCTGCACCGCAAAATCCAGCAAGAGCCGCAGGCGCGGCTCTTGCGCTGACTGGCGATAATCATCCATTGCCGTCTGCGCCAATCCCTCATCCAGCCCCGCCGCTGCTAACGCCCGACGGAGATCCTCTCCGTGCGCTCGGATTCAGTAGTGGCATTCATTGGCCCGCGAAACCACCACCGCCAGCAGTTCGCGCACCCAGCGCGGCAGCGCCCCCTCCTCAATCATCAGCGCCTGATATAGCCCAATCGAGGCGCGCAAGACACGCGGACGCAAACTTTGAATACGAACCACGTTGAAAATCTTCCCGGCCCGCTTCAGCGCCGCATCATACTCACGGCGCAAGCTACCCTCGGCCTCATCTTCGGGCACGGCGTTTATCCAGGACATGGCTGCCACCTCTCTTTTTCTGTCATTGTACATCCATCGGCCAGACACTGCCCACCCCCATAACCGTGTCCTGAAGAGCGTCCAGAGAGAGACATATTTGCCGACCCCAGCCCTTCATTGACGATTTTCCCAATGCCTGGTAAGCTAACAACCGGGACAATGCAACGCGCACATCCCGATGCGGCTGCTAGCCGCATCACCAGAGAGAAGGTATTAGCATTATGAGTATCTTTCTCATTGCTCTCATTGAGGCAGTGGCAGTTGTGGCGATCATGCTTATCGGGCGCTTTACCCTGGCCCGAAAGATTCCCGCCGAATGGCCTAAGCTCGCCCGCTGGGCAGGGATCAGTCTGGTCATCAATTATCTTCTGGGGTTACTCATCCTCTATGCTGCCCAGCCTGCCCTCACCGGGCCCTATGAAGGCTGGCAGTGGGCGCTCTGGCCGCTCTTTTTAACGAGCATGTTTAACCTCTTCTCGGCCATACGGGTCATGATTAACCGCGCTAACGCTTTGGGACAGCAGCCCATTGGCATCCGGCGGACGGCAGGCGCCCGCGCGCGCATTGTTGATGTCACTCCCGATGGAAACCCCGACCCAACAGACCACAACCGGGGCAAGGTGCGCGCGGGCATCGTCGGCATCGGTGTCCTCATCGTAATGCTGCTCATTGTCAACCCCATCTGGGCCATTGCAACAACATGGTTCGATGGCAACGCCAAAGCGCTGGCGCATATCCCCAATGTCATTATGGAGCCAGCTTCATCGCGCCTGCCACCAACCAACACCAACCATATTGTTCTCGTCTCGCAAGATGTCGCCGCCTATAAGGGGCAGCAAGTCCTCGGCCAGAATGGGCAAAACCTGGGTTCCACTTACCATCTGGAGCAAGATCAGTACGCCCTGCAATCCGTCGATCATCATCTTTATTGGATTGCTCCCCTGGTCTATAACAACGTCTTCACCAATCTTTCCAACAGCAACACCCCTGGCTACGTGGTCATTGACGCCGAAGACCCGGACGCGCAACCCCAACTACGCACTGGCGGGCAGTATCAACTGCACTATATCCCTGGCGCCCTCTTCAACCAGGATTTGCTGCGCCATGTCTATCTGAGCGGCTATACCAACGGCAACCTCGTTGACCCGACCCTCGAAGTAGACGATAGCTGGAAACCCTACTTCACCATCTCGCTCATGCAGCCCAGCCGAGGCTTCACTGGCGACGTTCTCGCCAAAGTTCTGCTCGTGGAGCCCCAGACAGGCGATGTTCAGAGCTACGACCCGCAGAATGTCCCCACTTGGGTAGATCGTGTGATGCCCGCCAGCACCGTCACGGATTACCTGACCTGGTGGGGCAAGTATGCCAACGCCCCCTGGTTCAATCCATCCGGCAGTGGACAGCAAGCTCCGGCGGGCGACCCTGAATTAGTCTATAACGATGTCGATCAGCCGGTCTGGCTCGTGCCTATGACCTCTAGCTCCAGCGGCGATAACTCCAGCACAGGCATCTTTCTCTTCAACACCCACAAGAACGAAGCTGAGTTTTATCCGCTGCGGGGTCTAGCTGTTGGCGACACCGTCATGAACGCTTTCAAGAGCAATCCGCATAACATCCGCAACTACACCGTCTCCAGCGTGCAGCTTTACCAGATTTTCGGCGAGCCGACCTGGCTTGCCATCTTCGTCCAGACCGCGAACATTGGCGCCACCTTCGAGGCCGTTGGCCTGTTAGATGCAAAAGACCCTAATAGCTCAGATGTCCAAATGGAATCGACCCGCGATACGGCCCTGACAGACTATAACCAGTGGCTCGCCAGTCACGGCAACGTCACTGGTGGCCCATCTCAGAATGGCGCCCCCCAGCAAGTGCAGGGCGCCGTCGAGCGTATCGCACCCGTCACCCAGGGGAACTCAACGGTTTATTATATCTGGATCAAGGGCCAGAGCCATATCTTCACTGCCGACCTGAGCCTCTCACCCAAACTTCCCCTGGTGCAGCCCGGCGATATGGTCACTGGCACTTACCTTGATACAGGCGAAACGGTCGAAGCTTTGAAAACGTTCGATGACACCTCCATTCAATTGGGCGCTGGAACGTAGAGCAGTCGCCACTCGCCAGAATCAGTGACGCTTTAACCAGCCCTTACAAGGACATCGAAGACAGCGCACCCCTTCTCGGAGCGTGCTGTCTTCGACTCAGATGAGTGGCGGGTCATCAGCCCTGTAGTCATCAACACAGCGCTTGACAGGGGATTGAGAACATGGTAGGCTTGAAAAAACCGCACTACTTCTTGCAGACCCGTTTGCGCGCAGCATGATCGCCACGAGAGAAAGGAGGCGCCAGAGTATGGCCGCCGAGCGAACTGAGCATCCCCACATCATCCGCGATCCTGATATTCTGGGCAGTGAGCCAATTATCGACGGCACGCGCACCAGTGTTCGGCATGTTGTGCTGCTATATCGCGCCGGACAAGAGCCAGAAGAAATCGCACGCACCTATCACCTTTTGCTCGGAGAAGTCTACGACGCCATCAGTTACTATTATGACCACGAGAACGAGATCTCGCGTTATATCATCTACGAAGGCGCCCCAAAGAGTAATCCCACCTGACATCAACCATCACACGCCCCACCATGCCTCTTGCCCTGGAACACTACCCTCGCATAGCTACCTGCTCACTGCCCATGAGCCATCGTCCTAGAGCGTCGCACGCTCGACCACTGATCTGGCACACAATCTGCTCTTTTGATGATTAAAGGCTATCATCCTGGTAGCAACGGAGACATTATTGCGAAACTTCCCAGAACCCTGAAACGTCGTAATGAATAGATACTGCTCTTTAGCAGCAGAGGTTTTTCTCATCTGAATTTCCTATCAGGAGGTTGTCTATGATGCAATACCGAGACCTGCTGATTGATGCGCTCCTGGATCAGCGCTTTACCCTGGATGAAGCTGAGCAACTTATCTCTCTCCGCGAACGGTTTGAGCAACAAAAACTCCAGGAAGAATCGCATCGTAATTTTGCGCGTTGGCTGGTACAACAAGGTCGCCTGAATGAATTTGATGAGCAATAAAAAGACGCTCCCGTAATTTTGAGGCCGGTGTTTCCCGGCAGGAGAAGGCCGGGAAACACCGGCCTCTTTGTTCGTTCGCCAAGCGGGTTCAGCCGCTTCACCGCCATATCTCCTCATACGCTGAGCAGCCGATACAAAAGCCTGAGAGCCATGTGAACATGTGAATGATCGGTTGACGTAGGAGGGTAGGAAGACTTATACTATCTCGTGGTTTCTGAAAGTCTTGAGTACTCCACAACCTGCCCCGCAGCTAGGACGCTCACTGCGGATTTCCAACACCAATGAGGTTCTCACCTATGGCACTCGCAGAAGAGCGATCAGTGATGTTTCCAAGCCGTGATCGACAACCCTCGCTCTTAGAAGGGATGCTTCATTACCCCCAGGTTTCTGAACTTCACACACTATTTCCTGCCGCTGTTCTCTGCCATCCTCAGCCAGCCAGCAGCGATATGACCGATCCGCTGCTCATCTGTCTAGCACGGGAATTAGCACGTCAGGGAATCATGGCGCTCCGTTTTAATTTTCGTGGGGTAGGACGCAGCGAGGGCGAACAGACCGATGGCCGTTTCGAGCCACTGGATGTAGCCGGAGCCGTAACCTATCTGCTCCAGCAACCTGGGGTCAACCGAGAGAAGCTCTCTTTGATCGGCCATGCGTTCGGCGCCTTCATTGCGTTGGCCTACGCTCCCTTTGATCCCCGCGTCCGCACGGTGGTTGCTATTAGTTTGCCACTCTTCCGACTCAGCAAAGGATTTGCTACAAACTTTGACCGACCAAAGCTCTTTATTACCGGCGAATTTGATGAGGTCTGCCCACGTCACAAACTAGAGCCATTTGTTGCAGCGTTGCCTGGCCCCAAGGGGATGAAGGTTCTTACCGGCGCAGGGCATCTGATGCACGGTTACGAGCAGGAGACCACTGGAGCCGTTGTGACCTATATCAAGCGCTGGGCCGAGCTGCCTGGCATCTGATCTTCCCCGTTGAGAAAACACAGCCGCAGAGGAACCAACGTGCCAAGTAACCCACTCAATCCCCTTATTGTGCAGAGTGATCGCTCGGTTCTGCTAGAGGTAGACCACCCCCAGCATTCAGAAGCACGCGATGCCCTCGCACAATTTGCTGAAATTGAAAAATCGCCCGAACATATCCATACCTATCGCATCTCACCGCTTTCTCTTTGGAATGCGGCTGCGAGTGGTTTAACACCAGATCGCGTCATTGAGCTTTTGGCGCACTTTAGTAAATATGAGATTCCCGCTAATATCATTGCCGACATCCACGACTACATGAGCAGGTACGGGCGGCTCAAACTGATCAAAGACAACGGGCGCCTCCTGCTCTCTTCTCCCGACGCCGCGTTGATTATGGAAATTGCTCGCCACAAGCGGATGGAACCCTATCTTTTAGAGCAAACCAACGAGCATATCCTCATGGTCGATCCAGCTCGGCGCGGCCATATTAAGCAGGCCCTCATTCATATCGGGTTCCCGGCGGAAGATTTAGCAGGATATACAGAGGGAACCCTCCTCCCCGTCACCCTCCGAAGCGTAAGCGCCAGCAATCATCCTTTTAGCTTACGCGCCTATCAGGAAGCATCGGTGGGCGCGTTTCATCTTGGTGGCAGCCCCAGCGGAGGCTGCGGAGTAATTGTGCTGCCCTGCGGAGCCGGGAAAACGCTGGTTGGCATTGGCCTGATTACCACGCTCCAACGCAGCACCCTCATCCTGACCCCCAACACCGTCGCTGTACGTCAATGGATCAACGAGTTACTTGATAAGACAACCATCCGGTCAGATCAAATAGGTGAATATACAGGTGAGCGCAAAGAGATTCGCCCTATTACCGTCAGCACCTACCAAATCCTGACGTATCGCCCACATGAAGAGAGCGATTTTCCCCATTTTAGCCTCTTTACCAGCCAGGATTGGGGCTTGATTATCTACGATGAGGTCCATTTGCTTCCGGCCCCAGTCTTTCGGATTACCGCCGAAATCCAGGCGCGCCGTCGGCTGGGCCTGACAGCTACGCTGGTGCGCGAGGATGGGCGCGAGGCCGATGTCTTTGGCCTGATTGGCCCCAAGCGCTATGATGTCCCCTGGCGTGAGCTGGAGCGCCAGGGCTGGATCGCCACTGCTGAGTGCCATGAGATCCGCGTAGGCTTGCGTGAAGACGTGCGACTGGAATATGCGATGGCAGAAGAGCGCGAAAAGTACCGCATCGCCGCAGAGAACCCGATCAAACTTGACATTGTGCGCCTGCTCATCGCCAAACATCAGGAAGATCAGATTCTCATCATCGGTCAATACCTTGACCAGCTCAAGACGCTGGCCGATCTCTTGAATGCGCCACTACTTACCGGGCGAACAGCCAATAGCCAGCGCGAGAAGCTCTACGAGCGTTTCCGGCGTGGTGAACTCAAACGCCTTGTCGTGAGCAAAGTAGCAAACTTCGCAATTGACTTGCCTGACGCCAACGTTGCCATTCAGGTATCAGGCACCTTCGGCTCCCGCCAGGAAGAAGCCCAACGACTGGGGCGCATTCTCCGCCCCAAAACCGACGGCAGCTTTGCATATTTTTATACCATCGTCACCCGTGATACCCGCGATCAAGAGTTTTCAGCAAACCGGCAACTCTTCCTCACCGAACAGGGCTATCGCTATCTGATCGAAGACGGCGAAGAGAGCCTCTCAGCTAGCGCCTCAGCCACCTTCCCCACCATTGCCGGGCAGACATGGGAGCCATAGATACCCGGTAGGTAGCATCCAGGAAGCGCCTTCTGGTGCTATAATCTGTGCCTGGGGCCTTCTCACTATTTCGTTTGAGGCGCCTTAGTAACCAGCTAGACCAAAAGAGCCTTTGGCTGATCACAGAAATCGCTTTGCTCTGCAAAGCGATTTCCATCAAACCTATCTGACACCGCGAGGTTTCATTACCCCTGGACCAACAGGAGGAATCGTATGAAGATCATCATTCTGGGCTGCGGGCGCGTAGGGGCGACCCTGGCAATGATGATGGATCGCGCAGGACATACTGTTACAATCATTGATTATAGCAGCGATGCCTTTCAACGGTTGGAGAGCAGCTTTAGCGGCCAAACCATGATGGGAGATGGCATCGATGAAGATGTGCTGCGTCGAGCCGGCATTGAAGAGGCGGATGTGTTTATTGCTGTCACCAATGGCGATAACCGCAACATCATGGCAAGCCAGATTGCCATGAAAGTCTTCTCGGTCCGCAAAGTTATCTGCCGCATTTATGACCCCATCCGAACTGAAGTCTATCAACAGTTGGGCCTTGAGGTCATCTGCCCTACCCTGGTAGGCGCAGAGCTTTTCCGGGAAGCTATCGAGAAAAGTCTGGAAACATCGACGCCGAATCCGGCTGCTCCCAGAACCCGCTAGGAGGCTCGTGCTATGTATATTATTGTTGGCGGTGGCGGCCAGATCGGCTATTATGTCGTGAAAGGGCTGCTTGCCCAGGGGCATGAAGTACTGCTATTGGATAAGGATTCCCGCCGCGTGCAGACACTCTCAGATGAACTAGGGTCGGCAGTTTTGCGGGGCGATGCCTGCGAAGCACGCACAATGGACGAGGTCGGATGCAACCGCGCTGATGTTGTCATCGCTGTGACGGGTGACGACGAAGATAATCTGGTCATTTGCCAGATGGCAAAAGAACGCTTCCATGTTCGCAAAACTATTGCCCGCGTCAATAACCCTAAGAACGAGCGCATCTTTACGAAACTGGGCATTGATATTAGCGTCAGCCCAACCAAGACCATTCTCCGGCTGATTGAAACTGAGATTCCCCATCACACCATTATCCCACTGATGACCCTTCGCAAAGCCGACCTGGAGTTTGTAGAGGTCAGCGTACCCGCCCAGTCACCAGCCCTTGGTAAGAAGCTAGCTACCCTTGAACTGCCCGTTGAGTGTAATGTGGTGCTTATTGTGCGCGGGCAGGAATATATAGTGCCGACTGGTGAGAGTACGATAGAGGCAGAAGATCAGGTCTTTGCGCTCGTCAAAGGTTCAAGCGAAGCCGCGCTCCGCACAGTGATCTTAGGCGCAACAAGCAGTTAAGCGCCACCACGCAGGGCAAGAGCGCCCCGCACTCCACAGAAAGCTCACCTCATTGAGCATACAGGGCGGTGAGACCACCAGCGGTAGAGCTACCGCTGGTGGTCTCACCGCCTATCTGTGGTTCTCTACCCCGTCCTGGCTTTTCCCCAGCTTATCCCCGCCCCACTATCCGTAGCGCCAGATCGCCAGCGTTGACATGCCAGAGTCTGTTCACTAATCATTTACCTCTTTCCCTACCCCATTTACCTTCCTCCTCTACACTGGGGCCAGAGAGATTAGCTGCATCGTATGTCAGGCTTCTACACACCCTGTTGAGAAGGCTCGCTTATGAATAGATGGAGATTGCCTGTTGCAGCGCCCGACGGGCACAAACGTTCCCAGCATCATCGCTGGCATCGCTGGATTGGTCTAGCTACGCTCGCAGTGATCCTGGGAGCCTTGCTCATGGGTTGCACCATCGACCAGCAAGCGCTCCAACGTGACCCCTTCATGCGCGACATGATGAATTTACAAAATCAGGTCGACCAGCCACACAAGATGGGTCAGACGTTTGATGTCGGCAACACTCGCTGGAAAATCAGCGCCGCCCATGCTGCTCTGGCGCTTCAACTAGGAGCCAACACGGTCAAGGCTCAAGGGAAATTTGTCATCATCGACTTCACGTTCACCAATACGACCGATCAGCCTCAAAATCCCACCGCCGACATGCTCACGCTCGAAGATGCCCAACTCAAAACCTACCAAAGCGACGCGAAGGTGACCGCCTTGCTTTCAACCTGGCAAAAGACACCCAACTTTCTCAAGGATGCCTTTCAGCCAAATCACGCTTACGATTGTTCCATTGTCTTTGAACTTCCTGTGCAGACGAGTGGCCTCACGCTGGCGTTTCAGTCATTTCCAACGCCGGGAGGCGATTCGTCGCTAGGAATGTAACCGAGGGAGCCACGATGTTTGATACTATCTATGTGCCGGTAGATAACTCTGATTACTCCAATGCTGCGGTTGATGTTGCCATCGAGTTGGCTCACGCCTTTGGTTCCCAGCTTATTGGCAGCCATGTCTATGCTGCGCGCATGCACGACTATCGTTTCAAGCAGATGGAGTATACGCTCCCGGAAGAGTATCAGGACGAGCAAGAACTGGAGCGCCAGCGCAAGATTCACGATAGCCTCATCACACGCGGCCTGCGGCTCATCTCTGATTCCTACCTCGATGTCATGGAGGCGCGCTGCGGGACAGCCCAGCTTCCCTTCCAACCTAAAACCTTCGATGGACAAAACTGGCAGGAACTGGTCAGAGACATTGAGACCAGTTGCTACAAGCTGGTCATCATGGGCGCCCTGGGGATGGGCGCCGTCAAAGACAGCCAGATCGGCAGCGTCTGCGAGCGCGTCATTCGGCGCATCAGAGCCGATACGCTGATTATCAAAGATACCCGCCCCTGGCAGGAGCAGCGCGAGGGCAGCATTGCCGTCGCCATCGATGGCAGCCCACAATCGTTCGGCGGCTTAAAAGCGGCGATTGAACTGGGCCGCGCGCTCAACCGTCCCGTCGAGGCTCTTGCCGTCTATGATCCCTATCTGCACTACTCCGTCTTCAATAGCATCGTGAACGTGCTTTCGCAGGAAGCCTCGAAGGTCTTCCGCTTCAAAGAGCAAGAACAGCTCCACGAAGAAATTATCGATACCGGCCTTGCTAAAATTTATGAGTCGCATCTGCAAATTGCCAAAAACGTCGCAGCCGAAGATGGTGTTGATCTGAAAGTCACACTGATGGATGGTAAAGCCTGGGAGAAGATTCTCCAATGGACCCGGCGCGAGAGTCCCTGGCTACTGGTGATGGGCCGTATTGGCGTCCACAGCGAGCAAGCTATGGACATCGGCAGCAATAGCCACAATCTGCTGCGCCATGTGCCATGCAACGTGCTGATGTGCAGCAGCACCTATGTGCCCCAGATCGACGTGCGCGCCGAGGCGACCATCACCTGGACATCTGAAGCCAGCGCCCGCATGGAGCGCGTTCCATTCTTTGTGCGCGGCGTTGCCCGCACGGCTATCCATCGTTACGCGATGGAGCGCGGGCACTCGGTCATCACCAACAGTATTGTTGACGATGCCGTCCGCGACATCCTGCCGGAATCAGCCGCCCGCGCAATGGGCGTGGCCGCGAAGAAGCTCGCCATCGAAGAGCAGAGCCAATCCATCGAGCAAGAAGTCACATATATCTGCGGCGAATGCGGCTATGCCGCCCGCAATGTGCTGCCTGTCGCCTGCCCGGTCTGCCACTCCGGGCCAGTGCGCTTCACGCTGATCGACAAGCATCTAATCGAGACCACCGCTGCCCAGGAAGGGCCAATCTCTGAGGAAGAGACGTTCGATGGGGTCAAGGTGAAATGGACCGAAGACGCGAAGAAACTCCTCTGGACGATGACCGACGCCTACGCGCGTCGCCGCGCCAAGGCGCGCATCGAGAAGATGGCCCGCGTTCAACGGTTGCCCGCCGTTACCGTTGACTTCGCCAGCCCCGTTGTCCAGGAAACCATTGGTGATCTCAGTACCCTCCACGCCAACACATCGCTCGCACTCCCTCAGGAGCATCCTGAGGGGCAAGAGCCAGCATTCAATGGGCGCCAGGCAGCTCAAGAAAACACGAGGACAGACATTGCAGAAGCCATCTCGCAGCCAGTGGCAGAAACCGCCACACAACCACTGGCAAGAGAAGCGACAGCAGAGGAAACCAGCAGCGCGACGCAAGAAGCGCCAGAGAACCCAGTAACAAGCGTCCAGATCGCCTGGACGCCTGAAGCGCAGAAGCGTCTCGCTGTCGTCCCTGAAGGCTTCATGCGTGAAATGACCGAAGACCTCATCCTCAGCCATGCTGCTGAGCAACAGATCGACACCATAACGCTAGAGGTGGCCGAAGAAGGTATCGAAATCGCCAAAGACGAGATGGTCAAAATGATTGAGGCCAAAACCCTTCGGCAAAAGAAGCGGCAAGAGAAGGTCCAGAGCAACGGGCACTCCAGCCAGCAGAACGGCCACGAGAAGCCTGATGGTATGGCGCCAGTGGCAGCAGTGCCCGGCCCATCAGAGCGGAGCCTGGCATCGCACACTACTGCCACGAGCAGCGCCTGCCCTGTTCCCCATAATGGCGTGCAGAGCACTATGAACGGGGGCTGCCCTGTTCCGCATGGTGAGATAGCGCGCGCCGTTGAGAGCGCTGAGCGACCGACCTTCACTGAGGCCGCGCGGGAACACGTTGAGACCCTGGCGCAGCGCTCCGAGAGCGCCAGGAAAGCCACTGCCGAGCGCGCCAGCGAACTAGTCGAGAACCTTGCGGTTCAGCGCGCCGGGCAAAAAGGGCTGAACGAAGTCACGCCAGAGTTCATCGCCCTCATGGGCAAAAAGCTCGGCTACGGCCACCCAGCCAGCGAGAAGACCTATGAGCTTGATTTCGTCTGGACGCCTGAAGCGCTGGCAAAACTGGAAGAAGTCCCCGATTTCTGCCGGGAGTTGACTCGCTGGCGCGTGGAGTGGACCGCCTATAAGAAGAATCTGGGCCGACTGATCACGCCTGAAGCAATGGAGGTCAAATACGGGCTATGGGGCGAGGTCTCTGAGCATATTAGTGAGCGCAGCGATCCGCGCCTTTCTTGGACAGCCGAAGCCGAGCGACGCCTCGAAAAAGTGCCCAGCTTTGTGAAAGGGCAGGTCATCCAGTCCGTTGAAGGCAACGCCCGGCAGATGGGCTGCTCGGAAGTGACCAGCGACGTGCTAGATAGAGTCATCGACAAGTGGCGAACAACAGGTGACTTCCACGAGGGCCGCTATGGCTATAAGTAATCTTCCGGCTACAGATGCTCAACAGGCGTCCGCGTTGGCGCCATCCCATATCGCGCAACTATCTGGGATTACCCTGACGTTTCCACATGGTACACGCGCGCTGGATAACTTCAGCCTGGAGATTGCCCCAGGAGAGTGCCTGGGTGTGTTGGGGCCAAATGGCGCAGGCAAAACCAGCCTGCTACGTCTGCTGGCCGGTCTCTTACAGCCAACGGTAGGCGCCATCGAGCTTTTCGGAACGCCCCTTCGGCGCGATAGTATCGCGGTGCGCCGCTGCATCGGCTATGTCGCCCAGCAGAGCGGCGTCGATCTCTACCTCAGCGGACAGGGCAATCTGCTGCTGGCCGGACGTCTGCATGGGCTACACGGCGACCAGCTACGGCAGCGTACCCAAATGCTGCTGGAATTGCTGGGCCTTCAAGAATTTGCCCACCGCCGGGTCGCGCACTACTCTGGCGGGCTGCGCCGTCGATTGGCTGTGGCCTGTAGCCTGGTCCATCGCCCCGAACTGTTGTTGCTAGATGAGCCGACGGCAGGTCTCGATAGCATGGGAAAAGCTACTCTGTGGGGCTATTTATTGACGCTCCAGCAAGGCGGAATGACGGTTGTCACAACCAGCCATGATACCCAGGAGATCGAGCGCTATTGCAGCAGGGTTGTCCTGATGGATCATGGGCGGCTGGTGTTGGCAGGTACACCGACAGCACTCAAAGCCAGCATTCAGGGAGACCTGCTCACCCTGGAACTCGGCCAACCGCAACAGGCTCTGCAAGCGCGGCGTCTGCTCGAACAGCGTTCATTTATTCGCTCGATACTCCAGGGAGACATCAGCACACGCCTGAGCCTGGAAGTTCGTGACGGCTCCGAGGCGATCCCGCAGATCGTTCGT
>Ga0070730_10002325_pt1 | contig 17328 bp, 16 predicted proteins | sample Coa_R1_3_FD_66447 | JGI IMG/M metagenome (GOLD analysis project Ga0070730, IMG submission 66447) | Surface soil microbial communities from Centralia Pennsylvania, which are recovering from an underground coalmine fire - Coalmine... | ecosystem: Environmental > Terrestrial > Soil > Unclassified ... | reverse complement strand
TGAACGCAAGGGAGATCACGAACGCGCGATCCTGGACTTCGATCAGGCAATCCGGCTCCGCCCTGACTACGCCGAGGCGCTATCTAATCGAGCCCACTCGTACTTCACAAAGGGCCAGTACGATCGCGCCATCCAAGACTACGACCAAGCCGTAAAGCTGGAGCCGAACTACACCGGGAACTTCTTCGATAGGGCCTCAGCGTTCAGCGGTAAGAAGGACTATGAGCGCGCCCTACTGGACTTGAACCATGCCCTCCAAATGAAGCCGAAAGACCCAAGCTTGTTGTGTGCACGTGGAATAACTCGCTTCTTTCAGGGGCAGTTCCAAGCAGCCACTGGCGACCTCTTGCTTTCCCTGAACCTGCGGCCGGAGGATACATACTGCGTAATTTGGCTCTATCTCGCAAGTTCCAAGAGCGGCGCGGATGCGAAGAACGCACTGAGAAAAAACATCGCCGCGCTAAAGTCTTCGGACTGGCCGGGTCCGGCGATTCAAATGTATTTGGGAGTGCTTTCACCCAAGAGTTTGCTGGTATCGGCTAGGGACGCCGATGGCAAGAAAAGCAACACGCAGTCCTGCCAAGCCTACTTCTACATGGGCGAGCACGCGTTACTACGCGGCAATTCGGCCGAGGCGAAAAAATTGTTCCAGGAGTCCATTACCGCGGGATCGCCCAGCTCATTTGAGTACATCGGGGCGAGTGCGGAGTTGGAGCGCATGAAGGCTCCGCAGCCTGTGAAGGCCAGCGCGCACTGATGCTGAAGAGGTGTGCTTGGGTTACACAACCACCGTAGCTCATTTCTAGCGGCATTGAACGCCGGGCTTCTCCGATCCTACTTATCCGCCGCTTTCGCCGGGTCTCCCCGCTCGACGAAATTCTTCAAGCGTGTAACTTGCTCGGTGAGCACCGCGTCCACCGGCGCGGCCCAGGTGTTCATGCCGGCTGGAAGATAACCTGTGACGTTGTAAACCAGTTCCAGCCTGGTGCCGCCATCGGCTGGAGAAAGCCGGATTTCCATGTTGCCGGTGGCCGCGATCGATTGCAGCGGCCCGAGCGCGCCCGTCATCCCCAGCACTTTTCCTGACACCACGTGCACCACTTCCATATGCCGCACGCCGCCGCCCGCGGGGAGTTTTTCGCAGAAACATCCCATCGGCTTTTCTTCGATGCTCAGGTTGCGTGCGCTTCCGGAAAAAGTGTGCTGAGAACTCCACCAGTCGCCTACGTGGATGAGAGCGCGGTAGACATCGGCGGGGCCCGCGTGGATATTAACGGCGATCTTCACGGTGAAACCGGCGCTTGCCGAGTCGGCTACCGCAGCCGCTGCATCACGCGACGCAAGCGCCAGCGCAACGATGGCAAAGAGCACGCTGCTTCTCATGATTCCTTCATCTTCTCACTGGATTTGACGGCGCGGCACCGCGCCCCGATTCACGCCTGCAGCGCCGCCGCCGCAAAGTGCAGCAGATCGCCGCGCTCCCGCGCCAGGCTGCGCAGGCGGTCGTAGTCGCCCGACACCTGGCACAACTGGAATACCGAGGGACAGCTGAGCTGGTTCGGATCGGTCTCGTGCAGGTGCGCGAGCGAGACGGCGATGGCTTCGGGATAGCGCTCGAGCCGCGCCAGCAGCGTCACCAGCGTCTGCGCCGGCGCCGTGCCGACGTCGTCGGGACTCGACGTCTCGATCTTGGTTTGAAAATGCGCGATGGCCTCGTCCATCTTTTCACCCATCAGCGCCCGCAGGTAAATGGCGTGGCCTTCGAATCCATCCTCGAACGGCGGGTCGCCGCGGAACTGGAACATCGTCGACAAGTGCTTGCCGTACTCCGCCAATTCGACTGCCAGCCTGAGCGTTTCCCGGTCGGTGAGATCCAGGCTGAAGCGCAGGATGGAAACCAGGTGCGAAGTGTCCACATAGTAATCGTACTCGCCGAACAGCCAGTCGCGCCCGGCCATCAGTTCCGGTAGACAGCGCGTCTCGGGCGCCGCGCCCTCCGCTTTGGCGATGGTGCGCTGGATGTTTTCGACCACGTCGTGATGCAGGGTGCGCACCAGCAGCCGGATGCAGTCCTCGCGCGTCTTGCGGTCGGGATACTGTTCGAGGAATGTGATAGCGCGGCAGATCCCGTAATTGCCCAGGATCAGCTCGAACCCTTTGCGCGGATGCACGCGCTCGTGAAGCGCAATCTCGATGACCGGTTCCTGGTTCTCCTGCGGCTGCAGTTTTTCGATGGCGGCGGCCACCGGCGCGCTATCGCCAATGGCGCGAAAGTACGGCCAGGCGCGGGGAATGTCGCCGTCGGCCAGGAACAGCCCGCCCACTTCGCGCGCGGCAGCCATGAAATCTCGTTCATGCACCACGCGCTTACCCTCTGGCAGGTCTTCCAGGCGCTCGTTCTGGATGAGCGGCAGGCCAAGCGCGTGCCGGCTCTTCATGAGCCTCGCTTCAAATACCAGCGGGTACTTCTTCTCTTCGCGGAATTTCTTGATCAGCAGGTCGAACCCCGCATCGGGCCCGCGGGAATGGAGTGTGCGTTCGAGCTTGTCGAACGGATCGTCGGCCATGGAAAGCCTATGATAGCGCGGACCGCCTAAGACGCCGTGCCTTCCGGCTGGAGTCACGAACGTGGGCAAGACCGGGCGCTCCGTGCAAAAAACGTGCTTTGAAGTACATATGAGGATGGATCGATCAGCAATTGTGACGCCAGAAACGATCAATCTGGATCTATGCCTCCAGGGGGGCTTGAAATTCCCGCCTGAGAGGCAGCGTCAGCGTTACTCGCATGCCACGGCGGTGTAACCGCAAGTAACGCCTGTCATTTGCAGCCGTCTGTTTGAGAGGAGAAACATTCATTGCGAACTTCGGACGTTCTTCGGGCCTGGCACAAGATTCTGAAGGGCGAGCCGCCCTCGCTTTCCATCGAGATCACCCGCGAATGCCCGCTCCGGTGTCCCGGCTGTTACGCCTATGACGGCGCGCACCTGGGAGGTGGCCTGACTTTGCGCGACTTGAACGACCGCAAGGGACAGGCCCTCGTTGATGGCGTTCTCGAAGTGGTGGATCGCATCAGGCCGCTACATTTGTCGATCGTAGGCGGCGACCCGCTGGTGCGGTACCGGGAGCTTGCGACGTTGATTCCTTTGTTGGTGGATCGGGGAATTCACGTGCAGATCGTGTGCAGCGCTTTCCGGACGTTTCCCACCGAGTGGACCAGGCACCCGCGCGTCACCGTCGTCGTGTCCATCGATGGGCTGCAGCCGGAGCATGATGCGCGGCGCGCGCCCGCCACCTACGATCGAATCCTGCAGAATATCGCCGGCAAGCAGATCACCATTCATTGCACCATCACGGGGCAAATGATGAAGCGACCGGGATACTTGAACCAATTTCTAGAGTTCTGGACGCCTCGGCCTGAAACCGGCAAGGTGTGGTTCAGCCTGTTTACACCACAGGTGGGAGACCGGTTGGCCGAGATGCTGACGCCGCACGAGCGCGCGCAGGCCATCGCTGACATGCTCGACCTCCGCAAGCGATATCCGAAACTTGACATGCCGGCAAGCATGATCCGTCAGTTTGCTTCCCCTCCGCACAGCCCTCAGGACTGCGTGTTTGCGCTGACGACGATGACGTTATCTGCCGACCTGAAAACCAGGATCACGCCCTGCCAGTTCGGCGGAAATCCCGACTGCAGTTCGTGCGGATGCGCTGCCTCCATAGGGTTGGCAGCCGTCGCGGAACACAAGCTGGGCGGCCTGGTTCGCGTGGGGGCAATCTTCAAAGCTTCAATTAAGATTGGTCAGGCTTGGGACAACGGCGCCGGCCAGCCGGGCCCGCGAGAGTTGCCCATTTTGCAATAAACCGTCGAACGGCGCAGGCCTAAGCCGCTAATATCCCTTCTGCTTGTCCACCACGTTCACCAGCGGCCTGCCGTCCACGAAGCGCTGGATATTCTCCTTGATCGTTCCCACCATGCGGGCGCGGTCTTTATCCGAACGCCCGGCGACGTGCGGCGTAATCACTACGTTCGGGAATTTCCACAGCGGATGCCCTTTCGGCAGCGGCTCGGGATCCGTCACATCCACGCCCGCTCCCGCCAGACGCTTGCTGTCGAGCGCTTTCACCAGCCCGCCCATGTCGTAAAGGCCGCCGCGGCTGACGGCAATAAAATAAGCGTCCTTCTTCATCAGCTCAAATTCTTTCGCGCCCACCATCTTGTTACTCATGGGCGTGTGCGGCGCGGAAACAAAAACCACATCGGCATCCGGCAGCACTTCGTCGAGCTGGTCCGGCTTGACCACCTTCTTGAGGAACGGGCTGAAAGGCTTGTCTTCCGGGTCGACGCCCACCACGTTCATGCCGAACGCCCAGGCGCGCGTCGCGATCTGCATGCCGATTCCGCCCACGCCGATCACCACCGCATTGCGCCCGTTCAGCTCGATGCCCGGGAAAGGCCGCGGCGGCTGCCATAGCTCGTGCTGCTTGTTGTCGTAGAACGTGTAGAGATCGCGCGAGAGCATCAGCAGCATGGCGAAGGCGTGATCGGCAATTTCGATGCCCTGCACAATCTTGTTATTCGTCAGGATGATATTGCTGTCCCGCAGATCGTTGCCGCCAGATTTGAACAGCACCGTCTCGGCGCCCGCGCTCATGATCTGCACCCACTTCAGCTTCTTGCCCGCCCGCACTTCGGCCGGCGTGATGGCGCCAACGAAAGCATCGGCATCGCCGATCTCCTGCATGACATTCGCTTTCGTTACCCCGACCATCCGCACCTGGGAAGACGCGCTCTGCAGGTCTTTGACGAAGTCGGCGCTATCGGTCTCGACCAGAATTTTCTTGGTCTGGCCGAAAAGCGCGAACGAGCACAGCGCGAGAAAAAACATCCACTGGAGCCCGGTTCTGGCCGGCTTCACCGCGTTTCGAAATTCACAAATCAGCATCGATTCTCCTCACATGCCGGGCGAGCCGGCCATTGTGTAACTACCCCAGCCCCGCATCGCGCAAAAACTGCGCCGATTCCTCCGGCGGCGTGGGATTGATGTAGAAACCCGAGCCCCACTCGAAGCCCGCCACCTTCGTCAGCCGCGGCATGATCTCTATGTGCCAGTGGTAATGCGGCATAGGCGCCTCCTGCGCGGGCGCGGTGTGGATCAGAAAATTATACGCCGGCTTCTCCAGCGTCTTATCGATCTTGCGCAGCGTCGTTCGCAGCACCCATGCCAGATTCTGCACGTCCGGCGCCTGCACGTCTTCAAAGTGCGAATCGTGGCGCTTCGGCACGATCCAGGTTTCGAACGGGAAGCGCGCGGCGTAAGGCTCAATCACCAGAAAACGGTCGGTCTCGGTCACCAGGCGCACAGCCGCCTGCGATTCCTGCCGCACCAGGTCGCAATAGATGCAGCGCTCTTTGAAATCGTAGTACTGCTTCGCGCCGTCCAGCTCTTCCTTCACGCGTTTGGGAATCACGGGCAGCGCGATCAACTGCGAGTGCGGGTGTTCGAGCGACGCCCCCGCCGCCTCGCCATAATTCTTGAACAGCAGAATGTAGCGCAGCCGCTGGTCCCGTTTCAGGTCGAGCACGCGAGCGCGAAACGCCCACAATACGTCTTCCACCTGCTTGTCGCTCATAGTGGCGAGCGTCGCCGTGTGATCAGGAGTTTCGATGACCACTTCATGCGCGCCGATGCCGGACATCTTATCGAACATGCCGTCGCCCGTCCGCGTCAGCTCCCCTTCAATGCCCAGCACCGGAAATTTATTCGGGATCACGCGCAGCGACCAGCCGGGCTGATTCGCCCCGCCGTCCACGCGGTACGCCAGCACCTCGGGCGGCGTCTTCTGTTCGTTGCCGGGGCAAAAGGGGCAAAAGCGCGTGGGCGGATGCACGACGACCGGTTCGCGGCTGAAGTCGGACGGCCGGCGCGCGCGGTCGATGGCGATGATTACCCACCGGCCCGTGATTGGGTCTTTACGAAGTTCTGGCAATGAGTGAGAACCCTGTGCGGTTACGAATTTGTCGTGCCGTTAAAAGAATCTCTTGCTGTTATGAACAGTGGCCTCGTTATGAACTGCGCCCGGCCGGCAAACCGGCGACCCGCTATTATAGCGTCCGTCGCGGCCCGAAGGCATCCCGCAGCAGTTCGATTTTCGGCGGCCGCGTCAGCAGCACGCTCACGATGTCGAAGCGCAGCCTGCCAACATCGACGTTCGCCCGGCGGGCATACTCTCGCCCGGCTCGTTCAAGATGCCGCTGCTTTTCCGGATCGACCGCCCGGTCCGGCGTGCCGTAATCGTCGGTGGCCCGCGACTTCACTTCCACGAAAACCAGATGCTCCCGCTCCCAGGCAATCAGATCCACCTCGCCCGCCCCCGCCGCGCGCGGCCGGAAATTCCGCGCCACAATCGTGAACCCCAGGCGCCGCAAGAACCGGTGCGCCAGATCCTCCCCGCGCCGCCCCGCCGCCAGATCGGGATCGATAGCACGCCGCCGCGCGCGTTGCCGCAGACGGTCGGCCAGGCGGTACACAAGAGACATCATTAAAACCAAGTGGCCTGCGGAGTTGCGAAATCTCCGGCACGCTTGGATAGCGGGTTTGCCGATCTATCCAATCGATTACGCGCGCTATCCTGTTAGATAGTTCGAACGCCATGCCGCGTGAAGTCCGGTCGTATGGTCCAGCGTGGTGTTCCTCTACCTATCCCCCTTCAGCAGAATGGGTTATCGAAAAACGGTAGGCTCCTGGGCGTCGCGCGACTCGAATGGCATGCGGCTTGCCATATCAGATGCGAAAGGAGCAACGCAAATGAAAACCAAGACGAATTTGAAGGCTGGTTTCTGCGACGGTAGCGTTCGCTTTTGAGTCGATTTCGGGGGGCTCAGCAGAAATAGGACCACCATCGACCTGGTCGACAGCGGCGACGCACCGAGCCGAAGTGGGCCAGTAGGGCGGGCAGGCCCGACCGGTTCCTTTATTTTGACTTCTCAAGGTTTTGTCGATTTAATAAATCTGCCAACCTTAGCCCACTCGGTTGGGATGGCCTTCCAGCGCTTAGGGTATCTGGCTCTCACGAGAGGCGAAGGGTTGTAGGAAGTGAACAGCCTCAGTCCCGTACTCTCGAGAGCGGGCTTTGCTCTGGCCGCCTTCAGTCCAACCATGACCACGGCCGTGAGCCTTGGCAGCTTTGAATAAGTTCCTTGAGGCATCCAATGCCGTCGCGCAGTTCCGATGCCTTAACCTTTTTAGTGCCGTTCCACCATGGAATCACGTTCCAGGAAATCGTTAGTTTTCGGGGAATGCCGGCTTTTTGCATGAAGTCGATAGCGGCCGCCGCAGTCGGGTCGTCGTTGTTTCGGCTTATGAAGCCGGACCCAGAGCGCCCGCTGATACTACCCCCATCAACCGTCTTCCGACCTGGCTTCTCTAACAGGAACAGTACCCGCGCATCTACGCCGCCGTCGAGGGGATCAAATTCAGGCACTTGCCCATCACCCCGCGCGAGCGTAACTTGGCAGCGTAGGCCTTCAGCTCCACGACGTGCCGCATCGTAAGCATGGCCCTGCGCCGCTGCCGCACAGCCGGATCGCGCATCGAGCGTGGATAATCATCATCAATTTTTTGATCAGTCATTACGTCACCGAAATAGTCTTCTCAATCTTACCCCCGAGCGTTTCCCGCTGCCAATCGCGGGCCATGTACTCCCCCCTTCACTTCACCACCTCAAACTCAAACTCCATCACCTTCCCCCGCACCACATAGCACAAGTAGTACTCCCAAAATCTCCGATATCTTGGAAATCGGTTCACCAGAAACTCAAACCCCAGCCAACGCCAAAAAGCCAGCAGCTTCACGCGCACCGAAATTTCGCGAAATCGCGCTTTCGAGTAGTACCCGAACCCGCCGTGGTCCGGGCCGAAATAGCGGAATGAAAAACTATTGAGGTGGCTGCGGTGTGTCGGGTCGCAAAAAGAGCTGAAGTCCGTGTAATGCGGCGTCTCGATGCGCACCGTGCCCCCGGCGCGCGCCAGCCGGTGGAACTCTTCCATAGTGCGGATCACGTCGTCCACATGCTCGATCACATGGATCGCGAACACGCGGTCGAAACTGCTATCGCGGAATGGATACGGTGTGCGGTTGAGGTCGCACAGCACGTCGGCGCGGCTCGCAGGATTGCGGTCGATGCCGATGGCGCCCGGCCGCTTATTGATGCCGCAGCCGACGTCCAGCGTATTTAAGCGTCTTGATTCGCGATTTTCAGGCACTCTTCGAGCACGTCCACGGCGAAGGCCGCCTGGTCGCGCGTGATCACCAGCGGCGGGCACAACCGGATCGAGTTCTCGCCCGCGCCCAGCACCAGCAGGCCGCGCTCGAACGCCAGCTCGAGCACCCGGTTCCGGGCCGCCCCAGCGCGTTCGCGCGTCTTTTGATCGCGCACCAGCTCGATGCCGATCATCAGTCCCAGCCCCCGCACATCGCCCACAATCGGGAACCGCGCCGGCCAATCGCGCAGCCGGTCCATGATATATCCGCCCACGCGCGCGGCGTTCGCGATCAGCTCTTTCTCCAGCAGCTCGACCGTCACAAGCCCCGCGGCGCATGCCACCGGATTTCCGCCAAACGTCGATGCGTGCGAGCCCGGCGGCCAGCTCATCACCTCCGCGCGCGCAATTGTCGCCGAGAGCGGCATTCCGCTGGCAATTCCTTTCGCCACGGCCAAAATATCGGGCGATACGTTGAAATGTTCCGCCGCCCACATCTTTCCCGTGCGGCCCATCCCCGACTGCACTTCGTCGAAAACCAGCAGCATACCAAAACGTTTGGCGATGCGCGCCAGTTCGTCGAAAAATTTCTGCGGCGGCACGATGTACCCGCCCTCGCCCTGCACCGGCTCGAGCACAATCGCCGCCACTTCATCCGCCGGCAGAATTGTCTTGACCAACTGGTCTTCGATCACCTTGGCGCATTCCACCGCACAGCTGTCCGGCGTCTTGCCGTACGCGCAGCGATAGCAGTACGCATACGGAATATGCGTCACGCCCGGCATCAGCGGTGCGAATCCACGCCGCTGCACCGCCTTGCTCGCGGTGAGCGAGAGCGATCCCATGGTCCGCCCGTGAAACGCTCCCAGAAACGCGATGAATTTGTCGCGGCCCGTCGAGTATCGCGCCATTTTAATCGCCGCTTCAATCGCTTCCGTGCCCGAATTGCCGAAGTACACGCGCCGCTCTCCGCCCCCCGGCGCCAGCGCCGCCAGCTTCTCGGCGAGGGTGACCATGTTTTCGTAGTAGAAGTCCGTCCCCGACATGTGGATCAGTCGCGCCGCCTGCTGCTGGATGGCCTCGACGACCTTGGGATGGCAATGTCCGGTCGCGACTACCGCGATCCCGGCGTTGAAATCCAGAAACCGATTGCCGTCCACGTCTTCCACCATGGCGCCCTCGCCGCGGCTCGCCACCAGAGGATAAGGACGGGTATAAGACGGTGAAAGGACTTTTTGATCCCGCTCGATAATCTGCCGCGCGCGCGGACCGGGCAACGCGCCCGTCACCTGCGGCAAATCCGGACGAATCGCGTCCAGTGTGCTCTTCATAGAAACCTCCAGATTTTTTGTTTCTTACCAGGAACGGATGAACCCGATGGGAGGTTGACTAATCGGAGCCGAAAAGGCTGGGACGCGCGTTAGCGGGCCTGAACTCCATAGTTTCATTGTAACGCCGCGCGCTTGCACTTACTACGGTGCAATTTCCGGCGCAAATTCCGTTGCTACGAGATAAGTCGCTTGCCTTATGCCGTAAACCGCTGAATGCAAGTCAACTTTCGCTCTGGAATCTGCCGCCAGCTTCGTGTATTGTTGATTCAATCAAAACGCCACCTTCGGTGAATTTCCACCCGAGTGCGCGAAAAAGCGCAGACCCGCAAGGGGGTTGACGAATGCGTGCAATACCCGGGGCACACCCCGATGATGAAACCCTGGAATCCTATCTGCTCGGCTCGCTCCCTTCGCGGGAAGTCAAGCACATTGAAGAACACTTGCTCACATGCCGCGATTGCGTCGAATCCGCCAAACGGGTCGACGCTTATATTCAGGCGATGCGCGCAGAACTCGGCATGCGGAAGAGAAAGCCTCCTATAGTCATCAAGGCCAGACACGGATAGCCGGCGCTCAAGGCCAGACCGCAGGCCGCCCTGCCTACGATCCGTTGCCGCCCGCTAACCAGCGCTGTTTTTTCCCAAAAAAGTCGGCCCGGGCGCTGGCGATTGTTTGTTCGACGGTCCCCAAATCGATCCGCAAATGTGTCCGGATTTTGTCCGCAGACTCTCCAAGCACGTAGTATCGCAGCAGAATATCCTGCTCGAGCGGAGTCCTCGCCGCCACCACCGAATTGGCCAAACTATTCATGTGTGGATCTTCCGCGCGTGGCTCCGGGCTGCCCCTGGAAGAGGGGTACAGCCTCTGGATTGTTTGCGCCACCAATTGAGGTAAGTTTATGGCCTGGGCCGGGGAAGCTGCCTGAATCTCTTGAACGGCCGAGTTCAGTACCTGCGCAGCCTCGGTTTCGACTGCAGAGCTTTCCAGCTTTCGGCGAAGCAGAAACTCGATGCCCGGCAAGAACATCGAGCGTAATGTCTCAACTGCGGTTTGGTCACCGATCTGAATCCTGCGGGCCAACTCCGCGAAGGTCTCATCGTGCGGCGACGATCTGGCCTCTGGGCCGGACGCCATGCAACAAATCCAACGAAGAAGATTATGAGCGCAAATTAATCTTTGTCAATCAGATACGCCCTATTCCCTGTGAAAAGTTCTCCGCACGCCCGCAACATGTTGCTTTTCTTACATTCTTCTGGCTGTGTGAGCCTGGCTGCGCCCCCAATGTAGATTCCACCCTTCGATTTCCTTTACGTCGGATCCTTTCGCGTAGACGACCTTGTCTTTGATGACAATACCGATGGCCAGCCCTGGCACGCTATGCTGCCGCATCAGCGTTTCGATGAGCAGCTCAAGCTGCTGTTGGAAGCCGTTGGCCGGCTCCTGGGACGATGCCGCGCTTGTCGAGAGCAAAAAAGCGACTGCGAGGATGCGTCTCGACAAATGCGGTACGTCCGCTCCTCACCCCGCGATCACGCGGCGACGCGATCATGACCGTTCGCCTCGCCGATCCATTGCCAAGCGCCCCCCAGTGACGTAGCCTACAATCTGAGGGCCGCCCTCGGCGAACCTGACGAATCACCATGCGCACCATGGCAATCGCGCTCATCTCCTGCGGCTGGCTCTACGGCCAGACGACAACCAAAGACAAGCCCGCCGATTATCCCGTTCACGCCACCGAAGGCGCGACCTCCATCGGCGCCGAATATCTCGTCCATAGCATTCCCGCCGGCAACCAGACGCTGCTCGCGCCGGAATATCTTGTCTTCGAAGTCGCCGTGTTCCCGCCGCGCGGTAGCGCCGTTGAAATCGGGAGCGGCACTTTCACGCTGCGTCTGAACGGAAAAAAGCAGGTGCTCTATCCGGTATCGCCCGGTTTTGTGGCCGGGTCGCTCAAATATCCGGATTGGGAGATGCGCCCCAACGCGCAGGCCACCGTCGGCATGGGTGATGCCGGTGTGACGATAGGCCGCCCGCCAGTTGTTGGCCGCTTTCCGGACGATCCGCGCCCCGGCCAGAGCCGCCCTCCGCGCGCCCCCAAAGCCCCGGTCCCCGACGACCAGCGCGCCGTCGAACAGGAGGAGCCTGAGAGTATCGATCAGGTCATCGCCCGCACCGCGCTCCCCGAGGGCCCGGCGGCAAAGCCCGTCAGCGGCTATCTCTACTTCGCCCATAAGGGCAAAGCAAAAACGGTCAAGTCGCTCGAGTTGATCTATCAGGACAAGGCAGACACCATAACCCTCAAGCTGCAGTAATGCGCCAGGCGTTATCGGAACGTTCCACGTGGCAACGGCAAACTCGTATCGTGGGGCTACGCCGTGCTGTGGCGGAGACCTGCGGGTTTTGCTGTTAAAGGCGCCGTGCGACAAAACTTTATGCTCTCTTGCCCTCCGCCAGTTTCTTCGCGTGCCGGAATACTTCCAGCAGCATTTTCTCTGTCAGCTTGCCGGTAGATGTATTCTGCTGGCTCGGATGATACGAGCTCACCAGCACGGGCGAGCCCGGCGCCACGCGATGCACGCGGTTATGTCCGAACACGAACGGCGCGCGGCTGCGGATGACGCCCCGGTCCTTCAATATCGATAGATAAACGTCGAACGCAATCTTTCCCAGCGCCACCACCACTTTCAAGTTCGATAACAACGCCAGCTCCCGCTCGGCGTACGGGCGGCAGTTCACGATCTCTTCGCGCGCCGGTTTATTCCCCGGAGGCGCGCAGCGCACCGCGGCGGTTATGTACGCGTCCAGCAACCGCAGTTCATCGTCGCGCGTCTTACTTTCTGGAAGCGACGCAAAGCCCGCGCGATAAAGCACCCGATATAGCGTCGCTCCCGATCCGTCGCCCGTGAACGGGCGGCCCGTCCGGTTGGAGCCATGCGCCCCCGGCGCGAGCCCGATAATCAGCACGCGCGCCGCTGGGTCGCCGAACGAGGGAACAGGTTTCGCCCAATAATCCCATTCGCGGTAAGCCCGGCGTTTCACGCGCCCGATCTCGCCGATGTACTCGACCAGGCGCGGGCACCGGCGGCAGGCGATCACCTCCTGCTGCAATACCGCCAGCGGTCCACTGCTAAAATTCACTGAATGCATACTCCCTTTCGATTGGATGGACGCAAGGCGCTGGTGACGGGCGGCGCGAGCGGTATCGGCGCCGCCACTTGCCGCGCCCTCGCGGCGGCCGGCGCAGCCGTCACCATCGTCGATATCGACCGCGCCGCGGCCCAGGCTCTGGCCGATGAGCTTCCCCAGTCCTCTATCCTTATCTTCGATATTACCGATGAAGCCGCCGTGAAGCAGGCCCTCGCCAAATTGGGTTCGATTCACATTTTGATCAATAACGCCGGCATCGGCCTGGTGGGCGGCGTAGAGGAGACCGAACTGGCCGACTTTCAGCGCCTCTTCCGCGTCAATGTCGAGGGCCTGTACCTGGTGACCAAGTACGCCATGCCGCTGCTGATCGCGTCTAAAGGTAGTATTGTCAACATCGGATCGGTAGCCGGGCTGGTTGGGGTCAAGCGCCGGTTCGCCTATTGCGCCACCAAAGGCGCCGTTGTGGCCATGACGCGCCAGATATCGGTTGATTACCCTACGCAGATTCGGGTGAACTGCATATGTCCGGGGACGGTCGACACCCCGTTTGTCGAGGCCTACCTCGAAAAGTATCACAAACATGAGAAAGAAAAGGTCCGCCAGGAACTGAATCAGAGGCAGCCCATCGGCCGCCTGGGCCGTCCTGAGGAAATTGCCAGCCTGGCCCTATACCTAAGTTCAACAGAAGCCGAATTCATAAATGGGTCGGTAGTAACTATAGATGGTGGCTGGACAGCAGCTTAAGTGGTATAGGCAGAGACTTTGGCGTGATTCGGCTAACACCGGACACCGCAAATGCGAAATGTGCATGATAAAATCAAAAAAGGTTTGACTGAATCGCGCTGCTTGCTTGAAAATGAATTACCGGCTTCTGCGCCGGAGGCGCCAACCCCGTTTCTGGGCGTCTGGCCCGTCCGGCCCTCAGTGAAGCCATTAAGAGACATGCGCCAAGAACCGGCTTTTCGCGCCACAATTCGATTCGCAGTTTTCGCCATCATCTGCTTTCTTCTGATCGGGAACCTGTCCGCCGCGACATCTACCGCGACACATAAGAAAAAGAGAAAACGAACCCAATCCGCCGCTCAGGCGGTAACGGTCACCCCGGTTTCCGTGCGGCGCGTCCGTCCCCGCCGGGCCCGCTACAGCCCGTGGACCGAGCCAACCTATTCAGATTCAACGGCCGGCGATCTCGTCGACGGTGAAGATCCGACGGTACGGCGAGCTGCCGTAGAAGCTCTGGGACCGTATAACGGTTCGGTAGTGGTGGTCGATCCTCGCACGGGCCGCATTCTGACCATGGTCAACCAGAAGCTGGCGCTCGGCGGTGGGTTCCAGCCCTGCTCCACTATTAAGGTCACGGTTGCGCTGGCGGCTTTACAGGAAAAACTGGTCGAGCGCTCGACTAAGATCCGCCTCTACGGCCGAACCAGCATGGCCATGACCGACGCCCTGGCCCACTCGAACAACTACTATTTTGCCAACCTGGGAATCAAACTCGGATATGAGCGCGTGAACTACTACGCGCGCCTGTTTGGATATGGTGAGACCGCCGGTCTCGATATCCCCGGTGAAAAGCCGGGTTATTTCCCACCCGCGCCTCCCAAAAACGGCGGCGTAGGCATGCTGACCAGCTTCGGCGAAGAGATTTCGCAGACACCGCTGCAACTGGCGGCCATTATGTCCTCTCTGGCCAATGGCGGCACGCTTTACTATTTGCAATATCCTCGTACCCAGCAGGAGATTGATGGCTTCGTGCCGCGCGTTAAGCGCCAGCTTGAAATCAAGGACCTGATCCCCGAAGTCAAGCCAGGCATGCAGGGCGCCGTCGAGTACGGCACCGCCCGCCGCGCGCGCCAGGACGAAACCATCATGGGCAAGACCGGAACCTGCAGCGAGGGCCGCACGCACCTTGGATGGTTTGGATCCTTCAACGACGTAGGGCCGAACAAGCTCGTTGTCGTCGTTCTGCTTACAGGAGGGCGCCCGTCCATCGGTCCCATGGCCGCTGGAGTTGCGGGCGATGTTTACCGCCACCTGGCCGAGCAGAACTACTTCGCCGCCAATCACAGCGCCATCACTCCGGCCGCCCTGGTATCGACGCAAATCTGCTGCTCGCGCTAAAAACTGCAGCGAGTTAACTTAATATTTGAGTGAATCATTTGCGCGGGACGCGTCTGATTTCGCGTCGGCCGCTGCGCCTTACTGCTCGGCCAGCGAACTTGCCGGCTGGCTCACCAGAACCCGCTCCGCAATCGCACGTTTCAGCGCTTCCAGGCCCGCGCCCGTGACGCTCGAAATCTCAAGGTAGGGTAAGCCACGCCGCTCGGCCAGTTGCTTGAGTGAAGCAGCCCGCCCCGCGTCCTGCGCGGCATCCATCTTGCTCGCCACTACGATCATCGGTTTCTTCGCAAGGTCTTCGCTGAAACTGGCCAGCTCGCGTATTACCGTCTCGAAGTCTTCTACCGGATCGCGTCCCGTGGCGTCGGAAACATCCACCATATGGACCAGCAGTTTGGTCCGCTCAATGTGCCGCAGAAACTGCGTGCCCAGGCCGTGGCCCAGGTGCGCGCCCTCGATCAGCCCAGGGATGTCGGCTACCACGAAGCTGCGGAAATCGTCCAGCTTGACGACACCCAGGTTCGGCTCGAGCGTGGTGAACGGATAATCGGCGATCTTAGGCCGGGCAGCGGAAATTCGCGAAATCAGCGTCGACTTTCCAGCGTTGGGGAAGCCGACCAGGCCTGCGTCGGCCAGCAGCTTCAACTCCAGGCGCAAGCGCCGCTCCTGGCCCGGCCGGCCGGGCTGATGCTCGGTCGGGGCTTGATGAGTGGCGGTGGCGAAACGCGCGTTGCCTTTCCCGCCTCGGCCGCCGCGCGCGACGAGAAATCGCTCGCCCGCGTGTGTGAAATCGTAGAGCTTCTCGCCGGAGCTCTCGTCATAGACGACGGTCCCGACGGGCACTTCGAGTTCGATCGATTCGCCCTCGTGCCCGGTGCGATTGCTGCCTTCCCCGTGCCGGCCGCGCTGCGCTTTGTGCTCGGGATTGAAGCGGTAGCGGAGCAGCGTGTTGGCGTGCTCGCTCGCCACCATGACGATGTCGCCGCCCCGGCCGCCATCGCCGCCGCTGGGCCCCCCGCGCGGAACATACTTTTCCCGCCGGAACGCCAGGCAGCCGTTGCCGCCGTCGCCCGCCTTTACGTAGATTTTGGCTTCGTCGATGAACATCAGGAACCGCCGGACTTGCCGGCACGAAATGAAAAAGCCGCCGACTCTGGTCCAGCCGCCGGCGGCTCGTGAAAATTGCGAGGGCTTGCTAGGACTCGCGCACGCTGACGAACTTGCCCATCCGACCGCGGTCGTGAAACTCGACAACGCCTGTGATCTTGGCGAACAGCGTATCGTCCTTGCCCCAGCCCACGTTGTCACCGGGCTTGAGCCGCGTTCCGCGCTGCCGCACAATGATGGAGCCGCCCGGAACCAATTGTCCGCCGAACACCTTGATGCCGAGGCGCTGCGCATTAGAATCGCGCCCGTTCTTGGAACTGCCTAAACCTTTTTTATGTGCCATGACGAATTCCTATGCGACGATGTCGCCCACGCGCACTTCGGTGTAATCTTGGCGGTGCCCGATGGTGCGCTTGTACTGCTTTTTGCGCTTGAACTTGAAGACCAGCACCTTCTTGCCGCGGTCGTTGCCAGTGATAGTACCGGTGATTTTGTGCTCCGCGGTTTCGGGACCGGCCAGCACTTCGCCCGCGTCGCTGAAAACCGCCAGCACTTTTGAAAACTCGATTTCGGCGCCGATATCGCCCGCCAGCTTGGGCACACGGATCACGTCGCCCGGGGCAACCCGAAACTGTTTTCCGCCGGTCTCAATAATGGCATGCATTGGAGAAGCCTCGATTGGGAAGCCCGAACACAGGAGTGCTGCCGGGCTCAATGGTGTAAACCTTGATTCTATTACATCCGGCGGCCATTTGCCAAATCCGGGCACAGGCTTGACCCAGGGCGTTCTCGGCAGCAGCGGGCGAATCGTCCACAATGATAAGGATGCGCCGCCTTCTGCCGCTTATTCCTGTCATGATAACCGTCGCGTGCGGGGGACGCGTAACCCTGCCCGCGCAGAACGAAATCAATGTCGCGACGGCGGCGAACCTGGCGCGGGTTTTCGCCGAATTGGGTCAAATCTTCGAGGGGGAAACCGGGATTCATCTGGTGACCAGCTTCGGCGCCACCACCCAACTGGCGCAGCAGATCGAGCACGGCGCGCCTTACGACGTTTTCGCGGCGGCCGATACCGAGCACGTGGATGATCTGGCTAAGAAGGGCCTGATTTTCGAGGACACGCGCGCCATCTATGCCCGCGGCAAGCTCGTGCTGTGGGTACCCGGCAGCCACACCCCAGTCGACCGACTCGAAGACCTGGCGCGCGTGGACGTCACGCACATTGCCGTCGCCAACCCGCAGCTTGCGCCCTATGGCCGCGCGGCAGTCGAGACTCTGCACGCGCTGCATCTTTGGGAGACCGTCCAGCCGAGAATCGTCTTTGCGCAGAATGTCTCGATGGCCACGCAATATGCCGCCACGGGC
>Ga0070730_10002324_pt1 | contig 17332 bp, 16 predicted proteins | sample Coa_R1_3_FD_66447 | JGI IMG/M metagenome (GOLD analysis project Ga0070730, IMG submission 66447) | Surface soil microbial communities from Centralia Pennsylvania, which are recovering from an underground coalmine fire - Coalmine... | ecosystem: Environmental > Terrestrial > Soil > Unclassified ... | reverse complement strand
TCCTGGGGTAGAGTTGAATTTTACCATTCGGCTTCGTTTCATTTCGCCCCACGCTTGGTGCTTGGCTTCGGGGGCATTCAGGGATATCATTTGTAGAGTACTCTCCCTTGGGTCCATATTGGCTCCAAAAGCAATGGGAGTTTTTTACCCATTGCATTGAGACCACAATCCATGAAGTATTGCGAAAGCTGTCATAGCATTTTTCCCAACGAAACTGAGTCCTGTCCCAAGGACCGAGAGTCTCTCCGGGAGGTCTCTGACCTCATGCCCGGAATGATCATCCGGGACAAGTATGAGGTCTTGGACAAGGTGGGCATCGGCGGCATGGCCGCGGTGTACAAAGCGCGGCACCTCACCTTCAACGAAATCCGCGCGATCAAGGTCGTCAACAACAAGCTGCTCAGTGACCCTGACTTCCTTCAGCGCTTTAAGAACGAAGCCGTCATCACCCGCAAGTTGCGTCATCCCAACGCGGTGCAGCTCGATGATTTTGATACGACTGAAGACGGCCGCCCGTTCATTGTGATGGAATACGTGCAGGGCAGGAATCTGCGCTCCTGGATTCACGGCACCAATCCCATCCCCATTCCCCGCGCGCTGAACATTTGCAAGCAGGTGGCGGCGGCGCTGGGCGCGGCCCACAAGCTGGGCATTGTGCACCGCGACATCAAGCCAGACAACATCCTGCTGGTGCCTCAGCCCGGACAGGTCGAGAGCACGCAAGACCTGGTAAAAGTGCTGGACTTCGGCATCGCTAAAATGGCTGACCCCAGCTTTGACGGAAACCGCAATGCCACCCAGACCGGCATGGTGGTGGGCACACCACAGTATGTTTCGCCGGAGCAGGCTTCCGGCAAGATTGGCGAACACATTGACGGGCGCTCTGATCTCTATTCTCTAGGCATTGTGCTCTACGAGATGATTACCGGCAAGCTGCCCTTCAATTCCGATACTCCCATCGGCTTCCTGATTCATCATCTCCAGACGCCGCCCATACCACCGGCAGGCGTAGCACAATCTGTTTCCGGGCTGGTCATGAAGGCTTTGGAAAAGGACCGCGTCAAGCGCTTCCAATCGGCCGACGAGATGGTGGCCGCTATGGACCGCGTGTTGAAGGCCCCCATTCCTCCCGTCGTCAGACCGGACATGCCCAGCGGGCCTATTAATCCACCCGGCCCCCGGCTGACTCCGGTGTCTGGTCCCCTCCCGCAGCGGACAACGCAACCGCCGATGGCGGCATTTCCCACCGGGCAGGTCCAACCGCAACGCAATGTTGCCGTGCTGACGCCCGCACACGCCACCACCACCGGCACCTATATGGCCGAGCACGGGGGCACGGTTTTCGACGAAACCAAGCTGCGGCGAGGCCGGTCGGCCTCGCATGGAGGCGCCCTCTTCGATTGGAAAAAATTCCTTCTTATCGGAGGCATCGTCCTGGCGTTGCTGGTGATAGTTACGATTGCGAAGCAGGTGGAATCGGGCCGGCATGCCGTATCAGTCCAATCGGCCCAGGATGACGCCCGCATCACGCAGGATGTCACCGATGCTCTCGCCCGCTCTGAACCGCTGCAGCATGCTTCCGTCCATGCCTCTGTGCAAAGTGGCGTGGTAACCCTTACGGGCACTGTTGGCAAACCCTACGAATCAGAAATTGCGGGAAATCTGGCGCGTGAGGTCCTGGGCGTGCGTGATGTGCTGAACGAAATCACGGTGGTTGCCCCACGTGAAGAAGAGGAACCGGTATGGCGCTCGGAGGAAAACAAAAACCCGAATACCACGAGCCCAACGCCTAACAATAGCCGTCCGGCGCCAACTCCCGTTCCACAAAGCAACACGAACAATGGATCATCGGGCAGCTCATCTACTTCCGGCCGCGGGAACCAGGCCGCCGCGGAACAATACGTGATGCAGGGTTACAGGCAGATGGCGATGCAGGATTATCAGGGAGCTATAAGTTCCTTTCAACGCGCCCTGCAAACCGATCCTGGCAGCCAAGCTGCCAAGACCGGACTGCAAAAAGCTCGGGCCGCGAGAAGATAGCATTTGGCACTTAGCAATTAGCATTTGGCCAGAAAACTTACCCTCGAAGCACGCAGGCAAATCAGAGCCCTTAAAAAGCTCCGACCATAAGGAACATAAATTCCCAATTCGGGGCTAAATGCTAACTGCCAATTGCTAAATGCTGTTTTCTGCAGACGACTGTGCGGACTGGTTCAAATTGCTTTGTACCCTTTGTGGTTAATCCTCTTTGCGAATACAATTTCCGCCGGGAAGAAACACCTACATGACATTTTGCCCAATGAAATCTCGAAAACTGCGGCCGCTCATGCTGCCGCTTCTTCTGCTGTGTTCTCTTGCAGCACAAGACGCTCACGAAGCCCTCGGCCCAAAACAAAATCCGGGAAAAGGCGGCCCCCCTCCGCTTGCCGATGCGATCGCTTCCCTGAATTCGAAGCTGCGGCCGGAACTGGCAGGAATCCATCCGCGCGTGTACTTTACCGATTCCGAGCTGGCGGTTCTACGGGAGCGGGCGCATGGCAGCCAGAAGGAGCTCTGGGCCCGGGCGCTGGCCAGTGTCCGCGCCTTGAAGGGCGACCCTCCTCCGCCGCCCGCTGGAGCGCGCCGCGCACAGAACGAAGTCGCGCTGGCAATCGCCGAAGCCGCCTTCGCCTATAAGATTGAAGGCGGCCAGAAATATCTCGACGCCGCCCGCAAGTACATGGACGCCGCCGTCTCTTACGATGTTTGGGGATACGCTTACCACCAGCCCAACGTCGACCTCGCCGCCGGGCATCTGCTCTACGGCATGAGTGTCGGATACGACCTGCTCTACCATGATCTTTCTGAAGCCGACCGCACACGCTATCGCGAGAAGATCGCCAAGCAGGCGGGCTTGCTCTACGACTACTTCACTCCCAAATCGGGAACAACGTATTCTTACAGCCAGAACCACGTCTTTATTCCCATCTCAGGACTGGGCGTCGCTGCCTATGCCCTGTATGACGAAGTCCCTGACGCCCCCAAGTGGGCCGCCTTGTCGCGGGCCATCTTTGACCGCGTGCTGCAGACTTATTCCTCCGACGGTTACTACTACGAAAGCTTTGAATACTGGATCTTCGTCACGCCGTGGATCATCCACTACCTCGACGCCCATCTGCACGCAACCGGAGAAGACCTGTTCAACCAGCCCGGCCTGCGGCAAATGCATCTCTACCTGGCCCATAGCTTGGCCCCCGGCGGCCAGACGGTATTCGATTTCGGCGACGCCTTTGAAGGGGCGCTAACACGCGCGCAGCAGGGGGAGGCTTATCCGCGCAGCTACCCAGGAGGCCGCTTCCTCACCAGTTACAACCTGCTCTATGATCTGGCTGCGCACTTCCACGACTCCCAGATCCAGGGCGTCGCCCACTGGATGGAAAGCCTCGGCCACGTCAACGCCGAAGAGTGGTGGTCTCTCGCCTGGTATGACGACAAGCTTCCCGCTGACTCCATCGAAAGCCTGCCGCACTGGCACTACTTCCGGGACAACGAAGTCGTCTACTGGCGCACCGACTGGAGCGCAGACGCCACGGCCATCGCCTTCAAGTGCGGGCCACCAGAAGGCCACCATATCGCCGCGCTGCTGCCCCAACTGCCCGACTGGCATCTTGAATTAGGACACGCCCATCCTGACGCCAACAGCTTTATCCTCTTCGCGCATGGACAATACCTGACCGGGGATTCCGGATACGCGGGTGTCCCGCTCTCCGCACACCACAACACTCTGCTGGTGGATGGCCGGGGCCAGGGTAACGAAGGCAACGGACACAATGCCTGGTACGACTTCCCCTACGCTCAACTCAATGGCGTGCGCATCACCAAGGCAAAGCTCTCGGCCAAAAGCTTTGATCTCGAAGGCGAGGCCGCGCCCGCCTATGATCCCAAAATGGGCCTGACGCGCTTCCGCCGTCGCATCCGCTTCGAACGTGAGGGACCTGCTTCGGTGGCATCGAGCGGGTGGCAGACGATCGTCATCACCGATCACATCCGCAGCAGACAGCGGCATCTCTATACCGAGCTGCTCCATGCCGACACTAAGTTCAGGCGCGAGAACGGGAGCCAAAATGGGGATGATGGGAAAAAATCTGGTGCTAAGGAATACGAAGTCAAGGTGAGCTTCGACCCGGCACACTCCACTCCGGCTAACGGGGACTCGCAGCAAGTCAGAGTGCTGCAGGCTGCCCGAATGTCGGTTCGCCTTGAGCTTCCCGCTGACGCCATCGTAAAACCCGAGCCCAATATCGTCATGGCTCCAGGCCTGCCCGGCTCAACCGACAAAGGAGACCAGCAGCAGCGCGGCGAGCGCCTTGCTGCAACGACAAGCAAGCCAGCTAATTCAGCGACATTCCGGTGGATACTCGAATTTTAGAAGCGGTTCTCAGTTCTCGGTTCTCAGTTCTCAGTTGCCACCTGTTTGAACAGCAATTGTCAGGACTGCCTGTCCCCCAAGCTGCAAGGCAACGCCGGATTGCAGATTTCCAGGTTTCCTGTACCCTGATCAGGGTGGGTGCTGCCTGGCTGGAAGCGACGGAAATGAAGGCCGCATCAAAATATTTTTGACCGACTTGTCGATTTCGAGCTGCCCGAACGACGTTACCATAGAGGCCATTCGCTGCTGAGCTGTGGCCTATGCTGTACCGAACGCCGTTGACTTCGATTGAAATACCTCGGGAGGAGAATTCATGCAATCCGCTGCTCCAGCTCGGACTTTACCCGCGCGAAGGCCGGTTGCGTGCGCTGCTTCCCCTGCAAAATCCACTATTTCATAACAAACATGGAAAAGAACAAGGGGAAAAAATAACCATGGAAACAAAGCCCACCCACGACCAAGCGCAACTGCACTTACAAATTTACGAAATGCGCCGCGAGGTGCGGCTGCGCCAGGCACGCGACTGGTTCTTCAAGAACTACTTCGTAAACAGCCTCGACGACGCGATGCGAATTGCCGCACCCGGAACGGAAGGAGGCACCTTCGCGATGATGGTAACTGGTTATTGGGATCAGGCCTGCGCATTGCTCAACTACGGCCTGCTGCACGACGATCTCTTCTTTGAGACCAGCGGCGAGTTCTTCGGAGTCTGGGAGCTGGTCAAGCCCATTGTCCCGGAACTGCGGGAGCGGTGGAAGAATAAGCAGTTCCTCGCGCACCTGGAAAAAGCGGCCAAGCGCTACGAAGCCTGGATTGAAAGCCGTTCCCCTGGCCACATTGCAACCATGCGCGAGTTCATGAAACAGATGCGCGGCCAGATTGCGAAAGCAGCGTAGGACGCGGCCTGAATTCGAAAGTGAGTATGCCGGCGAGCCTGCGACGCAACCCTGAACGACTGTAATTCTGTGGCGCAGGCTCGCAACGCTCTGCGCATGGCGAGTTCAAAAATATTCAATACGAAATTGGAAGGAGAGTCTATGCCAAAAATTACCCCGTTTTTGTGGTTTGATGATAAGGCCGAAGAGGCGGCAAATTTTTACATCTCCATTTTTGAAAATTCAAGAATTTTGAATATCAGCCGATACGGAGAGGCAGGGCCCGGGCCTAAAGGCACTGTGATGACTGTGGTATTTGAGCTTGACGGACAAAAATTCATAGCGCTCAACGGCGGCCCCCTCTTCAAGTTCACTGAGGCCATATCATTTTCGGTAAACTGCGAGACTCAGGCGGAAGTGGATGCGCTGTGGGGAAAGCTCTCGCAAGGCGCAGAAGAAGAGCGATGCGGCTGGCTTAAAGACAAATATGGCTTGTCATGGCAGATCACTCCCACGATCTTGGGCGAGATGCTGAGTGACCCTAATCCTGAGAAATCGAAAAAAGTCATGGCAGCAATGCTCAAGATGAAAAAGATTGATATTAATGGTTTAAAGCAGGCATACGAGCAACGATAAATAGTTAAAGCTATTTAGTTTTCTCTATACTGGAAAATTGGTATGCCCGGACAGGAACCCCAAGATCCTTCGCGCCAAAAAATGGCGCTCAAGATGACAAAAACAAACTTATTGCGAAGACAGCAAAATTCAGAGAGGAGTAAAGATGAGCAAGGTACGAGTATTGGTTGGTACACGTAAGGGGGCGTTCATTCTTACCTCGGATGGCAAGCGCCAAAAGTGGGAGGTCAGCGGCCCACATTTTGCGGGATGGGAGATCTACCACGTCAAGGGATCGCCTGTTGACCCGAATCGAATTTACGTGTCGCAAACCAGCGGATGGTTTGGACAAATCATTCAGCGCTCCGATGACGGGGGCAAGACCTGGATACAGCCAGGGACACAGCAGGGACAACCGACTACGACGCCGGAGGGAAGGCCCAAGGGCGAGAGCAATAAATTCGCGTACGACACCTCGACGGGAACCGGCAAATCCCTCACCACCCACCAGTGGTACGACGGCACCCAGCATCCCTGGGAGTTCAAGCGAGTCTGGCATCTCGAACCATCGCTGACCGATCCCAATGCTGTCTACGCCGGCGTGGAGGACGCCGCCTTGTTCCGTTCCACCGACGGCGGGCAAAACTGGCAGGAGCTTTCCGGGCTGCGCGGACACGGCACAGGCCCCAAATGGCAACCCGGCGCGGGCGGGATGTGCCTGCACACGATCATTCTCGATCCAAGCAATCCCAGCCGAATCTTCATCGCCATTTCGGCTGCGGGCGCATTCCGCACCGACGATGGAGGCAAGACGTGGAAGCCGATCAACCGCGGACTGCACTCCCAATATATCCCTGACCCGACGGCCGAGATTGGCCACTGCGTTCACCATGTCGCCATGCATCCTGCGCGCCCGCGGGTGCTGTTCATGCAGAAGCACTGGGACGTCATGCGCAGCGACGACGCCGGCGATTCATGGAAAGAGATCAGCGGCAATTTGCCGACCGACTTCGGCTTCGTGATTGACGTCCACGCGCACGAGCCGGAGACCATCTATGTGGTCCCCATCAAGAGCGACGCGGAGCACTACGTGCACGAAGGCAAGTTGCGCGTGTACCGCAGCCGAACGGGCGGAAACGAGTGGGAGGCGCTCACCAAAGGCCTGCCACAGAGCGACTGCTACGTCAACGTGTTGCGCGATGCCATGGCCGTTGATTCGCTCGACAAGTGCGGCATATATTTCGGTACTACCGGCGGGCAGGTCTACGCCTCGGCCGATGCCGGAGACAACTGGGCGCCCATTGTCCGGGATCTTCCGGCTGTGCTTTCGGTCGAGGTCCAAACGCTGCCTGGGGCTAACTAATATGATCCGGGTTGTGCTCCCCCAACATCTGCGAACGCTGGCGGGTGTTCGCGGCGATGTCGAACTCGAGGTCAAAGGGCAAGTCACGCAACGCTCGGTGCTGGACGCGCTGGAAGCCCGCTATCCGATGCTGTGCGGCACGATCCGCGAGCACGATACGCAACAGCGCCGGGCCTACTTGCGGTTCTTCGCCTGCCAGGAAGATCTGTCGCATGAATCGCCAGACGCCCCACTGCCCGACGCAGTCGCCTCGGGGGCAGAGCCGTTTATTATCCTAGGGGCCGTTGCCGGCGGTTAGAATTCAATGAGCGTACATGGCGAACTGGGCAGCGCAGGTTCGCCATGTACTGAAAAGTCGCTTGTCTTGCATTGAAACTCACATCTTGCAAAGGAAAACGCAATGAAAATCGCAGCCTTGATCGCACGCATTCTACTTGGCCTGATCTTTTTTGTGTTTGGACTGAATGGTTTCTTGCACTTTATTCCCATGCCACCCCTACCAGCAGGAGCGGCAGGCCAGTTCATTGGCGCACTCTTCCAGTCGCATTACGTGTACGTTGTGAGTGGGCTTCAAGTCGTGGGTGGCGTGCTTCTGCTGGTGAACCGCTACGTGCCGCTGGGGCTTGTGCTGCTTGGCCCTGTGATCGTGAACATTTTTTTCTTTCATCTGCTTATGGATCGGAGTGGGCTGCCGCTGGCAATCGTTGTCGTAATTTTGTGGGGGATTGTAGCCCTTCGCCACCGCCAATACTTCTCAGGCATCTTTGTGCAACGGGCGTCGTAAGTAAACCAGCTTCGGCTCTAGCTGTTTCCCAGGACCGAATTTCCCGCGGATTTAAATTTTTCAAGCTGCTCGGCGCCGTGCTGGCTGTACCAGTTGCGCCAAGTGGCGGGATCGTTAGGCAGGGTAACGTCCGTAATCTCACGCAGGGCCTGGTAGACCCAGTTGCGGGTGACGGCGTTCAGGTCGGGGTCGTCACTCAGGTCAATCAATCCGGGGACGGCCTTCATGCGCTGCTCGCGGGTGAGCATGCCGCTCTTGGCCAGGCTGCATCCGGCGCGCTCGCGGACATCCATCGACGGGTCGTTGCGCAGCACGTCAAGAAAATCTTTAATGGTATCGTCGGTCCCGATGTGGGCCAGGCCTTCGACCGACCAGAAGCGGGTCTGCTGGTCAGGATCGTGCGCCCAGGTTTGCAGCCACTCGTGAATCAGATCGGGCTCGACGCCGCGGTTGGCCAGCATGCCCAGCTCCCATGCGTTGAAAGGGCGGGATTTGGGATTGTCTTCGCCAGCATGCCACAGGGCCATGGCGGTGTCGCGCGACTTATCGATCTGGTTCACTGCCAGCTCAATCTCGATAGCGGCGGCGCGCACCCGCAGGTCATTGGAATAAAGCGCGGTTTCGCCCAGCGTTTCCCACTGCTTGCTGCGCTTTAGATGCCCGTGCCAGCCCGCGACCTTTTCCTCGATCATTTCAGTGGCGCCTACATCATGGTTGACGGCAGCGGCCAGCAGGCGCTCCATCTGCTCCTGGGGTTCGCGGCTGTTGATGTATTCCACCTCGTGCTCGGAAAGCTTGGAATTGGTGGCCGCTACGGGGGCGCCGCTCACAGGAAGCTGGTGTCCAGTCAGGATCTCCATGATGGCCTGCATGGCTCCGGAACGGATGGCCAGCAGCCCAACCGACAGCATGATCGCGACCATAATTGCGATGCGGCGCATGCTGATGCGCGGGCGCTGCGGCTGCCGCTCGATGCCCATGTCGGAATTAGTTTCGGATTTCAAGTTTCAAGTTCCCGGTTTCAGCTTAGGCCGGGTACACCAGCAAGTAAAGTTACTTAAGTAAGAGCATTCAGCATTTAGCCAAACCATAAGCTACCGCTTACCGCGGATTACACGGATTACGCGGATTCCGCAGCGATGGCTCAAGAGTAAGAACGCTGGAGACGGAAAATCTTGCATAGGAGTAGCTACAGCTTCCTATATCCGGAGAATCTGCGTTTCCCCGCGTTTATATCTGGCAAAATCTGCCCCTGCGGCCCTCTGCATCCTCTGCGGTCAAGCCTTGCCTGTAGAATTGATACGTACAGCTTAATTTCTTATGAGCATCCGCAATTTAGCCATCATCGCCCACGTTGACCACGGCAAGACCACCCTCGTAGACGCCATGCTGCGGCAGAGCGGGACCTTTCGCGCCAATGAAATCGTGGCCGAGCGGGTCATGGACTCCAACGAGCTGGAGCGCGAGCGCGGCATTACCATCCTGGCGAAAAATACCGCCATTTTTTACCACAACGTGAAAATCAACATCGTGGATACGCCCGGCCACGCCGACTTCGGCGGCGAGGTGGAGCGCGCCCTCAAGATGGTTGACGGCGTGATGCTGCTGGTGGACGCCAGCGAAGGTCCGCTGCCGCAGACGCGTTACGTGCTGGGCAAGGCGCTCGAGGCCGGGCTGCCTCCGATTGTCATCATGAACAAGATTGACCGCCCGGACGCGCGTCCGCAGGAGGTGCTGAACGAAATCTACGACTTGTTCATTGACCTCGACGCCAAAGAGGAGCAGCTCGATTTCCCCGTGCTCTACACCAACGCCAAGGCGGGAACTGCTTCAACTTCGGCCGAGCAGCCAGGCACGGATTTGAAGCTATTGTTTGATGCGATCCTGGAGACAATTCCTGCGCCGGCCGGCGACCCCGCGGCCACGCTACAGGTCCTGGTGGCGAACCTCGATTACAGCGACTACCTGGGACGGCTGGCGATTGCGCGCGTGGTCAATGGCACGCTGAAGACGGGCGAAGATGTCGCCATCGCCAAGCTCGACGGTTCTCTGCAAAACATACGCATCACAAAATTATTTTCGTTCAGCGGATTGAAGCGCACGGATATCGTTGAGACCGAACTGGGCGATATTGTGGCGGTGGCGGGAGTGGAAGGCATCACCATCGGCGAGACCATTACCAGCGCAGAGAATCCAGCGCCGCTTCCGGCTATTGCCATTGACGAGCCTACGATCGCGATGCAGTTCACGATCAATACTTCTCCTTTCGCCGGACGCGAGGGGCAGTACGTTACTTCGCGCAACCTGCGCGAGCGCCTGCAGAAAGAGCTGCTGACCAATGTCTCACTCAAAGTCGAAGAGTCCGCCAGTACAGACACGTTCAAAGTCATGGGACGAGGCGAGCTGCAGCTTTCTATCCTCATTGAAACCATGCGGCGCGAAGGCTACGAACTGATGGTAGGCAAGCCGGAGATCATTACCCGCCGCGATGCCAAGACCGGCAAGCTGATGGAACCCACGGAAAAGCTGGTTATCGATGTGCCTGAAAACTTTGTGGGCGTAGTGATTGAAAAGCTGGGAGCACGCAAAGGGCAGATGACCAGGATGCACAACCACGGCTACGGGCGCGTGCGGCTGGAGTTCAGCATCCCCAGCCGGGGATTGATCGGCCTGCGCAGCGAGCTGCTGACCGACACGCGCGGCACGGCCGTGTTGAATTCCATCTTCGAAGGCTATAGCGAGTGGCTGGGGGAGATTCCGCACCGGCTTACGGGCGCGCTCATCTCCGACCGTCCAGGCAAGACCACGGCCTATGCGCTGTGGAACCTGCAGGAGCGCGGCGAGATGTTCACAGGCCCAGGAGAAGACGTCTACGAGGGCATGATCGTTGGCGAAAATGCGCGCGAGGTTGACCTGGATGTGAACGCGGTTCGCGAGAAAAAACTCACCAACATGCGCGCTTCAACCGCCGATGAAGCGATTCGACTGGTCCCGCACAAAGCACTCAGTCTGGAACAAGCGATTGAGTTCATCGAAGACGATGAGTTCGTGGAAGTCACGCCGAAATCCCTGCGACTGCGGAAGAAGATTCTGGCGGCAAACCGGCGTCCCAAAAAGGGAGCGGTGCCGGCGGGAGTTGAAAATTAGTACTCAGTACCCGGTACTCGGTACTCAGCGTTAGCCCGAAGCGCAATCGTCGGTCCTCAAGATCCTTGGCGGGGGATGAATGTGGATCGAGCAGACTTTGAATGCAGTCCCTGGGACAAATGCTAATTAAGAATTCCAAATTGGGAAGTTTTTAACTGAGTACCGAGTACTGACAACTGAGTACTGATTACAAAGGCCGGCTTAACAGATCCGGCCTTCTGATTTTGAAACTTTACTGGGAGATACGAGCGGACTATTTGCCTTTGGGAGCGATCTCGTCCTTGGCTGCCTTGGCCACGCGGAACTTCACGACGGTCTTGGCCTTGATCTGGATGGCTTCGCCAGTTTGAGGGTTACGGCCCATGCGGGCTTTGCGGTGCGCCTTCACCAGGCGGCCGAGGCCGGGAACGACGAAGATACCGTTCTTCTTGGTTTCTTTGATCGCTGTGTCAGCGAGGGTCTCGAGGAATGTTGCGGCCGTTTTGTTGTTGGTGCCAACTTTTTCGGCCAGGTGTCGCACGATTTGGGATTTGGTCATACCTGCTGCCATTGAAATTCCTCCTTGAATTAGCGAGCAAAAAACGCTCGATAACCGCATGGTACAACAGTTTCCCGCACTTGAGAAGCATTTTCACCAGATTTTATGCGGCTGCCGTGCATTTCAGGCTGTGGAAAACCGCGTCCTGCCTGCCTGGAACGAGAGGCCGATTCCCCGGAAAAGGCCTAAGGCGAGCGCCTTAGGATGCGCGGCGGGCTGCATGAGAAAATAAAAGAACATGAGCTGCACCCTTTGTAACTTGCGGAAACCAAAGCGCTTTTGTCCGGCCGTGCACGACAGGATCTGTGCGGTTTGCTGTGGCGAACAACGCGAGATCACGCTCGATTGTCCCAGCGACTGCTTTTATTTGCAGGAGGCGCGCAAGCACGAACACCATTCCTTAAAAGACTTGCCCAGAGTGGCGCTTTTTCCTGAAGTGGAAGTCCGCGAGCAGTTTTTGTACGAACGCGAACCGCTGCTCACAGGGTTGAGTTTCGCGCTGGCGAAAGCTGCGCGTGCCGACCGCGCGCTTCGCGACAACGACTTGATTGCCGCCGTCAGCGCCCTGGCGCAGAAACAGCAGACCCTGGTGAACTCGGGCTTGCACGTCGGCGGAGCAAGCGCTTCACCGGCGCAACAGGCGATCATCAGCGGGGTGGAGAGTATGTTGGAAGAGTACCGGGAGCTGGAGCGGAAACAGGTCGGATACACTTCGCTGCGCGATAGCGATGTGCTGCAGGCGCTGGTTTTCCTGGTGCGCATGGGATATACGCGGACTTCAGGCCGCCCGCGTTCACGTGCCTTTGTGGATTTTTTGTGCGAGCAATTTCCCGAGCAAAGCGATTCCATCGTCGCCCCGCAGGGATCGAGCATCGTGATTCCGTAGGTGTGCTGCCGGTCTGCGAGCACCACAAAGGCACAGCCAGGGACCCACGGCAGGCCGGGGCAGGCGGCTGTGCCACATAATCCTGCTGCGTTCCAAATGAGGATCTACCTCTGAAAAAAACAGTCTATCTTTCGCTGGGAGCGAATATCGGCGACTGCCGTGGGCAGATCGCCACCGCCATTGCGAAGCTGGAAAAATTAGGGACCATCACGGCTGCCTCTTCCCTTTTTGAAACCGAGCCAATGGTGATGACGCACCAGCCCTGGTTCTTGAATTGCGCCGTCGCGCTCGAAACTGAGCTCATGCCCAAGCAGCTCATGAAGGCAATCCTGGGCATTGAAAGGGAAATGGGACGAAAGCGCACCCAGCCCAAAGGGCCGCGCTCTATCGATATCGACATTCTGTTATTCGGCAATTCCGTCGTAGACACGGCAGGGCTGACCATTCCTCACCCGGCGATGCATGAGCGGCGCTTCGTGCTGGCGCCGCTGGCCGAGATTGCCCCAGGAGTGCGGCATCCGGTGCTGAAGAAGACCATCACCGAGTTGCGCGATGCGCTGCCATCGAAGGGCGCGGTGCGCATCGTTCATTAAGCGGCGGCGTTAATCAGGCAGGCCCATGGTTGAGTTTCTCCCGCAGCCGGAGTTTTACCGCCGGCCATTCGGTATCGAGAATGCTGAAATATACCGAGTCCCGCACCCGGCCGGTCGAGGTGACCATGTGTTTGCGCAGTGTCCCTTCTTCCTTGGCGCCGATTCGCAGGATTGCGTTGCGCGATTTGTGATTCAGCGCATCAGTCTTAAGTTCGACGCGCAAACAGTTCCAATTCTCGAATGCGTGGCACAGCATAAGGTATTTGGCCTCGGTATTGACGGCGGTGCGCTGCCAGGCAGGCGCGATCCAAGTTGAACCAATTTCGACTTTGCGATTGGCGAGATCAATGCTCACAAATCTCGTGCTGCCGATGACCCGTCCGGAGCTTTGTTCGATGGTGGTAAATGGCAGCGACTGCCCGCGCTTCTGTTCTTCCAAAACTGCACGAATAAAGCGCGAGAAGTCTTCCAGAGCATGCATAGGATAGGGAATCCAGCGGAAGGTCTCTTCCATCGAGTCTTTGGCAACTTCCCACATCGCTTCCGCATGTTCCGGCCGCAGGGGTTCCAGGCGGACAACCCGGCCGGCAAGCGTCACCGGCCCGAGCACCTCTAAGGTTGGGTTTTCATTGACTTTCAAATGTAATTCTCCCTCAGTTAACAATCATAGAATTTTGGGGCTGGCCTGGGAAAGCTGGTTTTAGTAAGATTAGGGCGCTATGCCGTTGCAGGCCCTACTTTTTGTACATGACCCGGAAGCATTGCGTGTTGCCCGCCAGGTTTTAGACAGCGCCAACATTCTCTGTCAGGTGGGAACAAACTCCGCACAGGCAATTGAGTTTGTAAAAACCCGCCGCTTTGACGCCCTTGTAGTCGATTGTGACGACATGCAGGGCGGCAAAGATGTTTTGCAGCAGTTGCGCAGCAGCCCTTCCAGCAAGCGCGCCATGGCCTTTGCCATCATCAACGGCGGCACTACCGTGCGCGAGGCCTTTGACCTGGGAGCCAACTTTGTCCTTGATAAGCCGCTTACCGTCGATCGCGTCACCCGCACCCTGCGCGCCGCGCAGGGTTTGATGAAACGTGAACAGCGGCGCTATTTCCGCAACACCATCGAGACCGAAGCGGCAGTCTCGCTCCCCGATGGCAAAGAGCTGCGCTGCCGGATCTTGAACCTGAGCGAGGGTGGCATGGCGGTAAAGTTGCCCATGCAACTGGAGACGGCCACCCCGTTGCGCGTGCGTTTTTTCCTCCCCGGAGGGTTACGCATTGAAGCCAAAGCCGAAACCACATGGCATAAGCAGAATGAAGGCGTGGGTGTCCGCTTTCTGCACATGGACTCTAAGATGCAACGCGACCTCGAGCAATGGCTAAGTCATCGGTTCGAAGCACAAAACGCTACCCACATTAACGCCACGACTCGTTCACGGTAGAAGAGCAGTTCTCAGTCACCCTGCATCAACTTTCACATAAGAATTGCTGACAAGAGAAACGCGGAATAACCAGGTGAGCGTAAATCGAGCGCCAAAATAGTGCGAGGCGCAGCAGCGGGCGTTGCCGAACCCTCAAATAAAAAAGCGCAACCAAGTTCGCTCTCGTTGTCGGCCAACCCCAAGAAACGAACCTGGTTGCACGTCACACCCGTTAGGGGGAGGGTGCTCAGAGTTAATTTTCTCGCAAGGTTACCACTTCCCGACAGATGGCCGAAGTACTCTGCACTTTAGTAACTGGCTTCGCTAGTAGTAGTACTTTGACCTTCACGAAGATGCACGCCGCTTCGTTGCCGAGTGCTCGAGATAATTTCAAGCTTCGAGTTTCCCATGCTCGCGCTATTTGGCGCTCAGCTAAAGCTGACCGAACGCCCGCACCAGATACTTCACGATGTGATAGCCGTCTAAATACTTGTAGGGGGTTTCGCCCGTGGTGTAGTGGCCGCAGGGCAGCTCGACAGCCTTGAAGTCAAAGTTACGGCGCGAGAATTCTTCCACGACTCTGCGGGAAAACTCAGGCAGGAAGGTTAAATCGTACTTCGCGTAGATGACGAGTGATTTCTTGGGCTTGCGGGCAAATTGCTCGACGTAGGAAGTCGGGCTGATGGACATCCATGCGCGGCGCAGGCTCTCCAGATCGATGGTTGACTCCAGGCTTTCGCGGATATGGCGCGTTGATTGTCCGGTCCAGACCACGTCAGCAAAATAGGTAGAGGCATGGTTAAACACGTTGACGCGCAGGCGCTCATCGTGCGCGCTGGCCAGGAAGGCGTAACAGGAGCCCAGGCTGGTGCCCATGACGCCGAACTGGGTGTATCCCTGCTGGGCGAGCCAATCGAGGCAGCAGCGGAGATCGATGACGGCCTGGCGGGTAGCGTCAATGGTACGGGCTACATTGGAGCTGACCGCATAGTCGGCGCGGGTCAGCTCAGCCGGACGGCGGATATCGTGGTATGGCGGACTCATGCGCAGAGCCGAAATTCCAAACCAGTTCAATGCCGTGCAGATGGAATTGTGGCTGATGGCGTCAGAGTTCCAATGGGGAAGCACCACCACGGCGCGCTTGCTGGTGGTCCTGTTTTTTTCTTTTGCCTGGAACCAGCGCGCGTTCATCAGATTATTTTCCGGATACGGCGTGCGCACGGGAGAGGTGAAGCGCAGGAAGTCGCCCTCTTTATCTTTAAGCCTGTCTTCGTCCTGCGGGCGGCTGCGGGTGGCGAAGAGCTGGAGTTTACGCCGCTCCAGGCGGAAATCTGCGGGCACAGCGTAAGAAAAAAATTCGTCGCTGTGGCGAACAATGGTCTCATTCAGGTCGTGCAGGTAGCGCTCATAAGCCTCGGCGCTCTGTGGATAATTGCCATTCACGAACGGCCAGGTGCGCGTCCACTCAATGCCCCACTCGAAGGGGCGCACAATGCGGTTGGTATCGGCGGTAGTAAGCCGCGTCTCCCAGTTGGTCATCCATTTTTCGTAGAGCTTGGGCATGTGGAACTAGTGTACCAATCCCGAATCGGATTCGAGAAATAGTGCGCCACGACAATGCACGGCAGCGCTGGATTGCCGTGGTTTGCCGCGTGTCATGACTTGCGAAAATCAATTTTCTGTCGAGGATCGCTTCCAGCGCCACACCAGCCACCCTACGGTGGCCAGCATACCCAGCCATCCCAGCGCGCGAACGAATGCCGCGATCTGCAGGTCATGTTGCAGCACCCCCAGGTGCGAAAAGATGTAGAACCAATCATGCTCCACGTAGTCGGAATCGCCGACCGTGACCAAAGGCAGCTCCTGGGCGCGGGCATCGGCCATGTAAGTGGCGATATAGAGAAAATTTTCGAAGAAGAAAAAAGCGCAGAAAGCCGTGGCCGAGGGCTGGCGGCGCCAGGCAAAGTAAACCGCCAGCGCAAAAGGGACAAACAATTCGAAGATGGTGCCGCCCCAGATCATCAGGGTCTGGCCAAGATAGCTGAACAAAAGGTGCCCAGCCTCGTGCACGACCAGGTTGGCATTATCAATAAAGAGGAAGCCGCTGCGGTCGAGGAGCGCATACAGCAAGAAAAAAAAGTAGAAGACAAGCCAGGCGATGAGCGCCACGGCTGAAATCTTCTGCCAAGGCTCACGGAAGGAGTCGAGAAACTCCAGGGCAAGCTTCGAGTTTCCGATTTCGAGTTTCAAACGGGTGCCCTAGTTTTTACCACAGAGGCACAGAGACGCAGAGAAAATTTTCACTCCACGTATTTCCTGGGCACGCGCCTGGAGATGTTACACAGAATCTCATAAGGTATGGTGTGACAAATGTTGGCGTGCTCCCAAGCGGTAATGTGGCGTCTTGCGCCTTCCGCGTAGAGTTCGAGTATGCCGGGCAAGGCCTGCTCCCACGCGGTAACGCGGCGCTCTTCACTGGACCCGATAAGGATGACCTCGTCTCCAACATCGACTCCGGGGATGCCGGTGACGTCAATCGTGGTCATATCCATGCTGACGTTGCCTACGATGGGAGCATATTCGTGGCGAACAATCACGCGTCCGCGCGAGGAGAGCTGGCGATTGAGGCCATCGGCGTAACCCACGGGCAGCACCGCGATGCGCGCCGGGGCGGCGGTGACATAAGCCGCGTTGTAACCGATGGGAGACTT
>Ga0070730_10002323_pt1 | contig 17337 bp, 13 predicted proteins | sample Coa_R1_3_FD_66447 | JGI IMG/M metagenome (GOLD analysis project Ga0070730, IMG submission 66447) | Surface soil microbial communities from Centralia Pennsylvania, which are recovering from an underground coalmine fire - Coalmine... | ecosystem: Environmental > Terrestrial > Soil > Unclassified ... | reverse complement strand
GCCGGGACCGGGGCCGGCGCGGCGGGCGGCGCGGCCGCCGCGGCCACTGGGGCTGCGGCGGCGGGGGCTTGTCCCGGGGGCGCCGCGGGCTTGGGCGCGCCATCGTCCGGGACGGCAGCGTCGCCTTCGGTGCGGCGAGGGCGCGGCGGGCGGACGACCGGCACCGGCTTATGGGCCAGGAGCATGCTCATCTTCTTGCCTTCCATCTTCGGCGCCTGCTCGATGAGCACCTCATTTTGCAGCAGATCGGAAACCTGGGCCAGCAAGTCCCGGCCCCGGTCCGTATGGGTGAGCTGCCGGCCATGGAATTGGACGGTGAGCTTGACTTTGTCGCCTTCGTCCAGGAAGCGCTTCGCCTGCTTGATTTTCGTGTCGAGATCGTGCTCGTCAATATTGGGCGCGAGGCGGACTTCCTTGATCACGACATTATGCTGAGTCTTCCGGGAATCGCGTTCTTTCTTGGTCTGCTCGTAGCGGAATTTGCCGTAGTCCATGACTTTGCAGACCGGGGGCACGGCGTTCGGGGCGACTTCCACCAGGTCCAGGTCGCGCTGGCGGGCCATAATCAGCGCATCGCGAGCGAACATAATCCCCATCTGCTCGCCGTTTTCGTCGATCACGCGCACTTCGCGTGCGCGGATCCGATCATTCACCCGCAGTGTTTTGGTGATAGGTAAACTCCTCTCCTATGATACCAGGGGTCAGCACGGCGCTCCCCCCAGGACGCTCCTGGGCCCGAGGACCCCCGATCCCCAGCGCGGCGTGCATACCGTCATCTAGTGTAATCTTAGCATATCTGTGCTAGGACGTCAATAGCGGCCGATCGTCAGTCGTCAGTCGTCAGTCGGCAGTCGTCAGTCGTCAGTCGTCAGTCGTCAGTCGTCAGCCGCCGGTCGTTAGTCGTCAGTCGTCGGTCGTCAGCCGCCGGAATAATATCCACTGGCGACTGACGACTGCCGACTGACGACTCGTCCCGCTGCACGATAATCAGGCTCAGGTCGTCGGCGAGGGTCTTGTGGGCCGCGAAGGCCGCGACGGCGTCGAGCACCCGGCGTTGCAGCCGGGCGGGACTGGCGGCCGGCCCCTGGAGGATGGCCTCCAGGCGCTCGAAGCCGAAGAGGGCGCCGGTTTTATCCTGGCACTCGACCACCCCATCGGTATAGAGAACCAGCGTGTCGCCGGCCGTAAACGGGGCGCTGTACTCGGGATAGGCCAGCTGGGGGATCATGCCCAGGGGCAGGGCCCCCCCTTCCAGGTAGGCGACGGTGCCGGCGTGGATGCGATAAGGGTAGAGATGGCCGGCGTTGGCGTAGGTGAGCGTGCCTCGGGTGCGGTCGATCAGTAGGCAAAAGCAGGTCATGCCGTCGTGCGGCAGGATCTCGTACAGGATTTCGTTGAGGCGCTGCAACACGTGGCCCGGGCCATCGGCCCGCTCCCAGAAGCCGCTCAACAGGCTTTTGACCATGGCGGTCTGCATCACGGCGGCCGTCCCCTTGCCGGTGGCATCGCCGATCAACAGCCCCAGGCGGCCGTCGTCCAGCACCTGGTAATCATAAAAGTCGCCGCCGACTTCCATAGCCGGCTGGGAATAGGCGGCGAGCACCAGGCCCGGCACGATGGGCGGCTCGGCGGGCAGGAGCCGGGCCTGCATCCGCCCCGCGGTCTGCATCTCGCTGGCCAAGCGCTGGTTCTCGGCTCGGGTGCGCGCCTGCAACGTGGCGAGGCCGGCGGCCAGCCGCTGTTGCTCGGCCGCCAGCGAGCTGCGGGCCAAAAACAGCGCCAGGTGCCCGCTGATCAGGTCCGTCTGGCGCTCGCTGGCGCCCTGCGCATGATAATGGCGGAAGCTTTCCAGGGCCAGCATGCCGATCAGCCGGTCGCCGATAATCAGCGGCGTGGCCAGCACCGAGGCGGTGTCGGTGGTCGTCCCGATTTCGGCATAGCCGGTCGCCAGCTCCCGGCGGTCCCAACCGCCATAGATCGTGCTGGCGTAGAGCCCCGGCCAGACGTTGGTCGGCTGCAGTGGCCGGGGCAGCCAATCGTCAATCGGCACCAGGGTCCAGCGGTCCCCCGGCTCCACGGTATAGCAGATCAGCTGGCGCAGCGTCGCGTCCGGCCGGCTCCCAATCCAGATCGTGGCGCGGATAAAATCGTTCAGCGCCCGTAGCGATTCCAGGATCACCAACAGCTGGGCGCGGACTTCGGGGGCCAGCTTGTCGGGCACGATCAGCTGCCCGCCGGCGCCGCTGCCCAGCGCGCCTTCGCCGCCGCCCGGACTCCAGATGAGCTTACCGGCCAGATCGGTGAGGGCCGCGAATTGCTCGGTCTGGCTGCGTAATTGCAGGTTGTCGTTGACCAGGATCGCCAGGCCCGCCGCCAGCACGGCGATAATCCCCAGGACCGGCAGGGCCTGCAGGCCCTGGGCGCGCAGGAGGTAGAGACAATAGGTGGCCGCGAAGGCGACGAAGGCACTGGCCCCGTAGACGATGGTATCGCCGCGAAAGTAGCCGGCAATATCCCGCCAGGCCATCAGATTGTACTGGTGAAACGACCAGTAGACCAGGACGCTGTTGAGGATAAAAATGGTCACGATCGCCGCCACGTTAGCCAGCGGGGTCGCCAGGCTGCCGGCGAGGCCGTAGTGCCCGCCCAGCGCCCGGTAGACCGCATCAGCCCCGCCAATGGCGACCACCCACTGCATCCCATAGAACAGCGAGATCCGCCAGTAGCGCCGCCGCAACAGGTTGCCGAGCAGGAGCCCCAGGGCGGCCCACCAGGGCCCGAGCAAAAAGAGGATGACGAAGAGGGCGGCGACACTCGGCGTGAAGACCACGCCATTGCCGGCCGGGATGCGGATATGCGTGGCGGCGACGCCGATCGCCAGTGCCACGCCACCGGCGCCGATCTGGAGCGGCAGCCCACCCGTCGCGGCCGCCCGGGCGAGGATGTCCCATTGGCTCAGGGTCATACCGGCCAGCAGCAGCAGGCCGATCGCGTCGATGGTGAAGCGGTAGACGTCATGCCAGACGGTAACTCGATGCAGCCAGTCGCCCAGAGCGGCTCGCGTGGTCATCGGCGCTTCTCCCCCAGGCTCCCGTACTCCCGTCGCGTCTCTCCCGGCGCGTCTCTATTGATCGCCGACCCGCGCATCACCCGCGACTCAGCGATCACTGCTCGCGCTATTATAGCATATCGCAATCAGGGGCCGGCCGATCTATACTCTTGACAACGTGCGCAAGGCGTGTTATAATAAGTGTACTTAATACACTAATTGAGGAGGGTATATGGTCGAACAGACGCGATCAGGGCCGCCCCAGGAGCGGCCCGCGGACCCGGCGGTCCCCTCCAGCTATGATCCGGGCCGCTACCCCCGGCCGTCGGTGACGGTGGACCTGGTGATCTTGACGATCCAGGATGCCGATTTACGGGTGCTGCTCGTCGAGCGTGGGCAATCGCCCTTTGCCGGGATGTGGGCCTTGCCCGGCGGTTTCGTGCGCATCGCCGAATCGATCCACGAGACCGCCCGGCGCGAGCTGGCCGAGGAGACCGGCCTGGCCGGCGAGGATATCTACCTGGAGCAGCTGTACACGTTCGGCGAGCCCGAGCGCGACCCCCGCACCCGCGTGATCACCGTGGCCTACTTCGCCCTCGTGCCGGCTGACGTGAGCCGGCGACTGCACCCGGGCACCGATGCCGCGGCGGTGCGCTGGTTTTCGGTCTACCAGCTGCCGGAACTGGCCTTTGACCACGCCCAGATCGTCGACGTGGCCTTACGCCGGGTGCGCAGCAAGCTGGACTGGACGCCCATTGCGTTCCGGCTCTTGCCGGAGCACTTCACTATGACCCAGCTGCGCAACGCGTACCAGATCATCCTGCACCGCGAGCTGGACAAGCAAAATTTCAGCAAAAAGATGCTGCAAAGCCGCATCAAGGTCATCGAGCCGGTGCCCAACGCCCTGGTCACCGGCGCGCACCGGCCGGCCCAACTCTATCGCTTCGTGGAAGAGGGCCGCTACGAGTGGGGAGCCACGGCGGGCGCCCAACCGTGACGAAGTCCTGAGTTAAAAGTCCTGAGTTAAAAGTGTGAGTGCTGACGAAATCCTGAGTTGAAAGTCCTGAGTGCTGAATGCTGACTGCTGTTCGCGAAGCGGTGCGTAGCACATCGCTCGGTCGTGTGTCATATAGTGCCTGAGTGGCGAAGGGAGACGGGGATCATGACTATGGATGTAGATGGGGTGGCCGGGGTGCGCGCCGGGCGGGCGCTGGTCGACGGGGCGCAGCCTTTCCTGGCCTGGCTGGCCGCGTGGTATGATCGGCTGCCGGCGGCGCCGATCGCCGCGATCGTGCGTGATCCGGCGCGGACGGCCCTGGTATCAGTCGATATGATCAACGGGTTCTGCTATGAGGGGCCGTTGAGCGGCCCCCGGGTGGCCGGGATCGTGCGCCCGATCGTCGCGCTGATGCAGGCGGCGCACGCGGCCGGGGTGCGGCGGTTCGTGCTGACCCAGGATACCCATGACCCCGCCGCCCCGGAGTTCGCCCAGTGGGGCGTCCACTGCGTGCGCGGGACCTCGGAAGCCCAAACCGTGGCGGCTTTCCGCGCCCTGCCCTTCGCCGCCGAGTTCGTCGTGCTCGAAAAGAACAGCACCAGCAGCGCCCACGGCACGGGCCTGGATGCCTGGCTGGACGATCCGGCGCAGCAGGCGGTCGACACCTTCCTGGTCGTCGGCGATTGCACGGACCTCTGCACCTACCAGCTGGCCATGCACCTGAAGCTGCGGGCCAACGCGGCCGGGAAGCAGGTGCGCGTGATCTTGCCTGAGGACTGCATCCAGACCTACGACCTGCCCGTCGTCACGGCCGAGCAACTGGGCATCCTGCCGCACGACGGCGACCTCCACCACCTGATCTTCCTCTATCACATGGCCCTGAACGGCTGCGAGGTCGTGCGCCGGGTGACGGGTGATCAGTAGGCAGTAGGCAGTAGGCAGTAGGCAGTGAGACGAGGGGTCGGGGGTCGGCGATCCGGGATCGGAATCCACGCCATCCCAAACCCAAAATCGAGTCGGGGGGGCCAGAGACGGGCACTAAAGTGCCTACTACGAACACGCGCCCGCCGGTGCGCCGCGGGGGTTCGTCGTCAGCCCGTCCGGGCGGCGTCGCCCCCACGCCGCCCGGCGGAACTCCTCAGTAAGACGAGGGGCAGACTGCCTACTGCCTACTGCCTACTGCCGACCGATTGCCGATTGCGCGCGATTGCGGTATACTGCAAGCCGTGTGGACGGATCGGTCCGAGGTGCTGAAGGGGTTCCTGCTGCGGGTGTGGAGTGGATTACCGCTCACCTTCCGGATGCGCTCGGCGCTCTATTGGGTGCTGGGTACGAAATATGCAGTGGGCGTGCAGGCGGTGGTGATCGATCGCCAGGGCCGGTTGTTGCTGCTCCAGCATACCTACAAGGGGCGCTACCCCTGGGGCCTGCCCGGGGGCGGCTTGAGCCGGGGCGAGACGACCGTGCAGGCCGCCGTCCGCGAGACCCGCGAAGAGGCTGGGCTCGCTGTGCAGGTCGTGCGCTTGCTGGGTGTCGAGACCCATCCCAGCCGCTTATTGATCGAGGTCTTTTACCTGTGCCGCGCCGGCGGAGGGCAGTTCCGGCCCAACGCCGAAATCGCCGATTACGGGTTTTTTGACCTGGCGCACCTGCCACCCGCCATGGAGCCACGCTTGCTGGGCATTATTGGGCGCTACGCCGCTGCCGGGGACCTGGCGGCTACTGGGAGGTAAAGAGAGGAGATCTATGCGAGGCCGCGTATTTGTTCCGTCCGTCAGGGGGCCCCGGGCGGCCGCCGGGCGCCCCGTGCGAGGCGCCGTGCTCGCGATCATCCTGCTTGGGTTGGCCGCCTGCAACGGGCCCACGATCGAGGGCAACAATCCGGGCCCGGCCGGTAAGTATACGGTCACGGTGCGCACGGATCCGCCGAGCTTGCAGATCGGGCAAAAAGCGACATTCAACTATACTTTTACCGATCCCACCGGCAAGCAAGTCACGAATCTGCCGCTGGTGGGCGCCCGGACGGTACATACCACGCTCGTGAACCACGATCTGACCTGGTTCCGCACCGGGGAAGCCGTGGGTCCCGTCGGCGGCGCCTACCCGGTCAACCTGCGCTTGGACGTGCCGGACTCCTACCGCCTCTATGCGGAGTTTACCTCCGCCTATACGCCGACCGAGCCGCTGGTCTACCGGCATACGATCAGCTTCGGCAATAACCCGCCGTCGCTGGAGCAGCCGGCCCCCTTAGTGCCGAGCAGCAGCCTGCGCAACGCGTTCTACGGCGTGGACGTCACGCTGGATACGGGCGGGCCGCTCCGCGCCGGGCAGCCGGCCGTGCTCCATTACACGCTCACGACCGGCGGCGCGGCGGTGCGCGATCTGGCGCCGTTCGACGGCGCGGCGGGCCATCTCTTCAGCATCAGCGCCGATGGCGCCGACTTTGATCACCTGCTGGCCCGCGAATCCGCCGACTCCGCCAGTGGGCCGGACCTGACGTTCGCGGCCAAATTCGGCAAGCCGGGGCTCGATAAGCTCTGGCTGCAATTCCTCTACCACGGCCAGGTCGTCACCGCCGACTTCGTCGTCCAGGTCGCCCCCTGACCGGCGATACCCGGCGCGAATTGGCCGCCCGGTTGCGCCACGACCGGGCGGCGATCGGCCTGACCGTCGCCCGGGCGCTGATCCCGTGAGCCCGGCCGCCTTAAAAGCGGCGATCCTCGCCGAGGCCCGGGCACTGGGCTTCGATCTGGTCCGGGTCACCACGGCGGACGCCTTTCCCCAGACCAGCCAGGTGCTCCACGAGCGGATCGCCGCCGGCTATTACGCGGGGCTGCCCTGGTTCACGCATGCGCGGGCCACGGTCGCCGCCGACCCGGCCAACCTGATGCCGGCGGTGCGCAGCATCGTCGCCCTCGGCATCAGCTATCTCACCCCCGGGGAGCCCGATGCGACGCAGCCGGGCGCGCCGCATGGCCGGATCGCGCGGTACGCCTGGGGCCAGGATTACCACGACGTGTTCCAGGCGAAGCTCCAGGCGTTGCACGCCTTTGTCGAAGCCCAGCTGGGGCGGCCCGTGGATCGCCGCACCCTGGTCGACACCGCCCGCATTACCGACCGCGCCGTCGCCCAGCGGGCCGGGCTGGGCTGGTACGGCAAGAACAGCAACCTGCTGACCCACGAGTTCGGCTCCTGGGTGCTGCTGGGCGAGCTCTTGCTCGACGTCGAGCTGCCGCCCGATGCGCCGCTGCGCACGCACTGTGGCAGCTGCACCCGCTGTATGCCCGCCTGCCCCACCGGGGCCATCGTCGCACCCGGCGTGATCGACAACGACCGCTGTATCTCCTACCTGACCATCGAGCTGCGGGGCCCTATCCCGCGCGAGCTGCGCCCGCTGGTCGGCAACTGGATCTTCGGCTGCGACCTCTGCCAGGATGTCTGCCCGGTCAACGCGCGGCGGCCGCCCCCCGACCATGCGGCGTTCCGGCCGCGCCCCGCGGTCGGCGCCAGCCCGGCCCTGATTCCCCTGCTGGCCCTGAGCGAGGAACAATTCCGCGAGCGCTTCCGGGGCAGCCCGATCCGCCGCGCGAAGTGGGCCGGCTTGCGGCGCAACGTCTGTGTGGCGCTCGGCAACCTGGGCGACCCGGTGGCCGTCCCCGCGCTGGTGGACGCGCTCCACGGCGAGCCGGCGCTGGTCCGCGGCCATGCGGCCTGGGCCCTGGGGCGCATCGGCGGGCCGGACGCGCGGGCCGCGCTCCTCGCCCGCGGCCCGATCGAGCCGGATGCCTGGGTGGGCGAAGAGATCGCCCTCGCCCTGGCCGCCGTGGGATACGGGGTGTAGGTTGGCGGGAGGGTGGCGCGGCCGTGGCGGCGGTGGGTAGCAGGGCGTGACAGTGGGGAGGAAAGTCTAGTGCCGGATCAAGCCAGCGATGGGGGAATGAGGAGTGAGCACCCCCAGGTGCGAACGGGTCGCGCCCCGCCGTTCGCACCTGGGGGTGCTCACTCCTCGCTACGGAACCCCAACCGGTTGCCGGAACCTGCACTAGGAGGTCATTAGTTGAGTACGCGACGGCAGGTGTCAAGCATAGGGTTGAGCTTGGGTGCCACCGTACTGGCGCTCTTCCTTACCTCCTGCGACAGCTATACGCCCGGGGCCGCCAATACGGACGTGCCACGGCGTACCGACGGCACCCCGATCCCCCTCAGCCCCGCTAACCTGCTAGGGAAGTCCTCCCCGGAGGTGGGCCAGTACGTATTAAACGATATCCTTCCAGCACTCGCCCGCACCCTGAGTGGAACGCCGCAGGCCCTGCTTGCCCGCCCGATCCAGCGGGACGAAGCGCCTGCGCTGATCCATGAGTGCATCCCTGACCTCGCCGCTATCGAGGATCCGCCGCTTATGTTAGTCATCCTCAAGGGCGACTTCGAGGATCATGGACCATCGCTCACCATGACACGGGAGCGGGTGCATTACATTGCCGTGGTTATGGATGTCTGGGCCGGCGGGCCTATCCTGGAAGTCATGTCCAAAACCGGCGGCCCCTACCGGGAAGCCCTCCAGGATTATTCCCTGCCGGATGATGGGAAGGATGCGGTGCCGGTGTGTCCCACGCGCCAGCCGCGGACCACGCACTATGGCGATATCGCGCGGGGCGTGGGCCCGTCGTTCACCCCCCCGCGCCCGACCGTGCCGTATGAGACGCCGTTACCGACGCGTCCGCCGGTTACCCCCGTGCCCATCCCCACGGGCGACCCACCGACGATTGCCGCCCCATCCAAGTGAGACACGCCTTGCCGCTCGCCGGTAGCAGATCGTGATGGAGGCGCCGGCGCCTCCCGCCGGCAACGGCGCCTAACGCACGAGCCCGATGGCGACGATGCCCGCAAAGATCAGGCCGGCGCCCAGGATCTTTTGCCGGCCAAAGGGCTCCCGGAGCACAAAGGCGCCGAGCAGGGCGGCAAAGACGATCCCGATCTCGCGCACGGACGACACGTAGCTGACCTTGCTGGTCGTCAGCGCCCAGAGGACGAGCCCATAGGTCAGCAGGTAGAGGGCCGCCACCCCCAGGATCGGGCCCCGATTCCGCCGCCATTCCGGTATAATGAGGGACGCGCGCGTCGCCAGGATGTACGGGGTGAAGCAGATCGTGGCCGCTAGGAAGATCAGGTAGATATAGTGGACCGGGTCGATATAGCGGACGCCCACCTTGTCCACCGCCGAGTAGCTGGCGATCATCACGCCCGTCAGCACCGCCAGCTGCGAGGACCGATCGCGGAGGGAGCGGATCGGCGCCGCCAACCCGGACCAGGCAAACGACCGCAGATGGAGGGTGTAGATCCCCGCGACGATCAGGCCGATCCCGGCCAGGCCGCCGGGGGGCACACTTTCACCCAAAAAGCCGGCGGCAAAGAGGGTCACGAACACGATGGCCGACCCGCGGGCCAGGGGATAGACCAGCGCCATGTCGCCCCGCTGGTAGGCGCCGCCCAGGAGCATAAAGTAGAGGGCCTCCAGCACCCCGGAGACGCCGACGGCCCCCAGCCCGGCCGCGGGCACCGGGCGGTACCCGGCCAGGAAAGGCAGCGCCCCGGCGACACAGACGACCACCAGCGCCAGCCAGAGAAACACCGGCGGATCCTGGCTCCGTTTCGCCAGCAGGTTCCAGGTGGCGTGCAGCAGGGCCGCCAGCGCTAACACGACGATGACCGAGAGTTCCATAGACAGGATCTGACCTCATGACTGAATCGGCGACCTTTGGCTTTCAGGTCGAAGCGACCATCCCCGGCAGCGCGGCCCGCGCGGGCCGGCTCGCAACGGCGCACGGCCCCTGCTTGACGCCCCTGTTCATGCCGGTCGGCACGCAGGCCGCGGTGAAAGCGCTCGGCCCCGACGATCTGCGCACGCTGGGGGCGACCTGTGTGCTGAGCAATACCTATCACCTCTACCTGCGGCCGGGCGCCGAGACGATCGCCGCGCTGGGCGGGCTGCACCACTTCATGCGCTGGGACCGGCCGCTGCTCACCGACAGCGGCGGCTTTCAGGTCTTCAGCCTCAGCCACAACCGCAAGATCGACGACGACGGGGTGACGTTCCGCTCCCATATCGACGGCTCCCGCCACTATTTTACACCGGAACGGGTTATGGCCTTGCAGGAGCAGATCGGCGCCGATATCATCATGGTGCTGGACGAGTGCACGCCCTACCCGAGTGACGAAGCCTATAATCGGCAGGCGCTCCGCCGCACGCACGCCTGGGCCGCGCGGTGCCGGCAGGCCCACGGCGCGACCGGCCAGGCGCTGTTCGCGATTGTCCAGGGGGGCGTGTTTCCCGGGCTGCGCCAGGAGAGCGCGACGTACCTGGCCGACCTGGACTTCCCGGGCTACGCCGTGGGTGGCTTAAGCGTGGGCGAGCCGAAAGCCCTGATGCATGCGATGCTCGAAGTGACCACCCCGCTGCTGCCGGCCACGAAGCCGCGCTACCTGATGGGCGTCGGCTCGCCGGAGGATCTCTGGGAGGTCGTCGATCGTGGGATTGACATGGTCGACTGCGTGCTGCCGACGCGGCTGGCGCGCAACGGCGCCCTGCTGACCCGCGCCGGCCGCCTGCCGGTCAAGAGCCCGCGCTTCGCCCGCCAGGATACGCCGATCGAGCCGGGCTGTGATTGCTGGACCTGCCGGAATTTCTCGCTGGCCTACATCCATCACCTCTTCCGCACCAAGGAGCTGCTGGCGTACCGCTTGAACAGCATCCATAATGTGCGCTTCCTGGTGCGGCTGGCGGACGAGATCCGGCAGAGTATCCTCGCCGGCACCTTTGGCGCGGCCAAAGCGGCGTTTCTCGCCACCTACCAGCCCAGCGACCCGGCCGTGGCGCGCGAGCAGCGCGCCCGCTGGCTGGTGGCGCACGGCCGCGGCGGACTTGTGCTATAATGCTGCCCATGGCCGCCGCTTGCTCCCGCAGACGGGGGCTCCCTGTCTCCCGGCGCCACGGCCACAGGCGCCGGGCTCCTGGTGGCCGGCCGCGGGGCCGGGGAAAGGCGCGCTGTGGGCACTTTCCGGGTATTGGTCGTCGACGACGATCCGTTTATGCTCCATGCCATCCCGAAAATGCTGGCGGCCTACATGGAGGACCTGGCGGTCGATACGGCCCAGGGCGCCGCGGCGGCGCTGGCCCAGGCGAGCCAGACCGATTATGACGCCATCATCAGCGACATTAAAATGCCGGAGATGGACGGCCTGGAATTACTGGTCCAGTTGCGCGCCCAGGCGCCGGACACGCCCATGCTGCTGATGACGGCGTATGACGAGCCCGAAACGGCGATCCAGGCGTTGCGGGGCGGCGCTTATGATTTTATCCACAAACCGCTCGACCGGGAGTACCTCGTCGCCTCGCTCGGGCGCGCGCTCCAGGTCCGCCAGCTCCGCCGCCAGGTCGCCGCGCAGCAGGCGGCCCTGGAGCGCCATGCCGCGGAGCTGGAGTCGATGGTCGAGGAGCGCACCCGGGAGGCCCAGCAGGCGCTGCGCATCCGGGACCATTTTCTCTCGATCGCCGCCCACGAGCTCAAGACGCCGATGACCTCGATCCTCGGCGCCGCGCAGCTCTTGCAGCGCCGGGACGCCGCGGACGGCTTCTTGAACCCGCGCGATGTCCGGACGCTGCGCATTCTCGTGCAGCAAACGCTGCGCCTGCATCGCCTGATCATTTCCCTGCTGGATCTGTCGCGCCTGCAGACCGGCCAGCTCACGATCGAGCGGCAGGTGGTCGACCTCGCGGCGCTGGCCCGCCGGGTCGTCGAGGAGATGGGTACTGCCTTCGAGCGGCATACGCTCACCACCAGCATCCCGGAGAACCCCCTGCTGGTCACCGGCGATGAGCTGCGCCTAGAGCAAGTGCTATATAACCTGCTGCAGAACGCGATCAAGTATAGCCCGCGCGGCGGCGCCCTGGCCGTGCGGGTCGCGGCGGAAGAGCGGCTGGCCACGATCAGCGTCACCGACCACGGGATTGGCATCCCGGCGGCGGCGCAACCCCGGCTCTTCACCCGCTTTTACCGGGCGGAAAACGCGGCCGCTCCCGGCATCAGCGGCATGGGGGTGGGCCTGTATGTGGTCCGGGAAATTATGACCTTGCACGGGGGCCGGGTCGAGGTCGCCAGTGTGGAAGGCCAGGGCAGCACGTTTACCGTCTGGTTGCCGTTGCGCCGCGGTACGCCCGCCGGGGCATAGATCTGGGCGCGCCCGCCATGCGTGATTAGTTAAGAGGCTCCGCCCGCCCCCGGGATGGCCGGCACCCGGCCTCACCGGAAGAGATCCGCATGGCGCAACCCGTACGCTTAAGCCGCAAGCTCATTATCCAGATGCCCGTCGCCGCCTTCTTCCAGGCGGCGACGATGACCGACCGCGTCGAGCGGCTGGCCGGGCTGCCGGCCGCGCGGTTCACGATGAGCCACGAGCCCGGGGGCCGCTCGGCGCTGCGGGCCGATGCGCGGCTGCTGGGCGTTCCCGTCCATTGGTACGAATTACCCTTCGAATGGGTCGAGAACCGCTACTGGCGCGTACATCGCATCTTCGAGGGGGTGCCGGTGCGCTGGATCACGATCACGACCAGCCTCGCCGCCCTCGACCCCGAGCACACCCAGCTCGACCTGGTGGTCGAAGTGCTGCCCCGCAATATCCTGGGCCGCCTCGGCGCCGTCTTGGTCTTTGGCGTGTACACGCTCACCCGCATCGTCGCGGTCTACCGCAAGCTGGAAAGCCGCTATCGCGCCCAGGAGCCGACGCTGTTCCCGCCCGCCCTCCGCTCGGCGGTGCGCGCCGGCGCCCTTGAGCTCTACACACGCGATCTACGGGCCACCGGGCTGCCCCCCGCTCATATCAATCGCCTCGTCAACCACCTGACCACCGGGCTGGACGACGAAGTAAAAGACATGCGGCCTTTCGCCCTGGCCGATCGCTGGGGCATCCCGCGCCTGGCGGGGTTGCGCCTGTTCCTCTATGCCACTCGCGCCGGCCTGCTGGACCTGCACTGGGATGTGCTCTGCCCCAACTGCCGGGTCGCCAAGGCCACGGTCGGCAACCTGACCGATCTGGCCGGCGACGCCCATTGCGACACCTGCAATATCCGCTATGACGTCAATTTCGACGAATACGTGGAGCTGCGCTTTACGGTCAACAGCGCGGTCCGGGAGATCTATAGCGCGGTTTTTTGTATCGCGGCCCCGTATCAGACCCGACATATCGTGGCCCAGTTCCGGCTGGCCCCCGGCACCACCCAGGTCCTGGTCCCCGGGCTCGCCCCGGGGGTCTACCGCTGGCGCACCCGCCAACGGCCGGAGCGGGGCCACCTGCGCATTACGCCGGCCGGCGCGCGCACGCCGCAACGCTACCGGTTCCTGGCCGGCGCCGTAGAATCGCCGCCCGGCGACCCCAGTACCGCGCCCGACGCCGAGCTGTGGTTCGAAAACACCACGCCCGAAGAGCTGCTGGTGATCCTGGAAAAGCAGGCCTGGGCCGGCGACGGGGTCAGCGCGGCCCAGGTCACCGCGATCCAGGAGTTCCGCGACATGTTCTCCTCCCAGGTCCTGGCCCCGGGGATCGGCGTGTCGCTGCGCAGCCTGACCGTGCTCTTCAGCGACCTCAAAGATTCGACCATGCTCTATGACCGGGTCGGCGACTCCTCCGCCTTCGCCCGGGTGCGCGACCATTTCGTGATCATGCGCGAGGCGATCGCCGCCCACAACGGCGCGATCGTCAAGACGATCGGCGACGCCGTGATGGCGGTGTTCAGCGTCCCGGCCGACGCCGTGGCGGCCGGCCTGGCCATCCAGGCCGGGATCGCGCACTATAATACGGGCGCCGGGGACAATCCCTTATGCGTCAAGCTAGGCCTGCATCGCGGGCCCTGCATCGCCATCAACGCCAACGACGTGCTGGACTACTTCGGCTCGACGGTGAATATTGCCTCCCGGGTCCAGGCGACGAGCCAGGGGGCCGATCTTGTGCTCACCGACCGGGTGTATGAGGACCCGGGCGTCCAGGAGCTGCTGGCGGGGCAGCGGGTCGACTCTTTCCAGACGACCCTGAAAGGTCTGTCGCAGCTGTTCACCCTCTACCAGGTCCAGACGGCCCGCCCGGCCCTGGTCCTGGCGGAGCCCCGGTAGCCGTGCGCCCCGCCCGCCGCTGGGCCTGGGTGCCGGTGGGCCTGCTCGTGCTGGCCGCGTGTCTCGACCCCGCCCCCACGGCGGTGCCCACGCCCGACGCCGCGTTGCCGCTCCCGGACCTGCACTACCCGGTCACGCCCGAGCCGACGCTGCTGGCCCAGGGGCAGATCGTGGCCACGGTCGATGTGCCGCATTTCCGCATCCGCTACCTGGCCGGCGATCGCGAAGATGTCGCGAGCCTGCCGGCCGTGGTGGCGGCGCTCGAAACCACCTATGACCACCTGGCAGCCCTGCTGGGCGAGGCACCCAGCTATACCATCCCGGTCCAATTCGAGCATGACCTGCAGCGCGCCTGGGAAACCAACTCGGGGATCGTGCTCTATCGCCGGCCCAGCCCGCAAGCGTATGCCGACCAGGTCCCCCACGCCCTGACCCATATCTTTACCAGCTACACCGGCTACCCCTTTCTCGAAGAAGGGCTGGCGGTTTATTGCACTATGCTGTTCGCGGGCGCGCAGCCCTGGCCGCTCTATGGCGTCCCGGCCGGCCAGCAAGTGGCCGGGTTCCTGGGCAGCGCCACCTATACCCCGTTGGACACCGCGCTGCGCTTCAAAGGCTTCGGCAAGGCCGAGTACAGCGTCTTTATCGACGATCCGGCGGTCCGGCCCCTCGCGCTGGAGGCCGGCGCGTTCGCCCAATTCCTGATTGCCCGGGACGGGCTGGCCGCGTATCGCCGGTTGACGGCCTACCTCGATCCCGCGGGCCTGACCCTGCGGGCGCAGATCCCGGACCGGGCGGCCCTGGAGCGCGACTTTCAGGCGTGGCTGCGCAGCCCGGCGGCGGCGCAGCTGCCGGCCCTCCCGCCGCCGATCCCCGCGGCGCCCCCGCCGGCCGGGTTAGGCCCGGCCCCGGCGCCGGCGGCGTTGCTGACCGCGGCCGTCCAGCACTGGCAGGCCGCCCGGAGCGTCCGGCTCCTGATTACGAAGCTCGGCCAGGGCGAATGGGCCGCCCCGGACTACTTGCATCTCGCCCTCATCCGCCCGGACACCCAGCAGGACGTCCTGGTCCAGGGCGATCGCGCCTATCAGCACCAGCCGGCCGGCTGGACCCCCCTGCCGCCGGGCCAGAGTCCCGAGGCGACCCTGGCCCAGGTCTGGACGGCGATCGGGGCGGCCGCCCAGCCCGCCGGGCCGGTCGCCGGCGTCAGCCTGGATGGGCGGGCGTGCTGGCGGGCTGCCTATTTCCTCGTCGAGACTCCGGACCTGGACCGCTATAAAGTGGCGGGGGGCAGCTTCGTCACGATCTGGTTTGGGGCGGCGGATGGCCGGGTCTACCGCCTGATCGCCACCGGGTATGAGGAGCGCTTTCAGGACTGGGACGCGCCGATCGTCCGGATCACGCCCTGAGCGCCGGCTGCGGCGGGGCGGGTCGCGCGGCGGGAGCCACCACACTGTCCCAGACCAGGCTTGGCCGGTCCCGGCCGGCGACCGCGACCATGTAGTGGTGGTAGCCGGCCTGGGCCAGCGGAGCCGCCACGGCCTCATAGGCCAGCCGGGGGGTGTTGTTCGTCGCGGAGAGATGCGCGAGCCAGATGGTGCGCGGCCGGGGGTCGCGGGCCAGATCCAGCACCAGGCGCGCGGCATCGACATTGGCCAGGTGGCCGCGCGGGCCGGCGATGCGGGCCTTGAGCGCCGGGGGGTAAGGGCCGGCCCAGAGGCGATCCAGATCATGGTTGGCTTCGAGCACCAGCAGATCGGCGGCGGCCAGCGGCGCGGTCAGGGCCGCCGTGGGCAAGCCCAGATCGGTGCAGATACAGGCGTGCGCGCCTTCGGCCTGCACCCAGAACCCGACCGTCTCGGCCGCGTCATGCGAGAGCGGGAAGGTCCGTACCTGGATCGGGCCCGCCTGGCAGGCCCCCCCGACCGGCAAGAGGACCGGCTCAGGCAAGGGGCCCAGCAGGGCGGCCCCGGCGCGCAGCGTCGCCGCATTGGCGACGACCGGAATCCCGTGGCGGCGCGCCAGCGCACCCACGCCCCGGAGATGGTCGATATGCTCATGGCTGACGAAAATCGCCGAGAGATCGGCCGCCGCCACCCCGCGCTGCCAGAGATAGCGCTCCAGGGCCGGCCCCGGGAGTCCCGCATCCAGCAGCACACTCGTGGTCCCGACCTCGACCAGAAACGCGTTGCCCGAGCTGCCGCTCGCCAGCGCCGTGACCCGCACCCTCGCCCTCCGTCAGCGTGTTAGCGCCTGTTCCCGCCATCCCGTCCTCTAACCATAGGACATTCGTTCGCCTTTGTCAAGGGCGGTCCGTCTCGCTAAAACTCGTAGCAATTTAGTGAGCAAAAGGCTTGACTTTCCGGCGCCAGTGTGCTATAATGCGCAGTTGGGCAACAGATTGTAGCGCAAGGGATAGTGCTAGCCATGAGGAGGGGTGTTATGTCCGCGATCCCGGACCCGGCGGGGAGCAAGCTCCTGGTCGACGAGGCGCCGCTGCTCGTGCTGCCGCAGCTGGCGGCGGCGATCGGGCTGCCCGAGGCGCTTATGCTCCAGCAGATCCATTACTGGCTGCGCACGGCGGGCAAGCCCCGCGACGGCGCCCTCTGGATCTATAATTCCTATGCCGAGTGGCGGGTGCAGCTGCCTTTCTGGAGCGTCTCCGCGCTGCGCCGGGTCTTGCTGCGCTTGCGGGCGCAAGGCCTGATCCGCACGGCCACCTACAATGCACGGCCGAACGACCGCACCCTCTGGTACACCATCGACTACGCGGCGGTGGCCGCGCTCGGCGTGCCGCTCGGGTCTGCCGCCATCAGCAGCCCGCCTGCCGCCACCAACAGCCCACCTGCCGCCACCAACAGCCCACCTGCCGCCATCAGCAGCCCACCTGTCGCCATCAGCAGCCCGCCTGTTGAAACCGACAGCCCACCTGCCGCCATCAACAGCCCACCTGTCGAAACGGGCAATTGGTCTGTCCAAAATGGCAATTGGTCTGTCCAAAATGGACGATCCTCTGCCGAAAGTAGCAGGCCGGGTGCCGAAAATGGCAGACCATGTGCCGGATTTGAACCACCATTACCAGAGACTACTACAAAGACTACGTCAGAGAGTAACACAGAGACTCCAGAGAGTGT
>Ga0070730_10002322_pt1 | contig 17343 bp, 15 predicted proteins | sample Coa_R1_3_FD_66447 | JGI IMG/M metagenome (GOLD analysis project Ga0070730, IMG submission 66447) | Surface soil microbial communities from Centralia Pennsylvania, which are recovering from an underground coalmine fire - Coalmine... | ecosystem: Environmental > Terrestrial > Soil > Unclassified ... | reverse complement strand
CTCTACGAGCCCGAGACCACGCACAACGATGTCGGCAGTTGGGACGACGAATCGACGACCGGCGGCTCGGCGGCGCTGGCGTGGCAGATCATTCCCAACGTCGCGATCGGCGCCGACCTCTGGTATTTGCGCCACTACGACGGGCTGTTGTTTCGGACCTTCACCGGCGACGCGGTCTATCTCGGCCCGACGTTCTACTGGCGCATCGACCGCAAAGTGCTGATGAGCGCCGCATGGGAAACGCAGATCGCCGGCCATGAGGTTGGTATGCCGGACCCATTTGATCTGACTGATTTCTCGCGCACGCGCGCGCGTCTGCTGCTCGAATTCGAATTCTGACGTTTTGTCCGTCGACGGAGGGTTGATGATGGTGAAATTCGCAGCCACAGGGAGCGCGCTTGCCGTGGTGCTGATGTCAATCGCGCTGATGCCGTCCGGTGGCGTCTCGGCGCAGCAAGCAACCGCTGTCTCCATTTCGGTCAAGGGCGGCCGCTTCGTGCCGAGCGAGATTCACGCGCCGGCTAATCAGCCGTTGACCATCAGCGTGAAAAACCTCGATAGCGCCGCGATCGAGTTCGAAAGCGTGTCGCTGCGCGTCGAGAAGATCGTCGCGCCCGGTGCCCAGGGCGCCGTGCGGGTGCGGCCGCTCGCTACCGGCCGTTACGAATTCTTCGACGATTTCCACCAACAGACGCGTGGCACGCTGATCGTGCAGTGACCGCAAGTCAATTTCCAAAAGATGCACAACCGCTCGCGAGCGCGATTGGGCGCGCGTTTGCTAGTGGTGCCGTGGCTGCAGGTGACGAGTTCGGACCTGAGCTACGCCGATTGAATTTTCATCATCGGCTTCGCCGATGCCGTCGATGAGAAGAAGAACTCGTGGCCGAGCGGCACCTCATCAATCTGCCCCCTTCGATCCACTTCGTTCCGCACAGATGCGAGCCGCAGCGGCAGATTTCGTGCGTTTCCCTGCCGACCTCTACCCAGTGATGACGGGCCGCGTTCGCCACCGTCGTGCTGCCAAGCAGAGTGGTGCCGAGCAGACAAGCCGCTACCAAAAAACCGTAGTGTTTGATCATGTTCTTCCCCCCTTTTGTTTGAAATGTACCGCTTCGTCTGCCCTTCTGCAAACGATCCGCGGTTGCGCGGTCCTCTCAGTTCGCGTTGCTGATCAACTCAATCCGACCGCGGTAGTCATCAACAAGGCGATTTTCGAATACAGCGCGGTACCCGGATTTCGCGCGGCTGATCCGAGCTACGGATCATAGCGCTTTGGCGGCTTCCTGCCAGCGTTGCGCGGCGGTAGGGCTGGCGACGATGTCGTCGACATTGGCGAGTTTGACGCGGTCGCGCACCAAGCCCTTGTAAAAATCGGCCTTCGACACCGGCGGCACGTCGGCGATGATGGTCCAGCTCTCGCCGCCATCGAGGCTTTCGAACACCTGGCCGTCGGTGTCGGCGGCGTAGAGCGAAAAACCGAGCTCGTGCACCTCGATGGTGAGCGCAGAGAACAACGCGCGCTGGCCGTTCGGCAGCCCGCCGAGCAGGCGCTGCCAGGTTTTTCCCGCATCGCGGCTTCGGAAAATTTTTCCACGCGCGCGGCCGAGTTCGTACCAGTGCACCGGCCAGCCGACGCCGGCCGACATGAACAAGAGATCCGGCTGGTCGGGATGCAGCACCACCGCGTCCGGATAATTGGCGTCAGGCGGCATCGGCAGGCGATGGAACGTGGCGCCGCCGTCGTCGCTCGCCATCATGCCGACGATGCCGTTGGCGATGATGATGCGGTTCGGCCGTGCCGGATGCACCAGGATGCGGTGGATGTCGCATTCGCGCGGGTCGGGATCGACGGTGAGCTCGCGAAAGCTTTGGCCGAAATCGTCGGAGACCTGCAGCGAGCCGATCTCGACGCCGACCCACAGCCGGTCGCCATCGAGCACGATGTCCTTGATGTGGCCGATGCGCGGCGGCGGCGGAAAGGTCCAGTGCGGCACCGACTTCGCCTTGCGGAATGCCGGTAGTTCGCGCCAGCTCTCGCCCTTGTCCTCGCTGACATAAAGGTGTGCCGGCAACGCGCCGGCGAACACGACTTCGCGGCCGGCCAGAACGCCCGCCCGCGTCGACCAGAATTCGTGATGGGCGAGGCCGTCGTTGATCCAGCGCCACTTGATGCCGGCGTCGTCGCTCCTCGCCATGCCGACGCCGCGGGTCGACGCGAACAAGGTGCTGTCGTCGAGCGCGGCGACGCCGGACACGAACACGCCCTGCAGCGCGCGGTGCGTGACGCTCCAGCCGCGCACCGATTTCTGCAGCAGCGCCACGCCGTCGACCGTACCGACCGCGATCGTGTCGGACGCGGTTTTGCTGCGTTGAATATTGGTGCCGCCATTGGACAACAGGATCATGGTTGCGCTCGCGTTGCTGCGGCTGATTTTTATCGCGGATTTGGCGGGCGCTCAATGCGTCGGGCCACTCCCTGAATGTATCGACACAATGGCCGTTATGACTTTAACGTAAGGTCTCGACCTTCTCCCATAACCCATCGAGCACCCTCATGGCCCGCGTGTCTTACATCGAAGAAAAGGATCATCCCGAGCTTGCCGAGCTGATCGGCAAAGTGCGGACCGGGCGGCGCGGCACGCTGATCAACGTTTATAGGCTGCTCTTGCACACGCCTGACATTGCCGCCACCTGGCTCGAGCTGATCGGCAAGGCGCGATTTGCCACCGCACTCGACGGCCGGTTGCGCGAGATCGCGATCATCCGCGTCGGCTATCTCAATCGCACCGATTACGTGGTGAAGCAGCACGTGCCTGAGCTGTCGGCGCCCGAAGGCTTGAGCCAGGCCGAATGCGATGCCCTCGCCGATTGGCAGAAATCGCCGTTGTTTTCCGCACGCGAGCGCGCTGTGCTCGCCTACGCGGATGCTATGACCCGCGACGTAACGGTCCCCGATGCGGTGTTCGAGGGGCTGCGGCCGCATTTTACCGAGCGGCAGATCGTCGAGCTCACCGTGCTGATCGGCATCTACAATATGCACACGCGCGTCTTCACCGCGCTCGCCATCGATCCGGAGGCGCATCATAGGTGAAACGTTTCTCTCCTCGCCTGCGATAGCGGGGGGAGGATGACTCAAGTCACCGCGACCGGGGCCAGCGCTTCGATGTCGGTGACGACGTCGATCACGGCCGGCCGGCCGGCGGCGAGCGCTTGGGCGAGCGCCGCCGGAAACGCGGCGGCCTGTTCGACGCGGATGCCGAGCGCGCCCATGTCCTCGGCGATGCGGGCGAAGTTGACCTTACGGAAGGTCCATAATTCGCGCGCCTTTTCGGTCTGCTGGCCGCCATAGACGCGGTCAAAACCGCGCTTGGATTGATTGCCGCCGCCATTGTTGTTGACCACCGTGACGGCGGCAATGTTCCAGCGCGCCGCGGTTTCGATCTCGGCAATGTGGTACCAAAGCCCGGCGTCGCCGGTGAATGTCACCACCGGCCGGTCCGGACAAGCACATTTGGCGCCGAGCCCGGCCGGAAACGCCCAGCCGAGATGGCCGGCGCTGCGCATATAGCTCTGCCGCGGATTTTTCAGATCGTACATGCCGCCCATCCACATGCCGGCATGGCCGGTGTCGACCACCACGATGGCGTCGTCGGGCACGTGCTGCGTCAGCTCGTGGCACAGCCGCTCCGGCCGGATCGGCATCGCATCGGACTCGAGCGCTGGCTTGTATTTGCTGCGCCACTCGCCGCAAATTTTTTGCGTTTGCGCCACCCAAGCTTTCCGCCGCTCGGCGCTGCCGCGGTCGGCGAGTTTCAGCATGGCCGCAAGCGTCACCTTGGCGTCGCCATTGACCGCGGCTTCGAACGGATAATTGCGGCCGAGCGCTTCGGCATCGATGTTGATCTGCACCGTCGGCGTGCCGATCTTCGGCACCGCCCAGAAATGCGTGGTCATGCCGCCGGTGTCGGTGCCGATGAAGCAGACCAGATCGGCGGCGTTGACGACCTTGTTGGCGCTTTCGCGCGAATAGGTGCCGACGACGCCGACCGACAGCGGATGATTGCCGGCAATCGCGTCCTTGCCGTTGAGCGAGCTGGCGACCGGAATCTGCAGCGCTTCGGCGAGCGCGACGAGCTCGGCCTGCGCGCCCGAGGCGCGCACGCCGCCGCCAGCGACGATCACCGGCCGCGCCGCCTCCTGCAGAACTTTGAGCGCCGCGCGCACGCTTGCCGCATCGGGCTCCGGCCGGAACGGCGGCACGCGGGCGAACAGCGGTTCGCATAGCGGCTCCATCTCGGCCTCTTCGGCGTCGATCTGGCCTTCGTTGCCGCGGAATTGCAGATGCACCGGGCCGGGCGTGCCGCTCACCGCGACGCGGAACGCCTGCCGCACCATGTCGGGAAAGCGGCTGACGTCGTCGACGGTGGCGTTGAATTTGGTCACCGGCTCGAATGCCGGCATGTCGTCGATCTCTTGATAGACTTTGCGAAACTTGGTCTTCGGCTCGCGGCCGCCGGTCATGGCGATCACCGGCGAATGGGCGAGCCAGGCGTCGCGCAGCCCGGCGGCGAGATTGAGCGCGCCGATCACCTGCGCCATGCAGATGCCGGGCTTGCCGGACGCGCGCGCGTAGCCGTCCGCCATGTAGGCCGCGGCCTTTTCGCCATGCACGTGCAGCCGCTTGATGCCGGTGTCGCGGCGTTCCATCTCGGCGTAGGTGGTGCGCAACACCGCGGGCACGTGAAACACGTGGGTGACCTCGTAGCCCTTGAGCATGTCGGCGAGGCATTGCGCCCCGGTCATTCTGCGATTGTGGCCGAGCTGCATGGAATGATTCCGTCTTTGCGCTGAACAAATATCTCGCTATTCGAACGAAGGACCGATTAGTCGTTGAATACCGCCACGGCGCGGATCGGCGAGCCGGTGCCCTCGCGCCATTTCAGCGGCAGACCGATGAACTGGAATTGGCCCGCCCCGAGCAGCGCTTCGAGATTGCAAAGGCTCTCGATGTGGGTGATGTCGAGCTCGAGGCAGGCCTTGTGGACCAGCGAGTTGACCTTGCCTTCCGGCCCCGGGCGCATCGAATCGATGCCGAAATGCACGATGCCTTGGTGCGCCAGCCACTCGGTGGCAGCGACGTTGACGCCCGGATTGTCGGTCGAATAGGCCGCGGTCGGGAAGGTGCGGGCATGATGGCCGGTGCACAATAGAACCGTGCCTTTTTGCGGAATCGGCGCGCCGCCTTTGTCGACCGCGGCTTTGAGATCGTCGGGCGTAATCTCGGCGCGCGGCGCGATGTGGCGCAGATCGATGCAGATGCCGGGTACGATGCAGTTCTCCAGCGGATATTCGTGCATCGGCGTGCCGCTCTTGCCGAAATGCCGCGGCGCGTCGATGTGGGTGCCGCCGTGGTCCGGCATGGAGAAGAACATCACGCTGTTGCCCTGGACGTTGCCGGATTCGGCGAACGCCTCCTCGTGGGTCTTCCAGATGCCGTGAATAATCGGCGGCTGCCCCGGGTAAGACGGCGTGCGGTGATAAAGCTCCCGGCTCAAATCGACGATACGCATCGCGTGTTCTCCTGACGGCGGTTAATACGCGCAACAGTAGTCGCCCCGTTCGGTAACGACAATTCGTGCCGGATTCGTTCGGCCGCAGGGGCCGTGAGGCGCAACCGACATGCGCTCAGTTGTCCCAGGTGCCGGGCCGCGCGCCGCCTTGCGGCAGCGCGGTAAAGCGGCTGAAATGCGATTACCGGTTCGGCATTTCGTTGCTGCCGCAGCCAGCAAAATACGGCGGTCTGGGAGGACAGTATGGTTGTTGCGCGCGCGCTCGCGGCGGCGATGTTGGCCGCCTCCTTGCTCACATCGGGCGCCGCTTGGGCGCAAAGCTATCCCACGCGTCCGGTCACGCTCATCGTGGCCTTCCCGCCCGGCGGCGCCGACGATGCCACCGCGCGCATCCTCCAAGACCCGTTCCAGAAGGCGCTCGGTCAGCCAGTCGTGGTCGAGAACATCGGCGGCGCCGGCGGCATGATCGCCGCCGCCAAGGCGGCGCGTGCCGAGCCGGACGGCTACACCATCATGCTCCACCAGGACGCGCTTGCCGCCGGCATGGCGCTCTATCCGAACCGCACTTTCGACGCTGAGAAGGATTTCGTGCCGATCGGCCTTGTCAACATCACCGGCAACACGCTCGCCGCCCGGCCGACCCTGCCGCCCAATAACTTCAACGAGCTGCTGCGCTGGATGAAGGAGCCCGGCCAGACCATTCGCATCGGCCATCCCGGCGTCGGCTCGTTTGGCCATCTCGCCGAGGTGTTGATCTTCCACGAGCTCAGCATCAAGACCACGCAGGTGCCGTATCGCGGCGCCGGCCCGGCGCTGGTCGATCTTCTTGGCGGGCAGGTCGATATCGGCCCGATCTCCGCCGTCGTCGCCCGGCCGCTGGTCCAGAGCGGAAAGCTCAAGGCCTACGCGGTGATCGGCAAGAAGCGCGTCGCCGCCCTGCCGGATCTGCCGACCATGGGCGAACTTGGCTACAAAAAACTCGACGTCGATTTCTGGCACATGCTCTTAGCGCCGGCCGGCACGCCGCGCCCGATCGTCGACAAGCTCAATGCCGCGTTGCGCACCGCGCTGGCCGATCCCAAGGTGCGCAAGACCTACGCCGACGGCGGCATGGACGAATACCCCGACAGCGAAGAAACCCCCGAAGCCGCCGCCACGCTGCTCAAGAACGAGATCAAGCTCTGGAGCGAGGTGGTGCGCGAGAACAACATCGCGGGGCAGTAGGTACCGCCTGGCCCGGATGGCGCTTGATAGGTGTGGCGTGCGCCTGCGCGCGCGCTGTGTCCGCCACCGATGGGGTGCTGGATTTGCTGCTATTCCGGTAGCGGTTTGGCCCCGGCGTCAGCGTAATCCTTAATGTTGCGCGATGTCTTGCCAGCAGCTGTTTCGGGAATAGCAGTTACTGCCCAATATTTGGCGGGACGACCAACCGGGCTTAAGGTCTTAATTGCATGTAGTCGCAACTCTCCTGCCGCGACCGGAGAGCGCGTTGTAACGAACACTTCGATATCTTGGCCGTATTCGTCACTTGGCACGCCAATGGCCACACATCGAGCGATCGCTGGATGACGCATCAGAGCGCTTTCAATCTCGAATGGAGACATTTTGACACCGGCGTGCTTGATGACGTGCGATTCCCGACCGACGAAGCGGAAACGACCATTTGGATCGCACGTGAACTGATCGCCAGTCTTGAGCCAGCCGTCACTGAACGCTCGCCGAGTGGCCTCGAGGTCGTTCCAATAGCCAGAGAAGAACTGGCCAGCGAGCCACAATTCGCCAATCTCGCCGTCGGCTACATCACTTCCCTCGGTTACGATGCGCGCCTGCACGGTGGGCAACGGCCTTCCTACGGTGCCAATCTCGTAGTCATCAGGCCGATTCAATACAGCACAACCGCAAGCTTCGGCCATACCCCAACCTTCCAGCACAGGGGTTGCGAAGGCGTCTTGCCATTGGAGCGCAACGTCGTCTGGGAGCTGGTCAGCTGATGACATTGCAAATCGCAACTTTGGAAGAGCTGGCGCGTCGTGTGCCGCTCGCAAGAGCCGCCGAAGGTTTGTCGGATTTGCCCCGAGGATGGTTGCGCCTTCTCTGCTCGCTTCACGCAAGATATGGCTGGCGTCAGATTCCGTTTGGTCAAATATCATCACGGCGGCCCCCACGGCAAAAGCGGGCCCGACCAAGTTATGCAGAGCGAATCCATGTGATAAATCAGCAACCACGCAAACGACATCATCCGGCCGAAAGGACATGTATTCAATTAACGAGCGAGTGCGCGTATTCACGGCCTCAAGGCTTTGCATTACCCCCTTAGGCCGAGCAGTCGAGCCGGAGGTATGAAGAATCAGCAGCGGTTTTCCATCGTGTGCAACACGTCGATATCTCGCTTCGTCTGTCGCTCTTGGCGGCGTGATTATCGTGCTGGTCGAAATCAATTCCGTACTACGCGAAGCTATCTTTTCCTCCAATCGATGGTCGGCCATCACGCATTTGACAAGCAGATCGTTGCAATAAGAGATAATGAAATCGCTGGATTCGTGGTGCCGTAATGGTGCTGCGACGGCTCCAATCCAGTAACATGCCAAGTACGAGGCGACGAATTCGTCGCTGTTCCTAAAATGTAAGCCGACGCGGTCTGATTGACCGACATCTAATGCTTGAAGCCCGCCGGCTATGCCGCGTGCTCTGGCAGCCACTTGTCCATAGGTGACCTTTCGACCACGAAAAATTAGCGCCGGGCGTTCTGCAAAGTCTTCGCGCTCGAAAGCGTTCAAAAACACAATAAGCCCCCGGTTTTCTTATTTTTGAAGTCTCCGCGGCCAGTCTGATTACTGCGGCTTGAGCCCGGCGAATTTGATCACCTTCGCCCACTTCTCGGTTTCCGCCACGATCAGGGTGCCGAATTCCGCGGGCGGCAGTGAGAACAGTGGCGCGCCGAGATCGGCGAGGCGCGCCTTGAATTGCGGGTCGGCCTGGACGGTGCGGATCGCGGCGGCGAGCGTGTCGATGACCGGCGCCGGCGTATTCTTCGGCGCGACGATGCCGGTCCAGCCGCTCGCTGCGAAGTCCGGCACCGTCTCGGCGATCGCCGGCACATCCGGCAGCTGCTCGATGCGGCCAGGCGTGGTCAGCCCAAGTGCGCGCAGCTTGCCGGCCTTGATGTGGCCGATCGCCGACGAGATGCCGCCGATGCCGACCATGAGCTGACCGCCGAGTAGATCGGTGATCATCTGGTTCTCGCCGAAATACGGCACGTGCACCATGTCGATGCCGGCCATCATTTTGAGAAGCGCCACGGCGAGGTAAGGCGGGGTACCGGCCGACGGCGAGCCGACGGCGATGGTGCCCGGTTTTTCCTTCGCGGCCGCGATCAGCTCGGCGACGGTTTTCGGCGCGAACGACGGATTGGCTTCGAGCACCAGCGGAATGCGGTTGATCGGTCCGACCGGCGCGGTGTCGCGGGCGAAGTCGTAGGACAAGTGCGCGAACAGCGTGGTGTTGACGGTGTTGGACGCCGCGGCGAAGAACAGCGTGTAGCCGTCCGGCGCCGCCTTCACCACCGCCTCGGCACCGAGATTGCCGCCGGCGCCGGGCTTGTTCTCGACCACCACGGTTTGGGTGAGCGCCTGGCCGAGCCATTGCGCGGTGACGCGCGCGATGATGTCGACTTGGCCGCCGGCCGGAAAGCCGACGATGAGCCGGATCGGACGGGCCGGATAGGTTTGCGCCAGTGCGCTACGCGGCAGCGTCGGTAACGCGGCCCAGGCGGCCGCGAGTTGGAGCAAAGTTCGGCGTCGCATGGTGATGATGTTACCCCCAGCGGATCGCGTTGCTGCAAGTCGGCGCGGATGTATTCAAGCACAAACTGCAGTATAACGAAACAAACGACCGGCAATCGCGCGGCCGCGGGAAGCGGTGCTTGAGGCGGGAATGCGGCTCGGCAAGGCAACCGTTGGTGCGGCCCTGCGTGGCCGAGTGAAATGCGCGTCGATTGCCCTGCTTCTGATTATCGCGGTGCTCTGCTGCACGGGCGCGCACGCGGCGCCAAAATCACAAGGGGCGGTCGAGCAAGCCGACCGGCCGGCGCCAGCGCCGGCGCAAACCATGCCCGAGCCGAAAGTCCGCGCCATCGCCGAACAGGCCGTCAGCCGCCTTGATCTGCAGACCGAGCTCCTGCGCCAGCCCGAGCCGCTGGTCCGGCCAATATCGCTGCCGCCGGAAGTTTTGTGGTTCGTCGTCATCGTCGGCGTGGCTGTGCTGCTCTATGCATTCCGCGACATGATTCCGGCACTGCGGCCCGGCCGCGACAGCGCCTGGACGGCTGAAGGCGGTAGCAGTGCCGAACTGCAGGCGCAGCCGCCCGCCGTCGCGCTTGGCGCGGCCGACGCTCTTGCGACGCAGGGCCGCTTTGCGGAAGCCATGCACGTGCTGCTCTTGCATGCGTTGGCGGTCATTCGCCGGCGGCTCGACGAGCCGTTCGCCGATTCCATGACCAGCCGCGAAATTTTGCGCAGCAGACAATTGCCCGACGGCCTGCGTGCGCCGCTGCGGGAGGTCGTCGGCCGCGTCGAGTGGAGCTATTTCGGCGAGCATCCTGCTGTGCAGGACGATTATGCGGCCTGCCGCGCCAGCTTCGCCAGCCTCGCCCAGGCGCTGCACGGGGGCGCGGCCGCATGACTTCCGATTCGTTGTTTTCGCCGCGGCTGCTCATCGGCTGGATCGTCGCCGCGATCATAACGTTTGCCGTTTCGCTTTATTTGATGGGCAGCAACGACCTTGGTGGCGATACGACGGGACCGAGCAGCTTTTCGCGTTCGGCCATCGGCTACGCCGGCCTCGCCGAGGTGCTGCAGCAGTTGCATATCGACGTGGTCAAAAGCCGCGACGACTCGCTCGGCAAGCTCACGCTCAAGAGCGTGCTGGTGATTGCCGAGCCGCGCCCCGGCGGCAAGACCGAACGCATTATGCGCACGCTGCTGACGGCGGACACCATTCTTCTCGTGCTGCCGAAATGGATCGGACGGCCGAGCCGCGAAAAACCGGGCTGGCTCGGCAAGGCCGAGCTGCTGCCGTCCGCGGCGATCGAATGGGCGCTGCATCTGGTAGCGCCGAAAGCCGAGATGCTGCAGGTCGACAAGGCGGCATGGCAGACCAACACGTTTGCCATAGAGCCCAGTCTCGATGCGCCTATCGATCTTATCCGGGGCGCCGGCCTGCGACCGCTGATCGGCAGCGCCGATGCGATGCTGCTCGGTGAGCTGACCGATCACAACCGGACCGTCTGGATCCTTTCCGATCCCGATATCGTGTCCAATCATGGTTTGCCGCGCGTCGGCAACGCGGCGCTGGCGGCGGCCATGATCGAGCGCCTGCGCAATGGCGCGGGCCGCGTCGTGTTCGACGAGACGATCCACGGCTTTGCCGGCGTGCCCACCAACCCGCTGGCGCTGCTGTTTCGCTTTCCATTCGTCATCGCAACGCTGCTCGGCGCCATGACGGTGGCGCTGTTGCTGTGGGCGAGCCTCGGCCGCTTCGGCGCGCCGCAGCCGGCGCCGCCGCCGCTTAATGCCGGGCGCCAGACTTTGCTGCAGAATATCGCCAAGCTGGTCGAGTTCACCGGCCATCAGGAGATGATGATCAAGCGCTACGTGCTGGAAACCGTGCGCGATGTCGGTCGGCAGCTGCATGCGCCGCGCGGGTTGTCGGGCGCCGCGCTGGTCGCCTGGCTGCAGCGCGTCGGCGCCGCCCGCGGCGTCGATATCGACTGCGCCGCGCTGGTCGGCGAAGCCGAACGCCTCGCCGATGGCCGCCGCCGCGGCGCGGCGAGCTCGGTGCGACTGGCGCGGGATATTTATCGCTGGAGAGGGGAAATCGTCGATGGACGTTCAGAACATCCGCGCGGTCGCTGAGGGGATTCGCGGCGAGGTCCGCAAGGCGCTGGTCGGTCAGGACGAGGTCATGGATCTGATGCTGACCAGCCTGTTGGTCGGCGGCCATATCCTGCTCGAAGGCGTGCCCGGGACGGCGAAGACCCTGATCACCCGGGCGTTCGCGGCGGCGCTCAGTCTGCAGTTCGGCCGCATCCAATTCACCCCCGATCTGATGCCGGGCGACGTCCTCGGCACCAACCTGTTCAATTTCCAGACCAACAGCTTCGTCCTCACCAAGGGACCGATCTTCACCCAGCTTTTGCTCGCCGACGAGATCAATCGGACGCCGCCTAAGACGCAGGCCGCGCTGCTGCAGGCCATGAACGAGCGGATCGTCACCATCGACGGCAAGGACTATGCGCTCGGCGACGATTTCATGGTGGTGGCGACGCAGAACCCGATCGAGCAGCAGGGCACCTATCCGTTGCCGGAAGCGCAGCTCGACCGCTTTCTGTTCAAGATCATCATCGATCACCCGGGCCGCGACGAGGAACGCGAGATCGTGCGGCGGCACGGCCACCGCTCGGCGATGCCGCGCCTGCAGGATTTCGACATCAGGGCGGTCGCCGACAGCGCGTTGCTCGGTGCCGCGCGCGAGGCGGTGAGCGGCATTCGCCTGACTGACCCGTTGATCGATTATATCGTCGACGTGATCCGCGCCACCCGCGCGCACTCCTCGCTCGAAGTCGGCGCCTCGACCCGCGCCGCCAACATGCTGGCGTCGGCGGTGCGCGCCTTTGCGGTGCTGCAAGGCCGCGACTTCGTCATTCCGGACGATATCAAGGCGCTGGCGTTGCCTGTGTTGCGGCACCGGCTGACGATTTCGCCGAGCGCCGAGATCGAGGGACTGACCACCGATCGCATTCTGCGCGAAGTGCTCGATCAGACCCCGGCGCCGCGATGATCCGCCCGACCTTGGCGATGGTGCTCTTGTTTGGCGCCGGCATTCCGCTGGCCCTGTTCATCGTCATCGCCGATCCGAACCTGTGGGTGCTGTCGTTCGACTATGGGGTGCTTGTGCTGATTATCGGCGCCAGCGATTTTGCGCTGGCGTGTCGGCCGCGCTCGCTCAGCATCAAGGTCGCGGTACCCGACCGGCTCTATATCGGCGAACGCGGCGCGACCGAGATCACGCTCGCCACGGGCGGCTTCCGCCGCGCGGTGCGCTTCGCTGTGATCGCCGAGCAGCATGGCGATCTCGAGCCGTCCGAAATCGTTGCCGGCGAGATCGCCCCCGGCGCGCCGACCCGGCTTGCCTTGCCGATCGTGCCGCGCCGGCGCGGGCGCATCTTCGTCGATCGGATCTGGCTACGCTGGAAGAGCCCGCTCGCGCTCGTCGAGTTCGTGCGCCAGGTTGCCGTCGACCGCACCATCGACGTCCTGCCCAACGTGCGCGGCGTTCACGGCACTGCCTTGCAGTTTTTCGTGCAGGAAGCGATCTACGGCATCAAGGCCCAGCTGCAGAAGGGCGAGGGCGCCGAGTTCGAGGCGCTGCGCGAATATTCGCCTGGGCTGGACAGCCGCTTCATCGACTGGAAGCATTCGGCGCGCCACCGCAAACTGGTCTGCAAGGAATTTCGCACCGAACGCAATCATCAAATCGTCATGGCGCTGGACACCGGCTATCTCATGCTTGAGCCGGTCGACGGGCTGACCCGCCTCGATCATGCGATCAACGCCGCCTTGGTGCTGGGTTGGGTGTCGCTCCACGGCGGCGATCTGGTGGGCGTCTGCGGGTTCGACGCCCGTGTCCGCCGATACTTGGCGCCGGTGCGCGGCATTTCGGGCTTCGGCCGGCTGCAGCGCGCCGCCGCCGAGCTCGACTATCACCATCAGGAAACCAATTTCACTCTCGGGCTCGCCGAGCTCAACGCCCAGCTCAAGCGCCGCGCCCTGGTAATCGTGTTCACCGATTTCGTCGACGCCATCACCGCCGAGCTGATGATCGAGAGCATGCAGCGCATCGCCAATCGGCACCTGATCGTGTTTGTCACCCAGCGCGGCTCGTTTTTGCAGCGCGCGGTCGAAGCGCCGCCGGAGCGCTTCGCCAACGTGGCGCAGGCCGTCATCGCTCACGACTTCCTGCGCGAACGCAGCATCGTGTTCGAACGGCTGGAGCGGCTCGGCGTGCATTGCCTCGACGTGCCGAGCAGCGGCTTGCCGGTCGCGCTCATCAATCGCTATCTTTTGATCAAGCGACGCGGGCTGATATGAGCGACATCGCCATCGCGACCGATCAAGCGCGGATCACCGCCCGCATGGCGGCGCTGGATGCCGCCAAGCCCGAGCTCGTCCTCAAGAGCAGCGAGTTTCGCAAGGGCCGCGAAGCGGGCTGGCGCGAGCTCGAACGCCTGGTGCGGCAGATCGAGCGGCGCGGCGTTCGTTCGCTCTCGCTCGACGATCTACAGCAATTGCCGATCCTCTATCGCGCCGCGTTGTCGTCGCTGTCGGTGGCGCGCAGCATTGCTCTCGACCGTAATCTTCTGCTTTACCTCGAAAATCTCGCGCTGCGCGCCTATTTCGCGGTCTACAGCACGCGGGCGAATCCGATCGAGGGCTTGCGCGATTTCTTTGTGCGCGATCTGCCACAGGCGGTCCGCGCCGCCCGCTGGCACATCCTGATCGCCGCGGCGGCGCTGCTAGTCGGCGTTGCGGCGGGTTTTATTTTGACGGTGCACGACGAGGCTTGGTTTTCCTCGCTGATGCCTTCGGAATTGGCGAGCGGGCGGGGGCCGGCATCGACCGCGGCCGACCTGCGCGCCAAGGAGCTGTTCGCGCCGTGGCCGGGCGCGGCCGCGGCATTCGGCATTTTTGCCAACGTGCTGTTCAGTCACAATACACTGGTCGGCCTGATGTGTTTCGGCCTCGGGTTGGCCGCCGGCATTCCGACGCTGATGCTCACCGTCTATCAGGGCTTGTCGCTCGGGGCGTTCATTGCGCTGCATTTCGATCGCGGCCTGACCATCGACTGCCTCGGCTGGGTGTCGATTCACGGCACCACCGAACTCGGCGCGGTCATCCTGCTCGCGGCCGGCGGCTTGGTGATTGCCGACAAGATTTTGTTTCCCGGCCGCTATGCCCGCCTGGAAAATCTTGCTCTGCATGGCCGTCAAGCGGCGCAGATGGCGGTGGGCGCGATCCTGATGCTGTTCGTCGCCGGCATTCTCGAAGGCGGTTTCCGCCAATTGGTGCAGAGTACGCCCGCGCGTTTTGCCATCGGGCTCGGCATGGCGGCGTTATGGCTGATCTATTTCGGTCGCTGCGGCCGGAGCGCGCGGCAATGAGCGCGGCGCAGGATGTTTCCGAGCGAAGTTCTCCGTCTGGTGCGCTGCCGCCTGCACGCGCGCGGGCTGTCCAGGTGTTCGAAGAGAGCCGCCGGCAGAAGCGCGAGATCGTCACCCCCGAGGGGGTGCCGATCAGCGTGGAGATTGCCGATTACGGCGAACGTCTCACCGCCTTCGTCATCGACTTTGCGATTTGGACGCTGCTGACGTTCGCCATTTACCTGCCGATCTATGGCCTGATCGGGGCAACGCGCGGCAGCCTGATCGCCATCGCCATAGCGCTGTTTCTCGGCTTTCTCGTCCGCAACCTCTACTTCATCTATTTCGAGCTGGCCTGGCAGGGCGCCACCCCGGGCAAGCGCGTCATCGGGCTGCGGGTGATCGATCGTCGCGGCGGGCCGCTGACGGCCTCCGCCATAATCGCGCGCAATCTGACGCGCGAGATCGAAATGTTCATTCCGCTGGGAATTCTGCTGCAGAGCGGGCGCTCGTCGGGCGGCGCGATCGACTGGAGCGAACTTTCGCTCGGGGTGTGGCTGTTGTTCTTCGCCGCGCTGCCGGCGATCAACCGCGACCGCATGCGCGGCGGCGATCTGATCGCCGGCACCATGGTGATCGCGCTGCCGCATCGCGCGCTGTCGAGCGATCTGGTCGAGCGTACGGTCGCGTTCGCCTTTACCCCGCAGCAGCTGCAGGTTTACGGCGCCTTCGAGCTGCAGGTGCTGGAAGAGCTATTGCGGCGGCCGTCCAATGCGGCAACGCCGCAAATCCTCGACGACGTCTGCGACAAGATCTGCCGCAAGATCGGCTGGAGCGAACCGGTCCCGCGCCGCGACGTCATGACATTCCTGCGCGACTTCTACACCGCCGAACGCGCCTATCTGGAGCGCGAACAGCTGTTCGGCAAGGCCAAAGCCGACAAATACGCGCAGCCGGCCGGCGGCGCGTCACGCTAAGTAACGGGCTCTGTACTCAGTCGAATACCGACGCGATCTGGTCGGTGTCGATGCCTTCCTTGGCGACGCGCAGATCGTGATAGGCCACCACCACCATGATGGCGTTGAAGGCGCCCGCCACCGCGCCCCAGATCAGATCGAGCACCAGCGAAAACCCGAGGCCGCCGATCATAAAGCCGATCGCGCCCACCAGCTTGCTGCCGATGCCGATGATGATGGCGACCAGAAACCACAGGCCGAAAATCGCCCAGCGGTGGCCCTTGGTCAGCTCGGCGCTGCGGCCCAGGCTTTTTGTCGGGCCCAGCTGCTCGACGATGCACGCCGGCATGGCAACGAACAGCATCGTCATCACGATGAAGGCCGGTATGATCAGGAGTATCGCCGCGATGCCGGTGCAAAGCGCCACCAGGATCGCAACGCCGAGGACCGGAAACAGGCGGCTCAGCCCGACTCGCAGCGAGGCCATCAGGTTGACCGGCCGGCCGCGCATGTCCTCGAAGGCGCCGAACAGCACGATAGCCTCGCTCAGCGCGTTCAGCGCGATCGACAGCAACGAGCCGAGGCCGAACAGGAGGGCAGCGCGGCCGGTGGCCACGCGTTCGCCCTGCTCTTGCTCCGCCAAGATCCAGAGACTGGGCAAATAGGCGATCGCCGTCACCACGCAGAACGGCAACAGGTTGCGCGACAATACCTCGAACGTTCGGGAAAGAACGTGCCCGACGCGAAATTCGCCTTCGCTATAGCGCCCCGCAGCCATCGGCACTTGGCTCATGGATGCCTCCCCACTTTCGGCAAAGGCCGGCCCTTCGCCGCAATGCGAACCTATCATGCGGCAAATGACGATCAAGGAGCGGGGGTCGGTGCCATCGGCAGAGAATCGATTCCTGTCCACAGGTTCCGCCGTCCGCCAATTCGCGCTAGGCTTGCCGGCTTGCGCAACGCACGGGAGCGAGCGGGTGAAAGTTGCAATCGTCAATCTCGGCCACATTGTTTCCGGCGACTGGCGCGCGCCGTCGGTCGCGGGTGACACCATCATCAGCGACGGCGAGCGCATCGCGCAGGTCGGCACGGCGGCGGCCGGCGAGGTCGAGAGCGCCGACGTTGTGATCGACGCCGGCGGCATGACGGCGATTCCGGGCCTGATCGATTCGCACGTCCACGTCACGTTCGGCGATTACACGCCGCGGCAGCGCACCGTCGGTTATCTGGAAAGCTATCTGCACGGCGGCACCACGACGGCGATCTCGGCGTCCGAGGTGCATGTGCCGGGGCGGCCGAGCGACCGCGAGGGTGTCAAGGCCTTGGCGCTGGCAGCGCAGCGCTGCTTCGCCGTGTGGCGCCCGGGCGGCATGCGCGTCTTGGCCGGCTCGGTGATCCTCGAGCCCGGGCTCAAGGCCGCCGATTTCATCGAGCTTGCGGTCAACGGCGTGCGGCTGGCCAAGGCCGGCTTCGGCGCGGTCAAGACGCCGTACGATTACGTACCGCTGGTGCGCGACGCCAATGCGGCTGGCCTGATCACCACATGCCACACCGGCGGCGCCTCGATCCCGGGCTCCGGCGCCATCACCGGCGACCATCTGCTCGCCATGCGGCCGCACGT
>Ga0070730_10002320_pt1 | contig 17349 bp, 17 predicted proteins | sample Coa_R1_3_FD_66447 | JGI IMG/M metagenome (GOLD analysis project Ga0070730, IMG submission 66447) | Surface soil microbial communities from Centralia Pennsylvania, which are recovering from an underground coalmine fire - Coalmine... | ecosystem: Environmental > Terrestrial > Soil > Unclassified ... | reverse complement strand
CGTTTAGGGCCGGGTGAGGACCAGGTCGAACGACTCCGGCGGGCGTACCTGGGCGAAGTACGAGTCCTCCGCGTCGTGGATGGAGCACCACGAAGAGACTACGGGCGCGGTGAGTCGGCAAGTCCTGCACGCCACCAGGCTGTTGCGCTCGCCAGAGCTGTATCTGAGTTCGGGCAGCGATCCTACGACATCATGCTCGGCGATTGCCTGTGGCACATCGATCAGATGATCGGCAAGCTCAGCCCGCGGATCTAGCGCTCAGAAAGCTGTAGCCGTGGGCGCAGAACGGCTGCCGCGACAAACTGCAACGCGCCGCTAGCCGCGGGTGTTGAAGGGCTGCATGAGGAAGCACCAAACTTTCCGATTCGGGCTGCTGCTCGAGCGGTTCAGTTCCCGCGACGCGCTGGTGTCGACGGCGCGGCGCGCGGAGGCCGCTGGGTTTTCGACACTGCTGGTGCGTGACCACTTCGTCGCCGAGCCGTTCGGGCATCAGTTCGCGCCGTTTGTGACGCTGGCCGTGGTCGCCGAGGCCACGCGGACGCTGCGCGTCGGCACCCTGGTCATCGATAACGACTATCGCCATCCGGCGGTGCTGGCCAAGGAGGCCGCCACGCTGGATCTCCTATCGGGTGGCCGTTTCGAGCTTGGCCTGGGAGCCGGGTGGGCGCAGGCCGACTACGCCCAAACCGGCATGACCTTCGATCCAGCGCGCGTGCGCATCGACCGGCTCGTCGAGGCACTCACGGTCGTCAAAGCGCTCTTCGCCACGCCGCCGGCCACCTTCAGCGGCCACCACTACCGACTTTCCGGTCTGGACAGTTTTCCGAAGCCCACGCAGCGGCCGCACCCACCGATCCTCGTCGGGGCTGGCGGCCGCCGCATGCTGGAGATCGCCGCGCGCGAAGCGGACGTCGTCGCCATCATGGCCGCGCCGATCACCACGGGAGCGATAGGCGACGATCCCAGGACACGCCTGCAGGCAAGCTTCGCCGAGCGAGTCGGCTGGGTGCGCGAGGCAGCCGCCGACCGCTTCGAGTGGCTCGAGTTGAGCCTGGTGGCCTCGCTCCTCCCGAGTGACGACCGGTCTCAGACTGCCGCTACGCTGGCGCGGACCCGCGGCTGGGACACGTTGTCGACGCCAGACGTACTGGCGATGCCGCAGTTTCTCATCGGCACCGCGGCGCAGATGGCGGACGACCTGTGCGCCCGGCGGGAGTCCCTCGGCTTTTCGTACATCGTCATCGCCGATCGCGACCTCGAGGCAGCGTTACCGCTCGTCGAGCGACTCGCCGCTACCTGAGCCAGTTGCGCTGAGGTGCTGGACCAGTGTCTCGAGCACGTCCGCGATCTGCGTGCGAATCGCGGGATCGCCGATCTGCCCGTCGGTCCCGACGACCTCTCGCCCCACTGAGATGCGGGCGCAGGCAGGCTCCACGACGACCGCGCCGACATAGCCAAGCACCCTGGCGAGCGACGCATGCGCATCTGTAGCCCCGGTCGGCGCCGCCAGCGAAGCGGCATTGATCCACGCCACGTGCTTGCCGTACAGCTCGCCACCACCGACGGTCCAATCGAGCAAGTTCTTGAAGCTACCGGGCAGCGCGCCGGCGTACTCCGGGGTGCAGAACAGCACGGCGTCGGCCGCGGCGATGTGTTGCCGCAGGTCAGCCACAGCCGACGGCAGTGGCGCGAAGTCGTCATCTGGATTGAAGGCAGGTAACGTTGCCAGGCCCGTATACAGCACGCTGGTAACGCCACTGGGGACGACTGCCCCGGCGGTCCGCAACACGGCCGTGTTGGTCGAGCCGGCCCGGGTGCTGCCGGAGATCAAGAGCAAATGCACGCGCGCGCTTACTCGTCGCGGTGCACGAGCGTGGGTGAGAAAGCCGGCAGGCAGACCGAAATGTAGTCGGCGCCGTCGGCATCCGGCGTGCTGTACCGGACCCATTCGCCGGCCGGGACCAGCACGGCCTGGCCGGGGCTCACGTCCATTGAGCCGGTCTTGTGGATCACCCGGACCATGCCGTGGAGGACCAGGGTGTATTCGTCGAACTCCGGCGTCTGGCCCGGCTCGACCCAACCGCCCGGGCTTTGCATGTGCGCGATGCTGAGGCCGCTCGTGTCGGAATTGACCCGGCCCACGTACTCGCGAATGAGTTTGGGTTTGTTGCCGGCGGCCTCCACGACGGTGGGTGACGGGATCAGTGTTGGCATGTCGAGAGCATAGTCCCTAGTCTGTTCCGCATGGTTGAAGGTCGAAGCGCGGGTCGCCTGGCGGGCATGGTGGCGATTGTGACCGGCGGCGGTTCGCGGGGGCCCGGCATCGGAAACGGCCGAGCGGCGGCGATCCTGTTCGCTCGCGAGGGCGCCCGAGTGGTGCTCGTCGATCGGGTCGCGGAATGGGCACAACAGACCCAGGGCATGATTGCCGATGAACACGGCCAGGCGTTCGTCGTCGAAGCCGACGTGACGCGCGACGAAGACTGCCGGCGAGTGGTGGAGGAGACGGTCCAGCGGTACGGAACGATCGACATCTTGCACAACAACGTCGGGATCGGCGGGTCTGGCACGGTGGTCGACACCGACGAGGAGTTCTGGGATCAGCTGATGCGCGTCAACATCACAAGCATGGTGCTGATGTCCAAGCACGTCATCCCGGTGATGGCGGCCCATGGCGGCGGTGCGATCGTCAATATCTCGTCCGTGTCGTCGATCCGGCCGCGCGGGTTGACCGCGTATTCCACCTCCAAGGGCGCGGTCAATGCGCTGACCATGGCCATGGCGGTCGATCACGCGGCCCAGGGGATACGGGTCAATTGCATTTTGCCGGGGCCGGTTTTTACCCCGATGGTGGCCAGTGGCGGGCTGACGGAGGCGCAGCGCGCGACGCGGGCCAAAGCGTCGCCCCTGGGTACCGAAGGCACCGGCTGGGACGTCGGCTGGGCGGCGGTCTACCTGGCCAGTCCCGAGGCGCGCTGGGTGACGGGCCAGTTGCTGTGCGTCGACGGCGGGATGACCCTGGTCGGGCCATCGCGCGCAGTGGGCGAAGAGCCTCGGCGCTAAGTGCGGCAGGGCGCTGTGAGCTTGTTCACAGACATCGCGGCGAGTCGGCGCAATGCTGGCGGGCAGACAACAACATCCGAAAGGGAACGACATGCGACGCTTCCGAACCCTCCTCTGGCTTGCACTCCCCGTCGTCCTGCTCGCTCTGAATGCGGCTCCTACCTGCCCCACCTGCCGTTTCTCGTAGCATTCTCGAACTCACCGTGTACCACCTCATCAGGCTGGTCATCTTCGGCCTGCCGGTGCGCGTCCTCGCGCTGTCTGCCGCACCGAACGGTCAGCCCTGGTAGTGCTGGCAGCGGGGGCAGTCCGCGCCGCGAGAATTGAGTTGCGCTGGACGAAGTTCGGGCTCGTTGCGGCGGCGGCGGCGAGTCTGGTGCTGGTAAGCGACGAACTGCTCAAAGCATTTGTGCGCGCCAATCTGGCGGTCTGCGACGTTGAGCGCGTGTCAGCGTGTGCACGGCTGGACCTCGCCGGGCCGCTACGGCTGGTCCGTGCTGAAAATGCCGGCAGCGCCCTCGGCTTTGCGCAGGGCCTGGGCGTCTGGGTGCTGCTGGCGGCACTCGGGGTGCTGCTCATCCCACTGTACGCCGGCAGGTTGCGCACCGCCGGCGTCCTCGGCGCGCTGGCCGCCGGCCTGCAGGCCGGCGGCGCGCTGGGGAACCTCCTGGATCGCCTGGTGCTGGGGGGCGCCACGGACATGTTGACGTTCGGGCCAGCGCTGGTCTGGAACCTCGCCGACGTGGGCCTCGCGCTGGGGACCCTGCTGGCAACGGCGCTCCTGGCCCGCGCGCTCTACAGCAGCGAATCTGGCACGCAGCTCGACTGACCGCGGGCTCCGTGGACCGACTCTTGCGACTCCAACGAGGAGAGCCAGCCCCGTCACCGTGTCCCCACCGCGCGCCATCAGCATCCTGGTCGTCGACGACCAACCTCGAAACCTCGTCGCACTAGAGGCCGCGCTGGCCAACGACGACTATGACCTGGTCAAAGCGCAGTCTGGCCGGGACGCGCTCCAGTGTGTGCTCGCCAAGCAATTTGCCGTCATCATCCTCGACGTGCACATGCCCGAGATGGATGGCTTCGAAACGGCCAGCCTGATCCGGGCACGGGAAAAATCGCACTTGACGCCGATCATCTTCCTGACGGCCGATGGCCGCGCCGGGCCGCCCGTCCGGGAGGGCTATCGGCTCGGCGCCGTCGACTACGTATACAAGCCCTTCGACCCGGACATCTTGCGCGCGAAAGTAGCGGTCTTTGTCGAGTTGTTCCGCAAAACCGAAGCGCTCGAGCAGCGCACGGCGGAACTGACCACGGTGGCCGCCGAGCTCGAGTGGAGCCGCGAGCATTTCCGCGCGCTGATCGAAGACGCCTCCGACCTGACGCTGATCGTCGAGGCGGATGCCATCATCCGCTACGCGAGCCCGTCGGTGGAACGCGTCCTCGGCTACTCGGGCGAGCAGATTTCCGGACGGGCCCTGGCCGATTTTCTGCATCCAGACGACGTGGCGCCGCTGCACTCGGACATCGCCGCCTTGCTCGAAACCGGCGCGACTACCTCGCCCACCGCCCGCCGCTGGCGGCACGCGAATGGCGCCTGCCGGGTGCTGGAATCGACCGCCACCAATCTCCTCAAGACCCGCAGCGTGGCCGGCCTGGTCATCCACGCCCGCGACGTCACTGAACGAAAGCAGGCTGAGGAGCAAGTCCGGGCATTGAACGCGGAGGTCGAACGCACGCGTGCCGAGGCGGACCTGCGGCACCAGGCGCTCCACGACGCACTGACCGGCCTGCCGAACCGGGTGCTCTTGCACAGCAGCCTGGATCGCGCCATCCGTGCCTCCAGCGAGGAAGCCCAGTGCGCGCTCCTGGTGCTCGATCTGGATCGCTTCAAAGAGGTCAACGACACCCTGGGTCATCAGGTCGGCGACAGTTTGTTGCGCCAGATCGGCCAGCGTCTGCTCGGCGCGGTCCACTCGACCGCGCTGGTGGCTCGCCTGGGCGGCGATGAATTCGCGGTGCTGATCCCCGAGACCGACGCCGCGCGCGCCGCGCACCTGGCCGCCAGTCTGGTGCGAGCCTTGCAGAGCGCATTCGTGCTGGAGGGTCAACACATCGCCGTGGATGCGAGTATCGGCATCGCGATGGCGCCCGAGCACGGCCAGGACCCCGTGACGATGTTGCGCTGCGCCGACGTGGCGATGTATCACGCCAAGCGTCTGGGGACCGGCGTCGCGCTGTACTCCGCGGCCGAAGACGAGCATCGACCGAACCGCCTGGCGTTGCTCGGCGAACTGCGGACCGCCATCGAGCACAACCAGTTGCTTCTGCACTACCAGCCCAAATTGGACTTGCGCGATGGCCGCCTGGTCGGGGTCGAGGCCCTGGTGCGCTGGCAGCATCCGCAGCGGGGGTTTCTTCCGCCGGGCGAGTTCATTGCACTGGCCGAACAAACCGGGCTGATCTATCCACTCAGTCGCTGGGTGCTCGAAACCGCGCTGAAGCAACACCAGGCCTGGCAAGCGATTGGGTTGGACGTGCCCGTGGCCGTCAACCTGTCCCGGCGCGCGCTGCACGACCCGGAGCTACCCGAGATGGTCTCGCAGCTTCTGGACCGCTGGGAAGTCGCGCCGAGTGGTCTGGTGCTGGAGATCACCGAGAGCGGCCTGATGGCCGACCCGGTCCGCGCTGGAGAGAACGTCAGCCGGTTGCGAGCGCAGGGTGTGCGGATGTCGATCGACGATTTCGGCACCGGCTACTCGTCCCTGGCGTCGCTTCAGGACCTGTCGGTCGACGAGTTGAAGATCGACCAGTCCTTTGTGCAGACCATGGGCACGGACCCGAGTGCGCGCGTCATCGTGCGGGTCATCATCGACCTGGCGGACGCGCTCAAACTGCGAGTGGTCGCCGAGGGCGTGGAAGACCGCGCGACCTGGGACGTGCTGGTTGGCCTCGGCTGTGAGGTCGCCCAGGGCTACTTTCTGAGCCGCCCGCTCACCGCGGCCGCGCTGGGGGAATGGGGCATCGAGGCCGGTCCAGCATGGTTGGCAGTCGCCGAGTCTCCGCATCTGCAGACCACGCTCCAGGAGCGCGCCCGAGCGCGCGACGCGCGGCTGGCGACCGAAGCAGCCTTCATCAGCCGCAAACAGGCCGATGCGGCGCTGCAGGCGAGCAACCACGCCATCGCTTAGCGCGGCCGCCGTCTATCCTGGCGCGTATGGCGCGCATTGAACAGATCACGGAGAAGGCGCAGCTGGCGCCGGAGTACCACTCGCTGTATGACCGCATCGCCCAGGCGCGTGGGCAAGTGGGCGGGCCGTACAGCATCCTGCTCCACGCGCCGGCGGTGGCCGACAAAGTGGATGCGCTGGCCGCGTCGCTCAGAGCCGACTCGCTGCTCACGCCGCAGGAGTTTGTGCTCGCGGCGCTGGGCGTCGCCCGTGCCCGAGACTGCCTGTTCGTGTGGAGCGTCCAGGCCCCGGCCGCGCGGCGAGTCGGGATTTCAGAGGCCGCCATCGCCGCCGTCCGCGATCGGACCGCGACAGGCCTGAGTGACGACCAGGCGGACGTGGTCAAGTTCGTTGGTCAGGTGGTTGGTGGGCCGCGCGTCGATCAACAGGTCTTCGACCGGCTCAAGGAGCGTCACGGTGAGCGCTGGCTGGTCGAACTGACCGCGGTTGCCGGCCACTTCGGATTGATCTCCGGCATCAACAACGCGTTCGAGGTGCCGCCCGCGTCCAGCGGCGACAGCCTCCCGGTCTAGCGGCATGCTCACGTCCCACGTTCACAGCTCGCGCCGGCTGCTGAGCAGTTTGCTGCTCATTGGCTAGCTGGGGGCCGCGGCGACCGTCGCCGGCGCTCAGCCGGCAACCCCCACACCGCCCGCCCGGTCGAACAACCCAGTACGGCGTCGTCCGCGATCCGTCGTTCGAGCCGTTGCCGGACGACGCGGCTCAAGCGTCCACCTCCAGCGTCGTCGCGCAGGGGTGGACTGCACGGCTCAACGCCCACCGGAAGTCGCGTCGTCCGGGGGGCCGCTAGGGCAGAATCAGGTCCACCCGCACGCCGCCCTCGCTGGACGACTGGTGAATGGCGTCCATGACGGTCTGGACGCGCAGTCCCTGCTCGAAAGTGGCCACGTTGTCGTCTGCGCCGCCTCGAAATACGCGCGCGACGTGCGCCAGATAGGCCGTCATCAGCACCACCGGGCCTTCGCCAGCGAGCGGCGTGACCTCGACGGGCTCGAACTTGCCCGGCTCACGCGCCGACTGGAGCTTGTTGCCGTCGATCGACAGCGAACCCAGGCTGCCGTGGATCTCGACGAGCGACCGCTGCGCGCGCGAGACACCGCTCACATGGAGCAGGCCCGTCGCCCCGCTCGCGAACCGCAGCAGCGCCGCGTTCTGGTCGTCCGAGGTGACCTCGCGCTGGGTGCCATCGTCGCTTTTACGCGCGCGAATAAAGGTGTCGACACGACCCGACAGGCTGGTGATGTCGCCGCAGGTCCACAGCAGAAAGTCGATCAGGTGCGAGCTCATCGCCTGCAGCATGCCGCCGTACTGTGCGCGGTCTGACCACCACGTCCAGCCCCGGTTGGGATTGAGCAGCATGCCCATGTCGAGCAGCGCGCGCACGTCGAACGGATCGCCCACGAATCCTTCGCCGAGCATGCCGCGGAACGCCTGGCGCGCTGGCAGCATGCGGAACTCGTGGTTGATCGCGTGCCCGACGCCAGCTTGCTGGACCGCCGCGAGCATCTCGCGCCCCTCGGCGACGCTGGTTGCGAACGGCTTTTCGCACAGTACATGCCGCCCCGCGGCAGCCGCCGCCAGCACGATCTCGTGGTGCGCTCCGCCGGGCACGGCAACGCTGACGACGTCCAGATCCACCTCGTGCAGCATGGCGCGATAGTTGTCCGAGAACCAGCCGATACCCGCCGCGGAGGCCACCCGCTCGGCGTTTTCAAGCCGACGACTGACCACCGCGACAACCTCGAAGTCGTCCGCGGCCTTGAACGCGGGAACATGGACGGTGGCCCCGAAGCCAGTGCCGATGACGCCAACCCGCAACGGGCGGCCAGGAGGAGTGGGCATTGGCTGCATTTTGCCGGACCGACCCGCTACCGTAGCAGCGTGGTGAGCATGTCGGTTGAAGCGACGACTGACTGGCGGAGTACCTTCCCCGGTGCGAGTGTCGGGTGCTTGCTGATGCACGGCGTGAGCAACGCCGAACGGAGCGCCGCGCTGGATGAACGTCTCGCGGCGTTGCAGACGCACCTGCGCGAGAGCCACGCCTCAGCGGACCGGGCCGCGCTGGCGAACCTGCCAGCGATTCGAGCGTACCAGGCGCACTACCGGCCATTCGGGCAGACGTATCACGTGCTGCGCCAGCTCGAGTCGGTGGCCCTCAAGGGGCGCGATCTGAGGAGCCCCGGTGGCACCCTGGTGAGCGCCATGTTCGCCGCCGAACTGAGCAGCCTGTTGCTCACCGCCGGCCACGATGTGGACGCGTTGGCGCCACCGCTGGTCGTCGATGGCTCGAAGGCCGGGGATCGGTTCGTCGGGATCAACGGTCAGGCACGCGAGCTCAAGCCCGGCGACATGCTCATGCGCGACGGTCAGGGGATCATCTCGGCCGTGCTGAACGGACCCGACCAGCGCACGCGGCTGTCTGAACGCACTCGCCGCGCACTGTTTGTGACGTACGCACCGGCCGGCATTGCACGCGCCGACATCGACGACCACTTCGACCAGATCGTCAAGCATGTCCGCCTGGTGGACCCACGGGCAGAGGAGATCGAGCGAATCATCCTCAGCGCGTGATCACGATCTCCACCGGCGCCTGGGCCTGGACAACACTGAGCCACAGGAAGCGTTCCCGATCGTGCCACCATGTGTGCGCGAATGTCGCCATGGCCGCCTGGCTTACAGAAGGCGAGAGCGCGCCAGTCCCGGCAAGCGTCACGTGGCGGGCGGCGCAGGTAGATAGATGTGCATCAGGAGCGGGCGCGCCGCTGGCATGCCCGCGTACTCGCCGCGGCGAGCGTCGATGCTCAGTTGAATGCCGGTGTCCGAAGCGGCGCAGCGGAGCGTGGTCACCGAAAAGGCACCGGATTCGTAGGCCCAGCCGCGGCGTGCGCCCACGGCAGCCGAGACGACGCCGGCCGCCACGCCCCCAAGGCTATTGCCCTCCACACAGGCCCTGCGCGCCGATTCCTGGCACGTTCCGTCAGCGCTCGGCGCCGCCCGCCCAGGTCAGCGTCGAGAGCACCAGCGTGATGATGGATTCGTGCTGTCCGGTGAGTGCTGCAAACGCAAGATCGAGCCTCGTCCGGCGACAATGGGCGCGTGCGTTGCCCCGTGTTCGTTGGGCGAGTCCATGAACTCTCGTTACTGTCGGATGTGATCCGACGCATGACTCGCGGCGATGGGTCGACGACGCTCCTGATGGGCGAGGCTGGCATCGGCAAAACGCGCCTTGTGGAGTATGCATCGGCCATCGCCGAGCGCGCGGGCGCGCGCGTCGTGGTGGGCCGCGGGGTACCTGAACTCGTGACCAGCCCGCTGCGGCCGATTGCCGAAGCGCTGCTGGATCTCACGCAGGGCATCCCGCGGGCGCAGCCCGACGACCCCTTCGCTCCCTATGTACCGGTCCTGGCCACGCTGGTGCCCCATTGGCGCCTCCCCGGTTGGCGAGCTCCCGAAGAATCGCTGCTCGTCATGGCCGAGGCGGTCCGCTGCGCGCTGATGCGATTTGCGCCCCAGCGCGGGGTCCTGCTCGTCCTCGAGGATCTGCACTGGGCCGACGACGCCACGATGGCGGTCACTCGCTTCCTGGCAGATCACGTGGAAGGAACGCGCGTTTGCCTTCTCGTCACCGCTCGGAGCGCCGACGGTCGCGCCGATCTGGCTCAGCTGCTCGGGCCGACCGGCGCGCACATCTGCGAACTGGCTCGGCTCTCCGTCGAGGAGACCCACGAGATGGCGGTTGCTTGTCTGGGTGGCGAGTCGAGCGAAGTGGTTCGGCAGCTCGTCGCGGACTCCGGGGGACTCCCGCTCCTGGTCGAGGACCTGCTCGCCGCGGGCAGTCAGGGAGGATTGCCGCTGCGGTTCGGGGACACGGTGCGGGCTCGCCTCGGACGACTCGACGCCACCGAACGCGCGGTGTTGTCTGCCGCGGCCGTGCTCGGTCAGCGTTTCGACTGGCGGTTCTTGCCCGCCATCGCGAACGTCAGTCGCGACGCGGTCGCCGCTGCCTTGCACCGCGGCACCGCCCTCCAGCTCCTGGTGACCGATGGCGGAGGGTTCGCGTTCCGGCATGCGCTGACGCGCGACGTGGTGACGGCCGAGACGAGCGCGGTCGGCCGGCAGCGGCTCTGCCTGGCCGCGGCCAACGAGCTCGGCACCGCGCAGCCGTTTGATGACGTGGAGCACGGTCTCACGATCGGGCGCCTGCTCGCGGAGGGTGGTGAGCCGTACCGCGCCGCCGAGGTACTCCTGGCAGCTGGGCGTCGGGCACTGACGCAGGGCCTGGTTGCGGCCGCTGGGCCTCCTCTTGGCGCGGCAGCTAAGCTGGCTGACGAAGCGACGCCGCTCGGCGTGGAAGTACGTTACGAGCACGCCCGTGCGCTGCTGCTGGCCGGACAGGCCGGGGCAGCGACGGAAGTGGCGGCGCGGGTAGTTGCCGTTGCCGAGGCAGGCGATTCCACGTTAGCGGGCCGGCTGCGCTTGCTCCTGGTGAGAGGAGCGAGCGCCGCGGCGAACTGGGATGAGGCGCGCAATCACCTCGACAGAGTCCGCCGCGTAGCCAGACATGACCCGGCCGTTGCTGCCGAGGTCGCGGTCCTGGAAGCACACATCGCGCTGGGGACGACGCGCCCTGACGTTTCCATCGTGGCCGAGCACGCGGCCTCACGCGCCGTTGGGATCGCCAGAGATGCCGGACGCGTCGACCTGGAGTGCGAAGCGCTGGAAGTTGTCGGGCTGTGCGCACGAATGCGCGATCTCGATGCCTCGGCGGACGCGCTCGGTCGAGCACTTGAGCTCGCGCAGCGTGCCGACCTGCACGCACAGTGGCTGCACATTCTGAACGAGCTGGGCTCGGTCGAATTGCTGCGCGATGCGCGCGCCGACCGCCTCGAGGACGCGCGCCGGGAAGCGCTGCGCGTGGGGGCGCTGGGTCTGGCAACGAGTATCGGCGTGAACCTCGCCGCTTTGCACGTCATGTCCGCCCAGTTTTCTCAGGCACTCGAGGTTGCCGGGCAGGTGGAGGCGTCAGCGGCTCGGCTGGGGCTTGTGCCACTCCAGGCGGCGGCCCGGCTCATGCAGGGCTTCGCCATGGCGCACCAGGGGAGGGGTCGTGAGATGGACATCCATCTAGGTGCCGGCGAGGCTCTGGCGCCGGGCGATCCCGAACTCCGCTCGGGTGCCTGGGGCATCGGTCGGGCTCTGTTCGCGCTGCTCCAGGAGGACCGCGCTGGCGCTCGCCGCGCGCTGACGCAGGCACGCCTGGAGGCGCCCGGCGAACATGCACGCATGCTCAACCCGTACGAGGGCCCGGAGCTCCTCCTTCGCGCGGTCGCGAGCGAAGTCGAGGTGGCGGAGGCCGAAGCAGCCCTCGAGCGCGCGGTACGTGCCGCCCGCTGGCCAGAGCTCTGGACCTACTGTGCCCTGGCGGTGACGCTCGGCTCTCGCGGGCGCGGATCGGAAGCTGGCGCCGCGCTCGCAGCCGGACTGGAGGCCGGCAGCCCGTACCCGGTGTTCCTGGCGCTGGCGCAGCGTCTTGTCGCCGAAGCAGCGTTCCGCGACGGCTGGGGCGATCCCGAGCCGCTATTGCGTTCTGCCGAAGCGACCTTCGAGAGCCTGGACCTGGCGCGCGCCGCGAACGCCTGCCGAGGATTGCTCAAAGCGCTCGGCAGCCCGGCTCCCCGGCGGCGCAAGAACGACACGCGGCTCCATCCGACCCTGATGGCGGCAGGTGTCACCTCCAGGGAGGCGGAAGTGCTGGACCTGCTCGCGGAGCGCCTCAGTAATCGCGAGATCGCGGAGCGGCTGTACCTGTCGCCGCGCACCGTGGAAAAGCACGTCGCCTCGCTGCTCGACAAGCTCGCCGTTGAACGGACGGATCTGGCCCACGTTGCTCGAACGCTCCGATGATCTACGTTGGGTGTTTTTTACCCATGTGCCGGCGTTGTCGCCGACCTAAGGTGGGTCCATCAAGTTTCGGAAACTCTGATAGACAAATCCACTTTTCGGAGAGACGCAGATGATTGCAGCAGTGTTCGAGTTCCCCAACGAATCGGTCGACAAGTACGAAAAAGTGTTCGAAGCCGGCGGCACGCCGATCACGGATCAACCCAAGCGGCTGCATCATGTTTGCTATCGAACTGAGAACGGGTTCACGGTTGTGGACATCTGGGCCGACGAGCAGTCCTTTGCGGCCTTCGGAGAGGTCATCGGGCCGGCGACCCAACGCGCCGGCCTCGATGCCAGACCAACTGTCCACCCCGTGCAGGGCATCATCAGTCAGGACGGGCGACGATCCAGGTAGCCAGCTGCTGGGCGCCACGCGTGATCTGCGGAAGGACGCTGATCACGCGTGGATGACCCCACGCGGACAGTTGAGAACGTAGTTCGATGCTAGGACCAGGTCTACATAGCAAACGAGGCCCGAATACCCATAATTGGTGTTTTGAGTCGGACCACTCACAGGACAACTGGTTACGGCGTAATCGCAGCCCACGACCGAACTGAGCGCGGGTTCATCGGACAAGATCCAAATCTAATTTAGAGCGGAGCTCCCGAACCCCGTTTAGCTTCGTTGCGAGTGCGTCTTCAACATAGCCTGAGCCGCACCGCCGCGTCGATAATGGCCAACACAACCTTTGAACACGCCAGCATTGCCCGGGACGAGTGCGCAACAGGCCCTCCTCCGCGGCATCATCAGCGCCTATCAGTCTGACGAACGCATCCTGGCCGTCGGTGTCCTCGGCTCGCTCGGACGCGGCACTTGGGACGAGTGGTCTGATCTGGACCTGGATGTGGTTGTCGCCGACGATGCGGTCGTCGATGCGGTGACGGAGGCCCGGGCTCTGTGCGAAGTGCTTTGTGGGTCCGACGCGCTGATCGTACCGACCCGTCCCGGCGAGGTTGACGTGCTCCTATCGTCTCTGGAGCAGTTCTCAATTCGCTATCACACCCTCGGGACGACCAACGCTCACATCATCGACGACCTGAAGATCATTGGCGGACGCCTCGATCACGCTGCCGTACTCGACGCAGGTGTAGTCCACTCTCTGCCTGCACGCTCGCCGGAGCTAATCGCGTCGGAGGCGCTGCGTTTCGCGCTGAGCGTCGATACATCTTTGCGCCGCGGGAACGTCTGGCAGGCGCTGCGCGGGCTGGACGAACTGCGCTGGCGGCTACAAGAAATATTCGCCATCTGTCTCGGCCAACCACGTCCCGCGCACGCGATCGACGCCCACGCCAGCCGAGCCCTCAAGGACAAACTTGGCAAGTTGCTCGCCCAAGGCGACCTTCCGTCGATCAGGCAGGCGCTGGCTAACGCGCTATCCCTGATCGACGATGATGAACTGACCACCGGCCGATTCACGCTGACCAGGGCACAACGCACGGTGCTTGAGGCCCTCCTCCGCCGTTTCTCTCGTGGTCGGTGAGTTTCGGCACGGCCACGGCGACCTGGCCAAGGAAACACTGCAGCGGACCTGGTGGCGGCACGTATGCACGATAAGTTCGCAATCACCTGTTTGTTTGGCGGTGACACGGGTCAGTGGCTAGTCCACTAACGTTCGCCATCGCTCGCGGTCGCGGCTCGCTTAGCGTATAGCTCGCCGTAGAGCACTTCGATCCGTTCCTCCAGTTGGCGCACGCGAGCCCGAACGCCTGGCCGTAGGCGATCCTGCGCGGGAATGGCAGCGCCCTTCTGACCTGACGACCGCGGCCAGGGCTGAAAATCAACAGCGCCGACGCTACCAGCGCGCCCGCCGGCATGTGTGAAAGAGGTATCTCGCGCCAACCACCGACAGCAGGGTCGAGAGACAACTGATCGCCAGGCGGAGCTTGTTGCTGCGGTGCGCATTCAATAAACTCCCGCAATGGCGGATCGCCAGCTCACCGTATCGTTCACGGCTTCTTGCACACCCTGAAGCAGGCGCGCGTCGTCATCGGCTCTCCTGGAATCCCCTGGAGCGGGTGCGAGGTTGCCCTTTTGGTAGCGTAGCTGGTGAGTTGGGTGGACGTTCCCGCAGGGCGGCTCGGACGAGGGGCGTGGTCCGGTCGAGCCGGCCCGAAGCAGCGCATCTCGCACAGGCTGAAGCAAGCGCCGGGAGCTGACCCGCGTTGAACACGCCCACTCGCTCGACGAATCGCTCGCGGATCGGCGTCCTACTGGTGCATGGAGTCGGTACGCCCGCCCACAGCGATACCTTGATCGACTTTGGGCAGGCATTCGTTGGTTGGGTTGCGCGCTGGCAGCAAGGCCGCAGCGAGCAACCTGCATACGGGCATGCCGCATTGAACTTTACCCCTTACGATGGCGGCTCTGATCACCCGATACCCTATGCGGAGTTTCGCGCACCTCCAGGTCCGCGCGATCCCGTGGCGCCGATCTGGGTGTGTGCCGAAGCGTGGTGGGCCAGCAGCGCCAGGCCTCTCGCATTTACAACGATGGTGGCCTTCTCGTTGCGGTATCTGTGGTCTCTCTTGGCCCACCTGATCCTCGGGCTAGGGCATCGCGCCTCGCGACTTCAGCCGGGGAAGCAGTCGATCCACGACGGCAACTTCTGGTATCGGCTCGTCGACGTGCTGACATCCGCGGCGCACATCTTCGCCTACGTCCTCGTCGGAGTGACCGGTTACGCGGTGCTCCTGCCGATCATTGCCGCGGCCCAGCTGCCTTTTCCGCCCTTACAGAATTTCATGGTGGTAGCCTTCTTTCGGATTTTTCTGCAATACAACGCGTCAGAGCTGCTGGTGTATTGCGAAGACGAGATCCAGGCGGCGAACATGCGCCGACGTCTCGCGGAGGCAGTCGGTTGGCTCACACGCCCTGCTGCCGACGGCGGTGGCGACTGCGAGTCTGTCACCATCATTGCGCATTCCGGTGGGGCCTGGGTCGCGCACGGGATGCTCACCGACGACACCTATGCGTGGGCGCACGCGCGGGTCCGTAAATTGATCACCTTGGGATGCGGCTTAAACAAGATCTGGGAGATCGCTCCGCCAACACTGGAGCGCTTGTACAGGCCGATCGAGGGGAGCATCTACTGGCTTGACTTCTGGGGATCGTATGACCCGGTTCCAGCTGGCTGGATGACACCGCCTCGTATTGGCCGCCGCTCGCTGCGTTCCTTCATGAGGCTGGAGCCGGACCTGCGGCCGTGGCAGTGCATCTACAAGCCGGATCCTCTGCTGTCGCGGCGCCACCGGATGGAGCCCCGCTCGGACCCGCTGCCACCGCTCGAGCTGGCTGGCTCGCCAGGCGCCCGAGCCCCGGTGCCGCCGCACGCCCGGGCACCTACGCAGCCGCCGTCCCCCGGACTCGTCAAGATGTACTGGCCCGATAGTGTTCGCGTCATCAACAGGATGGATGCTTTGACTGATCATGGCGGCTACTTCACCAATGATGAGGAAGTCTTACGGCGCGTTGCGGCCGAAATCCAGGCCGACGTTTACACAGAGTCGATCTTCTGGGATCCGGCCGACGCCAGGCTCGATGATGCGATCCGCACTCGACGTAGCCGCGTCGGCGTGCTGGCCGCGGCGCGGTTGCTTGGGCTCCTCGGCGGAGTGTTGGCCGCGAAGTACCTGGGCGGCGCCGCCGCCGCGTACGTCGCCGGCATCGGGCCAATCGCGAGTTTGTTGAGCGCGGCCCGGGAATTCCTCTTGCTTCTTACAGCTGCCGCGCGAATGATCGCCTCCGTTGCTTCAATCGGTGCCTGGCCCGTTCTTGGCGGTGCCTGGAATGGTGTGGTCACCTTGCCCTCTGGCTACCGGGCGCGTGGATCTGGGTGGTCGTCATGCTGTTGTGGGCTGCCGGCGCGGCCGTCACGAGCCTTATCGGGCTGATCCCGTACGAGATGTACCGAGCGCTCTGGGAAAAACACGACTCTGACGAGCGCCAGGCATTGCTCGCCGAGTCCAGCCCTGGCTGACTCTATTTTGCGCCTGGCAGGGCGGACCCAAGAATAGAACCGACGAATGGGGCCAGCACAGTGAGTGCGCTCCTGAGGTTTTCAAACGGCCCAGCGCTGAGATTGAGGTATTCGTCAATACTCTTCCGCCGCTGGTATCGCGTTGGCCATTCAGCTGACAACGGGTCGGACAGTTCGCAACACGCCACCGAAACTCTGGCCCCGAGTGCCTGGATTCGAGCATAAATCGGGGCGTACCCAAGCGCCAGGAGAACGGTGTAGCTGCAATCGAAAAAGGCGATGAGGTCGTAGCCCGTCAACGGCGCCGGGTAGCCGTCGGGGGCCCGCGGCCTCGAAGCTGACGCGGTCTCCGAGTCCCGCCTCGGCGGCGGCCTGGCGAGCGCGCAGGATGGACGCTGCGTAACTGTCGTAGCCGACGAAACGCGAGCGCGGGTAGGCCTGCGCCATGATGATCGTCGATGCGCCGTGGCCGCAGCCGACGTCGGCCACGGTTGCGCCTGCCTGCAGCTTGCGCCCAGGTCCATAAGCGCCTGACAGCGCCTCGCGGCATTCGGCGCGGCCGCCAGTGTCTCGGCGTAGTCCGCCGCGCGCCGTCGAAGTCGCCAAGCGCTTCGCGCGCTCGGCCGCGCATTTCCAGCAGGTCGCGATCGGCGGTCAGACCCAGGTGCTCTGCGGATTCCAGGGCGAGCGTCAATGCTCCGCGGCGGCGCCAGGCGCGTACAGCCGTAGCGCATGCTGGCCAGCGCGTCGAGCGCAGTCCAACGCTTCGGCCCACAGGCCGGCCGCATGGTAGTGGTGGGCGAGATCGGCCAGGTGCGCTTCGCGATCGGACGCGTAGGTCTGCTCGATGGCCCCGGCGACGCGTCGATGCAGCAACCGCCGCTCGCGCGCGAGTAACTGACTCAGGACAGCCTGGTAGGTCAGCGCGTGGCGGAACGCCAGTTGTTCAGCCGAGACCTCGATCAGCAGACCCGCGCCGATCAACTCGTTGACGGTCGCCAGAAAATCGGCTTCGTTGAGACCACCTGGCGCGCGGACGAACTCGAAGTCGAACCGCTGGCCGACGACCGCCGCCATCTCCAGGATGCGTTGGGTCTGTTCACTGAGTGTCTCAC
>Ga0070730_10002319_pt1 | contig 17355 bp, 14 predicted proteins | sample Coa_R1_3_FD_66447 | JGI IMG/M metagenome (GOLD analysis project Ga0070730, IMG submission 66447) | Surface soil microbial communities from Centralia Pennsylvania, which are recovering from an underground coalmine fire - Coalmine... | ecosystem: Environmental > Terrestrial > Soil > Unclassified ... | reverse complement strand
GGCCGCATGGCCTTCGGGCCGGTCAGCACGCTGATCCGGGCCGACCCGGACCACAGCCGCCGCAGCCGTTCCGTCTCGGCCTCCGAGAAACCGAATGCCTCGGCAAAAAGCGCCAGCGTAGCCCGGCTCAGCATCCGCCCCGATATTGCCCGCAGCACCGTGTCCTTGAGCTGGCGGGGCAGCAGTTCGGTATCGCCTTCGGCCCGCGGATGACTCCACCGGTAGCGGGCGAGCACCTCGGCAACCGCCAGCTGATTTACCTGACCGGGACGGCTGCGTTCGGCATACTGCTCCCATCGCCGACGGTAACGGCCCGGCCGCAGCAACAGTTCGCGCAGATATGCTGCAGCGGCCTGACGATAAGCATCCTGCGCTGCTTCGGTCACGGAATGGTATTGCCCTGCCTGTGCGACTTTAATGCGAACTACGGCCATTATGCTACGGCCTCAAGTCTCGGTCTGGGGGCAGACTCGAACGGCGGGAGGGGGACGTGATCATGGACGATCGCGTCGGCGTGCCCAGGCAGGAGCTCGGCGAAGCCTATTTCCTTGACCTGCTGGGAGATGCTTACAACGGGCTCGGCCGCTACGACGAGGCCATTGTGGCGCTATCGGGGGCGGCCATGGCTTTCAGTCAGCACGGCGCCCAGTGCGCGCACGCCGTATGCCTGTTCAAAATCGCGCAGAGCCACCTTGCGATGGCGCACAGCGATCAGGCGATCGGGTACCTGGAACAGTGCCTGCCGATCTTCCAGGATCTGCACCTGCCCGACCATGAGGCGCAGGCCCTGCGCGCCCTCGACAGCTGCCGTGCGGCCCTCGCAAGTTGACCAGCCCGCAGGCAAGCGAAGGTGGAGCCCAGCCGGTATAGGTAAAACGGCCGTAGCCATGACTGTGCAGTCATGCAATTTCGCGATCAGGGCGCTGCCACCTGGCCAGCCGTGCCGGCAAACCGGCTTGGGGGAACTCGGCCTAGAACAGCACCGACATGAAGGTGTCGACCTCGTCGAAGCCGACCCGCTGGTAGGCGGCCCTGGCCGGGGTGTTGAAGTCGTTCACGTACAGCGACACCACCGGCGCGACGCTGCGCAGGGCCTCGGCGACCACGGCGGCGACACCCGGGGCGGCCAGCCCCCGGCCACGGTACTCCGGCCGTACCCAGACACCCTGGATCTGGCAGGCCTGCGGGGTGACGGCGCCGATCTCCGCCTTGAAGATCACCCGGCCATCCTCGATCCTGGCGAAGGCCCGTCCCGCACTGATCAGCTCGGCGACCCTGGCCCGGTAGCCGGCCCCGCCGTCGGGCCCCACCGGGGAAACGCCGACTTCCTCGGTGAACATGGCCACGCTGGCCGGGAACAGGACGTCGAGCTGGCCGGGCCGGACCCGGCGCACCAGCGGGTCGGGTGCCACCAGGGGCGGGCCGGAAATCGCCATCACGGGCTGCGACCTGCGCACCTCGCGGGGGCGGCTCCAGTACGGGGCCAGCAGCTCCCAGAGCTGCCCGATCGCGGGGGCGGGGCCGACCAGGGACGAGCAGCGCCTGCCCTGCGCCCGGGCCCGCCCGGCGAACGCGGCGATCGCCTCCGGGGTGGCCGCCACCGGGACCAGGTTCGCCCCGGCGTAGCACAGCGAGCTCAGCCGCCCGTCGCGCAGGTGACCCCACATCTGCGCGCCCAGCCTGGGTGGGTCCAGGCCGACCGCGCGCACCCTGGAGGCGACGAAGACGTTCACGACAGGATCGCGGTCGCAGATGGCCAGCACCTCGTCACGATCGCGATCACCGAGCAGGCGCACCGGGGCCGTCCACGGCGCCTTCACCCGTAGCACCCTTCCAGGGTATCGGTACCCCCGCGGCGCGTGGTCAGCCACCGGGTGACGGGGCGGGCAGGGCCGGGCAGCTCGCGTTGACCGCTCCGGGGCCACCGGCCTCCGGCAGCGCCCCGGTGGCCAGGTAGCGGTTCAGATAGCCGTTCACGCAGGTGTTCGGCGGGTACGACAGCGACTGGCCGTGGTTGCCGCCGTTGCTGACCACGACCATCCGTGAGCTCGGCAGCAGCCGGTGCGCCTGCATGGCGCCGGCGTACGGGGTGGCCGGGTCGAGCGTGCCCTGGATCATCAGGATGCCGGGCAGCCCGCGGCCGTTGATCCGCAGCGGGTGGGATGGCCCGCGCACCGGCCAGAACGCGCAGGCGGCGTTGAACCAGGTGTTGTCCCAGGCCTGGTACGGCGCGGTCCGGTACACCCGCCGGGTGTCGCTGTTCCACTTCGCCCAGGAGCGCGGCCAGTTCACGTCGGAGCACTCGACGGCGTTGTAGACGGCGAACTCGTTCTCGGTCTGGGTGCCGTACTGGTTGTATTCGCTCACGAGCTGCCGGGCGGCGCCGCTGCGGTAGTACGCGGACAGCGCCGTGGCCAGCCCGGGCCACAGGCTGTTCTCGTAGCCGCCCTGCAGGAACGTGTCGTCGAACTCGTCCGGGCCGATCATCGGGCCGGACGGGCCGCGGATGGGGCCGGTCTCCAGGTGCGTGCGCACCCGGTTCCAGGCGCGGGCCACCTGCGCCACCGTGGAACCGAGGTGGTAGACGCTGTCGTAGCGGGCGGTCCAGGCGAAGAACGCGTTCATCCGGCCCTGGAAGGCGTAGTCCTGGTCGATGTTGTCCTGGTACCAGACGCCGCCGGGCCCGACCGTGCTGTCCAGCACCATCTGCCGCACCCGGTGCGGGAACAGGGTCGCGTACACCTGGCCCAGATAGGTGCCGTAGGAGTAGGCGAAGTAGCTGATCTGCCGCTGGCCGAGGGCGGCGCGGATGGAGTCCATGTCCTTCGCGGCGTCTACGGTCGTCATGTACGGCAGCATCCAGCCGAACGCCTTCTGGCAGTCCTGCGCGTACGTCTTCGCCCGGTTTTCCATCGCCGTCTCGGCCGCCTGGCTGGCCGGGATGTAGTCGGGCCGCACGCCGCGGAAGAAGCCCGGCTCGCAGCTCAGCGCGGGCACGCTCGACCCGACGCCGCGCGGGTCGAAGCCGACGATCTCGTACTCCGACGCCACCGTGGGGTCGAGACCCTGGGCGACGTCGGCGGCGAGGGCCAGCCCGCTGCCCCCGGGACCACCCGGGTTGACCAGCAGCACGCCGCGGCGCTGGCCGGCCGGGGCGGTCGCCTGCACCCGGGACAGCGCCAGCGTGATCTTCCGGCCGCCTGGATGGCTGTAGTCCAGCGGCACCTGCAGGCTGGCGCATTGCATCTGGGCCCCGCCGCCCGGGCAGGAGTGCCAGCTCAGGCCGGTCCCGGCCGCGGCGCTGGCCGCGCCGGGCGACCTGCCCGGGCCGCCAGGGGCCGGGCCGGCGGAACTGCAGGCCGCCACGGCGAGCACGGCGGCCGTGGCGGCTGCGGCGGCCGGGCGCAGACGGCTGAAGCGCGGCGGGGTGCCCGCTCGGTGAAAGGGCATGGTTATCATCTTGCCGGATCGCCGGGCCGGGAATGACCGGCGGCCGGCCGTTGCCTCATGCGCTGCGCTGGCGTTCCTCCAGGGCCTTTCGGTACTCGGCGACCACCAGGTTGGTGAGTTCGGTCACCGAGGTCTCGCTCGCGGTCCTGTCCAGCGTGATCCTGCCCTGCTGGAGCAGGTTGACCCGGTCGCAGACCTCCAGTACCTGCGCGTAGTTGTGCGCGATGATGATCACCGAGACGTCGCCGCTGCGCTTCAGATCCTGCACAATGTCGAGGATCATCGCCCCTTCCTTGACGCCCATGGCGGCCAGCGGCTCGTCCAGCAGCAGGATCTTGGCGTCCGAGTGGACGGAGCGGGCGACCGCGATGGCCTGGCGCTGGCCGCCGGACAGCGCGGCGACGTCGGCGTCCACCGAGGGGATCTTCACCCCCATCTCATCCAGGTACTGCCGGGTGAGCCGCCGCATGGTCTTGTTGCTGAGCAGCGGCCAGCGGACCTTTTCCCGGTTGAGGAACATGTTGTGGTAGACGCTGAGCTGGTTGACCAGCGCGAGGTCCTGGTAGACGGCGTCGATGCCGAGCGAGCGGGCATGGTCCACCGACTTGAGCGTGATCTCGTGCCCGTCCAGCAGGATCCGCCCCGAGGTGGGCTGCTGGAACCCACAGAGGATCTTCAGCAGGGTGGACTTGCCCGCGCCGTTGTCGCCGATGAGGCCGAGCACCTCGCCCTTGGCGAGATGCAGGTTCACGTCGATGAGGGCGGTCACCGCACCGTAGCGCTTGGCGATGTGCTCGACCCGCAGCACATCGGTGACCTGGCCGTCTGGCTGCTCGGTGCGCACCGGATCTGTGGTCATCGGATTCTCCCTGCGGCGCGTACCCTGGCGAGTTGCACGTTGGCGATCATGGCGATCAGGATGGCGGCACCGAAGTAGATCTGCTCCGGGTAGGCGCTGATCCCGATTACGTTGAAGCCGTCGACCAGGACCGCCAGCACGGCCGCGCCGAGGAACGCGCCGATCATGGTGCCGGAGCCGCCCAGCATTGCGGTGCCACCGATGACCGCCGCCGCGACCGCGTAGAACATCGGCTGGTAGGCGGAGCCGCCGGAGAACGTGTCGATGATGCCGGTCTGGAACGCGATCTGGACGCCGACGAACGCGCCGAGCATGCCGGTGAGCATGAAGTTCCCGTACTTGATCCTGGCCACGTTGATGCCGGCCTCGGCCGCCCCCAGAGCGTTGCCACCGACCGCGATCGTGTGCAGGCCCCACCGGGTACGCCGGAGCAGCATGTGGAACAGCGCGGTGAGGATGACCGCCCAGACGATCTCGGACCAGGCGTAGGTGCCGATCCAGTGGCCGATGCCCGTCACGGCGGGCGGAATGCTCGCCTGCGTCCCGTGCGAGGTGGTCAGGATGAGACCGGCCAGCACGAATCCGGTGCCCAGGGTGGTGACGAAGGACGGCAGCCCGAGGGTGACGGTGAAGAAGGCGTTGATCCAGCCGATGACCCCGCCGAACACCACCGCGAGGATGATCCCCAGGATGCCTGGCACGTGCCAGTAGTCGATCATGAAGTGCATCATGAACGGCGCGAAGGCGTAGGTGAACCCGACCGACAGGTCGATCTCCCCGCAGATCAGCAGCAGCACCTCGCCAAGCGCGATGATGATGATCGGCGCCGCGTACTGGGTCAGGTTGATCAGGTCGATCTTGGTGAAGAACGTGGAACGGCCCGCCGATGAGATGACCCCGAAGTAGAGGATCAGCAGCACGACGACCACGAACACGGTCGCCTCGCGCTGCTTCATCAGAAAGATTCCCGCACCCCGCAGGCGGCCTGTTATGCCGTTCCTGGCGACGGGGCCGCCGGGCGGTTCGCCCGCCACCCGCGGCGCGTCCTGGATGGTGTCGCTCACCTCGGCCACTCCTCCCGTGCAAATCAGATAGCGCGCCGGCGCCCGCTACCGGCCTGTGGTCGGTTCACAGGCTCAGTATCCGGCGCCGGCGGCTCTCACTCGCTCTATGACTAGGTTCCCGGACGCGCGGCGCGTCAGGTGCTGGTCGTGGCGATCGGGTTCTGGATCGGCCCGGAGCGCGGGACGAGCGTGGGCTTGCTGGCACCGGTCGAACCCTCATAGGTGGTCGAGTTCTTCAGGTACGGCTGGACGTTGGACTTGGTGACGAACGTCAGGCCGGTGTCGGTGTCCGGCGGCAGCACCAGCCCGCCGGTCAGGTTGAACATGTACAGGTAGAGCACCGGCAGGAAGCCCTGCAGGTACGGGTCCTGGTTGATGGTGAAGTCGAGCTGGCCGGCCTGGATGGCGTTCAGCGTGCCCGGGGTCAGGTCGAATCCGCCGGCCGGGATCTTGAGGCCCTCGGTGGTCAGGGCCGGGCCGAGCAGCTCGGTCGAGCCGGCGTCCACGGCGCAGGCCGCGACCAGGCCCGACTTGTTGCCGGTCAGGTACCCCTTCTCGGCCGTGCCTTCCTGGGAGGTCGACGCGCCGGTCGCCTGCATGTGCACGGTGTAGCCGGCCGGGGTGAGCACGGAGGCCGCGCCGTCGTAGCGAGGCTGGATGTTGGCGCTGCCCGGGGTGGCGATGAAGATGACCACCTTGCCCGGGTGCGGGGCCAGGGCCTTGATCCGCGCCCCCATCTGCTGGCCGGACAGGTAGAGCGCCTGGCCGACGTAGCAGAGCCGGTTGGTGCCGGGGGTCGGCACACCCTTGAGGATGGGCCCGTCGGCGTTGTAGCTGACCACCGGGATCCCGGCGTTCATCGCCTTCGCCACCGGGATCTGGAACGTCGTGTCGGTGGGGGCGCTGTTGATCACCGTGGTCGCGATGCCGGCGGCCTTTCCTGCGATCGCGGTGTCGATGTAGGACACCATCTCCGCCGGGATGGAGCCCGCGGAGCCGCCCCACTTCGGTGTGGGCAGGCCGAGCAGCGTGGCGGCGTCCTTCATGCCGAACTGGGTGGGGACGAAGAACAGGTTCGTGGTGACGTGGTTGACGAACCAGAACTGCCAGGCCGGCGTCTTCGGGAAGTTACCGACCGCACCCTTGGTGGCGGCGCTGGTGGGGCTGGACGATCCACACGCCGTCAGCAGGGCGGACGCGGCAGCGGACACGCTGAGCAGGCCGGCCCCCTCCAGCAGACGCCGGCGAGTCGGCGAGTCCTTCATGTTGAGAGTCTCGATAGCTTCGTCGACCTTGGGGTCGATCTTTTTCATCTTGGACCTCCAGGGAAGTATTCAGGGCAGGGCGTTGCCCCGTGTCGCCGCGAGCCGACGGCGGGCGGAGGAAGTGCCGTTGGGCATGGTTCCGGCAAGTTGAGCGCCGTGGGGTGTGGTTCCGGCAAATCAAGCGCCGTAGGGTGTGGTTCCGGCAAGTTGAGTACTGCCATCATCGGATGAATACGGGTAAAGCGGACACCACCGCGAGCGGTGCCCCTACTGCTGAGCCAGACCGCGTTGTCCCGTTGTGGCGGGGGGTCGGCCGGCTTCGTCTGAGCCGTGTCTGGCCGCATAGCCCGCCCTCGCCTCGAACCGGTCTCCCGGGAAATCATCGGATGACCCGAATGCCGTCTGACGCTAAGACTGGCCATGATCGAATGTCAAGGCGACAGGCTGGGCGAACTCGGGTCAAGATCACGGCATCACCTGATTGAGCTGGGGTGGGGCTCAACATGTCCCAACATGTTAACGCTAACAAGTCGCCGTAGAGCAACACTTACGAAACACAATTTAAACGTCGCCATGTAGGCTCACAACAGCCGCGCGGGACTGGTGACCCGAAGAGGTGGTTCCCCGGCGGAGGGGGAAGGATGCTGGCCAGGCAGCGGCAGTCGGTCATCCTGCGGACCGTGCGCAGCGACGGCAGCGCACGGGTCAGCGACCTCACTCAGAAGCTGGGCGTCTCGGACATGACAATCCGGCGTGACCTGGAGGTTCTGGCCAGGACCGGTCTCATCGAGAAGGTGCACGGCGGCGCCGTGCTGCCCGGCGTCCCGAGCAGTCACGAGCCCGGCTTCGAGGCGAAGTCGGTCCGGGAGCTGCCGGAGAAGGCGATGATCGCGAAGGCGGCGGCCCGCCTGGTGATGCCCGGGGCGGCCGTGGCGCTGTCGGCGGGCACGACCACCTATGCGCTGGCCGAGCAGCTGTTCTCGGTGCCCGGCCTCACGGTGGTGACGAACTCCATGCGGGTGGCCAGCCTGCTGCGCGCCGCACCGGCGGACGGGCCGGACGGTCACGGCTCCGGGCCCGCCTCGGTCGTTCTCACCGGGGGGGTACGGACGCCCTCGGAGGCACTGGTCGGCCCGATCGCCGACCTGGCCATCCGGTCGCTCCACTTCGACCTGCTGTTCCTCGGCTGCCACGGGATCGACCCTTCGGCCGGGCTGACAACGCCGAACCTGGCCGAATCGGAAACCAACCGCGCCTTCGTGCGTTCGGCCCGCCGGGTGATCGTCGTCGCCGACCACACCAAGTGGGGCATCGTCGGGCTGAGCTCGTTCGCCGACCTGGACGAGGTGGACACCCTGGTCACCGACGAGCAGTTCCCGCCGGAGGCCCGCAGCCAGGTCGCCGACCGGGTGGGGCAGCTCATCATCGCCGATGCCACCATCGGTTAATTGGCCGGTGACTTTCCACCGCCGAATCTTGGTCAATCCTTTACTAGCAGATAGTTCCGGTATTGCGAAACGTGCGGTGAACCGTAATGAAGTGAAAGTCATAAAACCTGGCCGAGACGGCTTCCTCCGCGGCCGCGAGTTTCCGGTCAGGAGACGGTGACCTCGGGGGTGCCCGTGGCGCTGGAGCCCTCCTGCAGCTCGGCCAGCTTCATGGCCTCTTCGATCAAGGTCTCCACGATCTGTGACTCGGGCACGGTCTTGATGACCTGGCCCTTGACGAAGATCTGGCCCTTGCCGTTGCCCGAGGCCACGCCCAGGTCGGCCTCCCGCGCTTCACCCGGGCCGTTGACCACGCAGCCCATCACCGCGACCCGCAGCGGCACCTCCATGCCCTGCAGGCCCGCGGTCACCTGCTCGGCCAGCGTGTACACGTCCACCTGAGCGCGGCCGCAGGACGGGCAGGACACGATCTCCAGGCCGCGCTCGCGCAGCCCCAGCGCCTCCAGGATCGCGATGCCGACCTTGACCTCCTCGACCGGCGGCGCCGACAGCGACACCCGGATCGTGTCCCCGATCCCCTCGGCCAGCAGCGCGCCGAAGGCCACGGCCGACTTGACCGTGCCCTGGAAGGCGGGACCCGCCTCGGTCACGCCGAGGTGCAGCGGGTAGTCGCACTGCTCGGCCAGCTGCCGGTAAGCGTTGATCATCACCACCGGGTCGTGGTGCTTGACCGAGATCTTGATGTCGGTGAAGCCGTGTTCCTCGAACAGCGAGCATTCCCACAGCGCCGACTCCACCAGCGCCTCGGCGGTCGCCTTGCCGTACTTGGCCAGCAGCCGCTTGTCCAGCGAGCCCGCGTTCACACCGATCCGGATCGGCACCCCGGCCGCCGAGGCGGCCTTGGCTATCTCGGCCACCTTGTCGTCGAACGCCTTGATGTTGCCGGGGTTCACCCGGACCGCCGCGCAGCCCGCATCGATCGCGGCGAACACGTACTTCGGCTGGAAGTGGATGTCGGCGATGACCGGGATCTGCGACTTGCGCGCGATCGCCGGCAGGGCGTCGGCGTCGTCCTGGGACGGGACGGCGACCCTGACGATCTGGCAGCCGGTCGCGGTCAGCTCGGCGATCTGCTGCAGGGTGGCGTTCACGTCCGCGGTCAGCGTGGTGGTCATCGACTGAACGGAGACGGGCGCGCCGCCGCCCACCGGTACGGCGTGCGGTCCCTTGCCCACCATGATCTGGCGGGACTTCCTGCGGGTCGCGAGCGGGGTGGGAGGGGTCTGGGGCATGCCAAGATCCACGGTCATGATGCCGGTCGCCTCACTGTGTTGAATTCGAAATTTCGGGTTCGTCAAAGGACTCGCTTCGGTTGCTGCGGTCGCCGCTCGCACCGCCACTCGGACAGGCCCACGGGCCTGCCCTCGCTAGCCGGTTCTGACGAACCCTCATTGGAGAATGTTTATCGGATTGACGATGTCCGCCATGATCAGGAGCAATGAGAAGCCGATCAGCAAGGCGAACACGCCAAGACTCACGGGTATCAGCTTAGTCATGTCGACCAGGCCGGGGTCTGGCCTCCCGCGCAGCCTGGCCAGCCACGCCCGCAGCCGTTCGTAGAGCACGACAGCGACGTGCCCGCCATCGAGCGGCAGGAGTGGCAGCAGGTTCATCAGCCCGATGAAGATGTTCACCGAAATGATGATCAGCAGGACCAGCGACGCCTTGGGCTGCCATCCGATCTTGGCCGACACCACCTGCCCGGTGATCTCGCCGACCCCGATAACGCTGGTGACCTGGCCGCCCGAGGTTGAAGCCCGGTTCTTGGCGAACAGGTGCGAGACCGCGCTGGGCAGGCTGCGGATCACGTCCACGGTGCCGGTCACCGCCTGGCCGAACATGGATCCGGCGTAGCTGACCGCTCGCAACGGGCTGGCGCGCTGGTAGATCTCCGCCTGGGCGACCCCGACGAAGGCGATGTCCTGGCCGGCCTTGCCGTTGGAGCCGATGCTCCGCGTCTTGGCCAGCGTGACGTCTTTGCTGACCTGCCTGCCGTCATGCTGGATGGTGACCGCCACCCGGCTGCCGGGCTTCTGGTGCCGGATCGCGGTGGTGAACTGGTTCCAGGTGTGCACCGGCTGGCCGGCGAAGGCCACGATCGTGTCGCCGGGCTGCAGGCCGATCTGGGCGGCCGGCGAGGGTGCTTCGCCCGAGGCGCAGCCGGACTCGTCCGTCTTGGGGACGCACTTCACGACGGTGCCGACCGTGGTCGTGTTGGCGTTGGCGATACCCACCGCCATCGGCACGATCAGCAGCAGGAAGAAGGCCAGTGCGAAGTGCATGAACGAGCCGGCCACCAGCACGATCACCCGCTGCCAGCCCGGCTTCACCCGGAATGACCGCGGCTCGTCGGCGGGATCCACGTCGTCCATCGAGGTCATGCCGACGATCTTCACGAACCCGCCGGCCGGGATGCCCTTGACGCCGTATTCAGTCTCGCCCCGCTTGCGCGACCACAGGGTCGGGCCGAAGCCCAGGAAGAACTGGGTCGCCTTCATACCGAACTTCTTGGCGGTCGCGAAGTGCCCGAACTCGTGCAGCATGACCGAGATGGACAAGGCGACGATGAAGATGACCCAGCCGAGCAGCACGCTCATCCGGCGGCTTCTCCCTCCGCTAGACCCGCCCGCCCGGTCAGGTTCTGGTCAGTTCCCGTGCCCGCACCCGTGCCCAGCGGTCAGCGTCCAGCACGTCCTCCAGGCTGACCGTCCCCCGCCCGGCGCCGTCATGTTCCGAGATTACCCGCATCACGGTGTCCACTATCCCGGGGAACGAGATGCTGCCCGCCAGAAAGGCCGCGACACATTCCTCGTTGGCCGCGTTGTACACCGCGGGGCTGGTGCCGCCCGCGGCGCCCACCTGCCGGGCCAGCGCGACAGCCGGGAAGGCTTCCTCGTCCAGCGGGCCGAACGTCCAGGTGTGCGCCGTGGTCCAGTCGACCGCGGGGGCCGCGTCGGCCACCCGGTCCGGCCAGGCCAGCGCGAGCGCGATCGGTATCCGCATGTCCGGCGGGCTGGCCTGGGCGAGTGTGGACCCGTCGGTGAACTCCACCATCGAGTGGATGACCGACTGCGGGTGCACGACGACGCCGAGCCGGCCGAACGGCACGCCGAACAGCAGGTGCGCCTCGATCAGCTCCAGGCCCTTGTTGACCAGGGTGGCGCAGTTCACCGTGATGACCGGGCCCATCTTCCAGGTGGGATGGGCGAGCGCCTGCTCCGGGGTCACATCGGCCAGCTCGGCCCGGCTGCGGCCGCGGAACGGCCCGCCGCTGGCGGTCAGCACCAGGCGCCGTACTTCCTCGGCCCGGCCGCCGCGCAGGCACTGCGCGATCGCCGAGTGCTCGGAGTCGACCGGGACGATCTGCCCCGGCTTGGCCCGCTCGGCCACCAGCGGCCCGCCGATGATCAGCGACTCCTTGTTCGCCAGCGCGAGCGTGCGGCCGGCGTCCAGGCAGGCCAGGGTGGCGGACAGCCCGGCCGCGCCGGTCACGGCGTTGAGCACGACGTCGCAGGGCCAGCCGGCGATCTCGGCCATCGCGTCCGGCCCGGCCAGCACGCTGGGCAGCCTGGGGGCGGCGCCACCACCCTCAGCCGCGGCGCGGCCGGCCGCGGTCCGCAGGGCGGCCTGGACGTTGCCCGCCGCGGCATCGCTGGCCACGGCGACGACATCCACGCCGAACTCGATCGCCTGGGCGGCGAGCAGGTCCGGGTTTCCTCCGCCCGCGGCCACCCCGGCAATCCGGAACCTGTCCGGGTTGCGCCTGATCACGTCGGCGGCCTGGGTACCGATGGAACCGGTCGAGCCGAGAATCACGATCTCGCGCCGGCCAGCCTGGGCAGCATCCATTGACCCATTCTCCCGGATGCGTGCCCGGATCGGGTAACCAGTGCTGGCTAACCACCGCCAATTTGATAGCTGAGAGTAGTTTGGGCGCCCAGCCGGCTCAGGAGACCGTGTTCGGGTACCCGGCCGACGCGCCCTACAACGGCCAGCAGCTCTACTACTGCAGCGGAACGGTCAGCCCCGACCCCTACCACGAGACCGCCGACAACGGCCTGACCTGTGCCATGACCGAGGGCTCCAGCGGCGGCCCCTGGCTGGCCGGATTCAACCCGGCCACCGGCACGGGCACGATCACGTCGGTGAGCAGCTTCAAATACAGCACCGACGCCCAGGTCCTGTACGGGACCCCGTTCGGCTCCGTCGCCCAGTCCCTCTACACGGCCGCGCAGAACGCCTAACCGGCCGTCACCGCGGCCGGCCGCGGCTCCCAGTCCGGGCGCAGTGGCATGCCGGAGACGCCACCCGCCGCCAGCTTGACGCACAGCACCTGGTGCAGCTGGATCTGGTTGCGCTCGAAACCGAGCCGGGAGCCGGCCATGTAAAGCCGCCACACCCGGGCCGTGCCCTGGCCGACCTCGGCAACCGCCTCGTCGTAGTGCGCGTCCAGGTTGGCGCACCAGGCGGCCAGCGTCTTGGCGTAGTGCTCGCGCAGGTTCTCCTCGTGCCGCACCTCGAAGCCGGTGTCGTGCATCCGCGAGATCAGGTAGCCGGGCCCCTCCAGCTCGCCGTCGGGGAACACGTAGCGGTTGATGAAACCGGTGCGGTTGCGGCTGGACCCCAGGTTGTCCGGCCGGGTGATGCAGTGGTTGAGCAGCCGTCCGCCGGGCTTGAGCTTGCCGTACAGGAAGCCGAAGTACGCGGGCAGGTTCGCCTTGCCGATGTGCTCGGTCAGCCCGATCGAGCTCACCGCGTCGAACCCGGTCTCGGTCACGTCCCGGTAGTCCAGGTGGCGCACCTCGGCCAGCCTGCCCAGCCCGGCCTCGGCGATGGCCTTCTGCGCCCATTCGGCCTGCTGCCGGGACAGCGTCACGCCCAGCGCCTGCACGCCGTACTCCCTGGCCGCGTGCATGACCATGCCGCCCCAGCCGCAGCCGACGTCCAGCAGCCGCATCCCTTCCCGCAGCCCGAGCTTGCGTGCGACCAGGTCGAACTTGTTGGCCTGCGCTTCCTCCAGGGTGGCGTCCTCGCGCGGGTAGCAGGCGCAGGTGTAGGCCATCGACGGCCCGAGCACCCACTCGTAGAACGTGTTCGACACGTCATAGTGGTGGGAGATGGCGGTCGCGTCGCGATTCTTGGAGTGCAGCCGTCCGACCGCCGCCCACCGGCTGTTCACCCGCACCTCCTGCGGGGGCGGCGGGATCCGGGGGAACACCACCTTGGCGCCGCCCAGGGCCTTCAGCAGGCGGAGCCGTTCGGTGAGGTCAAAGTTCATGTTCTGGGCGCCGCTCATCCGGACGAGGGCTGTATACATGTCGCCGTCGACATCGAGATGGCCGGACACGAAGGCGCGGGCCAGGCCCAGGGCGCCGGGAGCCTGAGCCAGGTAGGACACGGCCACCGGGGAGCGGACGGTGACCCGGACCGGGGCATCAGGGGCGCCGGCGATGCTTCCGTCGAAGGCCCGGAACTCCACCGGAGCGTCCGGCCCCACGAATTCCTCGAATACCTCGGCAAGCGCCATGCCCGCCCCACCTCCTGTCGAGCCGGTTTCCCTCAGCCTGTCGAGCCGGTTGCCGTCAGCCTGTCGAGCCGGTTTCCGTCAGCGTCCGCGGACGCACTTCTCGTACAGCCCGGCCAGCCGGGCATCTCCGTCGTATTCCCGTTTGAGCTCGGCGTAAGCAGGCCCGTTGTAGTGCCGCCAGAACTCGTCCTCGGAGTAGAACGAGGTCGAGTACAGGCCCTTGTGGCCGCCGAGCTCGGCCACCTGCTCCTCGATCAGCCTGTTGTAGTACCCATCGGTGCGCCCCGGCGGCAGCGGCACGGTGCCCCAGAAGCCGATGTTCACGTAGACCTCGCCCGGCCGCAGCGGGTACAGCGGCCACGGCTGGTCGCTGCGCAGCCGCAGCGGGCACAGCCAGACCGGGCTCATGCCGACCTTCCCGGCGAAGAACGCGAGGAACTCCGCCGCCCGGGCCAGCGGGATCTCGACATCCTGGATGACCGCCTCGCTCTGTGGCCGTCCGCGCCGGGCATCCAGCGCGCTGGTCAGGCCCTTGGCCCGGTCGAACGCGACCAGCCTGCGGTACACGTCCGAGCGCCGGTAACGCCTGGGCCACAGCCGCCGGACCACCGGATGCTGCACCCCGAACGGCCGCGAGCACCAGAACCAGTCCGTGTCCCACCGCCACAGGTAGTCGCGGATGGACAGGAAGTCCTCCCGCGGTCCGCGGATCGACTTGTAGTACACCTGCTGGCCGGTGTAGTCGCTGCGCCAGGGCGCGCTGTCGCTGAAGGCGCCGACGGTGAGGTACAGCTCGCCCGGGCCGAACACGGTGCCGTCCACGAAGTCGGCCCGGTGCCCCTGGTACATGCCGCCGGCCGCGATCTCCCCGGCCGCCGCCATGCACGCGTCCGCCGTATCGAACCTGAAGTGCCGCAGGTGCACGAACGGCTTGACCGGCTCCAGCTCGATGGTCAGCGACAGCGCATAACCCAGCGTGCCGTAGGAGTTCGGGAACCCGCGGAACAGGGCAGCGTGCTCGTTGTCCGCGGTCGCCGTGACCACCCGCCCGTCGCCGGTGAGAATCTCGATGGCGGTGACCGACTCGTGCGGCAGCCCGTTGCGCAGCGACGTCGACTCGACCCCGAGCCCGGTCACCGCGCCGCCCAGCGTGATCGTCTTCAGCTCGGGCACCACCAGCGGCATCAGCCCGTGCCGCAGGGTGGCATCGGCCAGATCTTCATAGGTCGTCATCCCGCCGGCGACCGCTGTCCGCGCGTGCGGGTCTACGGAAAGAACTTTGGCGAACGGTGCCCCATCAAGCCGCCCGCTGGCTGCTGACGCGACCGCGCCCCGGCCTCGCTGCCGCTTGACCGGCTCCCTGAACCGGAACAGGTTCGACGTGTTCTTCGCCAGCCGCACCGGCGTCCCGGCCGGTATCGCCGCGTACGCCCGCCTCAGTTCCCCGACCGCGGCCTGGTGCACCCGCATCGGCGCCTGGTCAACTGCTGCCCCAGGGTGGGGGTCCGGCGGGAAGAGCGCCGTCACATGACCTCCTGGTGGTTGCCGGTTTGGGCCGGGCGCCGGCCGCGTCGTTGCGGCCCTGACCTGCCTGGAAGAATCGGGACCATGGGCAAGGTCTATACCGGACTGGATGAACGACTCAGGCAGTTTATCTCGGCTCAGCCCGTGTTCTTCGTGGCCACGGCCCCATCGGGCACCGGTGGCCACGTCAACGTCTCCCCCAAGGGCTACCGCGACACCTTCGCGATCCTCGGCCCGCACACCGTGGCCTACCTGGATCTCACCGGCAGCGGTGCCGAAACGATCGCCCACCTCCGTCAAAACGGCCGCATCACGATCATGTTCTGTTCCTTCACCACCCAGCCCAAGATCCTCCGCCTCCACGGCACCGGCCGCGTCACCCTCCCCACCGATCCCGGCTGGCCAGCTCTGTGCGGTTACTTCCCCGCCACCGCGGGCGGCGCCGGCCAGATCGGCACGGCCAACCGCCGCGCCATCATCCTGGTCACCCTCGACCGCATCGCCGACTCCTGCGGCTACGCCGTCCCCGTCATGGAACTGGCAGGAGAACGCGACCTGCTCACCCAGTGGGCGAGCCGCAAGACCCCCGCCGAACTGGACACCTACCGAGCCGAACGCAACGCCACCAGCATCGACGGCATCCCCGCGCTAAGCTGACGCCGCCCGCCCGAGCTGACCGGCCCGCCCGAGCTAACGCCGCTCGCGCTAACGCCGCCCGCGCTGACTCCGCCTGCCCGAGCTAACGCCGCCCACCTGACGGGAGGCCGAACGCGTAGAACTTGTCGTTGGGTGCGTTGGTGTAACCCGAGCCCCAATAGACCATGCCGCTGACGATCGCGGCCCCCGAGCGTACCGAACCGCCGCTGGCGAACGACCAGAGAACAGCTCCGGTGCCGGCGTTCAGCGCGTACATGGTGTCACCGGTGGTCGCGTTGGAGCCGGCGTAGACGACGCCGTTCGCCGCGGTCACGAACCCCGGGTCCGTCGCTTTCTGCGGGTCGGGGGTCTGCCAGAGCATGGTCCCCGTGGCGGCGTCGAGCGCGGCCCACGAGCCGTAACTGATCTTCTCTCCCTTGAACGGCCCGGAGCCGCCCACCGTGTAGGTCTTATGCTGCGAGTCGGTTTCGGCGACGTAGACATCGGTGCCGTCGGTTGCCGATCCCCATTCGATCCCGCCACCGTTGCCGCCGGGCCCGACGTGGGTGTGCCACACCTTGGCGCCGGTGGCCGGGTTGACCGCCCAGTAGATGCCGCTCTTCTGGCCGATGCCCAGCAGTTGCTGTGAGCCGCCGGTGGGGGTGAAAAGGTTGGGCATGGAGCCGAAGTCGAAGTCGGGCCCGCAGGTTGCCGCCGTGCAGCCACCGGCCCAGGCGTCACCGACGCTGGTACGGTCGGCCCAGACGACGGCGCCGGTGCTGATCTTCAGCTCCATGATCGAGTCGAAGTAATCCGATTTGATCGCCGTCTTGCAGCCCTTCTGCCCGGGCATCGTGCAGACGCCCGTGGGCACCTGGTAGTCGTTGCCGGTCCCGATGTACAGCTTCCCGGTGGCCGGGTCCACCACAGGGGACGAACCCCACACCGCGCCGCCCGCGTAGTAGCCGGGCTTGTTGGAGTCACCGCCCCCGTTGTTCGACGGAACCATGTAAGCCTTCCACAGCATCTTCCCGGTCGTGACGTTCAGCGCGACGACCGCGCCCCGGAACGTGCAGCATTTGTAGCCGGGCTGGGAGGCCAGGTCCTCCTCCTTGGATGAGATGCCGACGTAGGCGACGCCGTTGGAGACGACCGGCGAGCCGGTGATGATCGACGTCGGGTTGCTGTCCACGCTGTCGAGCCACAGCAGCTTGCCGGTCGTCCGGTCCACCGCGAAGACGTGGGCACCGGCCGTCAGCGTGTTGTGGTCCCACCCGTCGCCGGCGATAAGCTCGCTCCCGGCGATGGCCGGGCTGGTCCTGGAGACGTCGCCGGCTATCCCGGTATACGCCGACACCGGGTTTGACCAGATCACCTGCCCCGTGCCCGCGTTCACCGCCCAGAGCATCCCGCCCATGTCGGGGAAATACACCACACCACCGGTCACCGTCGGCGTGGCCGTGACGTCGCCGGCCGTGGTCAGGCTCCACTTCGTGGTCAGCTGGCCTGCGTTGCCCGCCGA
>Ga0070730_10002318_pt1 | contig 17355 bp, 20 predicted proteins | sample Coa_R1_3_FD_66447 | JGI IMG/M metagenome (GOLD analysis project Ga0070730, IMG submission 66447) | Surface soil microbial communities from Centralia Pennsylvania, which are recovering from an underground coalmine fire - Coalmine... | ecosystem: Environmental > Terrestrial > Soil > Unclassified ... | reverse complement strand
TCGCAGTTAAGCGACGAGCCCAGGAACTCGGCATCGAGCGCGGCTCGCGGCTGGTGCGGGTGCTCCAGGAGAAGAATCTTGAGCGCGCGTTATCGATCGCCGAGCGCGATCTCGGGCGCGGTTTTGGTTTATCGCTGTAGGGAATCGAGCGGGGAGCCGGCATGGACGACAGGGGTGAAGAGGGACCAACCGCGGCGGAGCGGGCGTTCGATGCGTTGCGGGCCGAAGTCGCGGGGATGCGCCAGGCCATGCGATCGCTTCCCGAGGTGATCTTAAAAAACCAGCCAGCCGATACCACGGAAACCTTGGGCGCGATCGCCAAGAAGCTCGAGATCGTGGGGAACTTCATGGCGGCGATCGAGCAGCACCCCGCGATCCGCACGACGCCGGCGCAATACCACCAAGCGCTTGCCGCCGCCGGCGAGGGGCTCATGCATAAGTCCGTGCGAGAGCTCGACAGTGCGAAGGCCGCGGCGGTGGCCGAGCGGCGCGAGCTCGCCGCGATGATCGGCACGATGCGCGGGCAGTGGAAGCAATGGGAGTGGTTGGGCTGGACCGGCATCGGGGCGTTCATTTTGGGGCTTCTAATCTCGCCGATGTTCGCGCGCGTGTTGCCCTTCGGGTGGGATGGTCACGTAGCGGCGTTCATCTTGAATGCCGATCGTTGGAATGCCGGCGCCGCGCTCATGGAGGCGGGAAGTCCGGAAGCCTGGCGGCACTTGAAGTCGGCGGCCGCCCTCCTGCAGCCCAATGAGTCAGCGCTCGCCGCTTGTTGGGAAGCGGCGGCGAAGACGAAGAAAGAACAGCGATGCACGGTTGTGATGCCTGCTACATGATTCGCGCCGTCGAATAGATATTGAGTTATCCAATTCTTAATTCACTGATTCACTGCTGACCACAATTTCTGGTGTCCTTCGCACAAAGGGACTACTGCATTGACAGCATCGCACTGCAAGAGTTAAATGCCCGTCTCAGGAAAATTACTCAAGGATAGAGCAATGCGAACGATAGCGTCACTCGCGTCTCAGGCCGATGATAATTGCCAAGGTTGGCGTCCTGATGCCGCGAACTCCTTCGCGCGTTTGCTCATAAGAATTCTGGCTGTTGTCGCGATAGGATTTGCAGCGAACTCAGCACGGGCCGACGGTTGGACCAGTAATTTCAAGATCACCGGTATCTTCGTCGCCCAACAGAATAATAACCAATACCGAGTGAATGGCATGCCCGCGGTCGCCGCATGCACCAATGGCACAACTTGGGGGTATGTGAATGATGCCGATTTCGGTTCGCCAGGCATGATCGCGGCAATCTACAGTGCGTACGTCAGCGCAAAACTCGTAAGCCTGCATGTGGTGACCGTGAATGGATATTGCCACATCATTGAAATGCTCATCTCGGGATAAAGCCGTGCGGGACACCTGAAATTTCCCCGTCTGTGGACACCAAAATTCCCCCCACCTGGTGATATCTCGCGACGGTGTGGCACGTCGCTAAGGAAAGAAGACTCATGATAAAAATCTATCCAATTGTTATAGCACATCCATTTCTATGGGAGGGTATCTAGCGAATTGTTGAAGTTCAGCGCTACACCGCAGCAAGTGCAGTGCAGCTCCGCGCGAAATTAATATTAATTGTGGAGAGGGGAGAAACAAATGAGTTTTCTTACACGGCTCGTGATCGCGGTTTGCATATTGGCGCCAACTGTCAGTCAAGCCGCTCTAGTTTGGTCTCCCTGCGAAAAAATTACCGCCGTCTCAGATTATTTGGCGTACAACAACTCTGTATATCTCATTATTTCACCGGCGATTACTGGATGTACTGGAGGCACGGGCGGCAACGGATCAAGTGTTGCCTTTGCAGTGGGTCAAGAGGCGGTGACGAGCACCAACGTCAATTCTTTTCTCGCCGTAGCGCTAGCCGCATATTCCAGCGGACATCAAGTAAAAATTTATTACGACAATGCCACGACCCCGCAGTGCTACTCCATGATTGTTGCCGTCGGCGGTTATTACGGAGAATGTCCTTAGATAGGTTCTGCCTAAGCGCTATTGCTCGGCGCTAGTTCATCGGCAAGGACACAATCAAAGCATGGAATCAGCAGGCTGGAGAGAAATTTGCATATAGTAGTTAACACTCTCGCAATTCGGTTTGCCTTTGCTCTCTTAGGCGTGGTAACTGGGTTTGCCACTCACAGCGCGGATGCGCAGGCAACTCAAGGAAGCAGCCCGGCAGCGAATCAGCTTCCTCCTCCATCCAATGATCCAGCTACACCCGATGTTGTGATTCCACCGTCGAAATTGCTTCATTTCGATAGCCAGATTCGCATCCCAAATCGCTATATGGTGAAGTTCAAAGATGATAAAGCGCTGGCGGCGGATGTTTCTGCCCGTAACGCGGCCGATATGAAAATCGCACCGAGCCTGCTGCCGGACTCCGAGACAAATATAAAGTCGCTTGCCAACTCAATCAGTACTACGTACCAGCAAAAAGAAGGCAAAACCAACACCATATTGGGTGTCTGGACTCGGCCGGGCGGGCGTGGTTTCGGTGTTGAGGGTATCTCTGAGGGTGATATCACGGAATTGGCACAAGATCCTCGTGTCGAGTTCGTCGAGCCAGATATGTATGCCCAGGCGCAGACCGTTCAAATTCAAAACACGGGCAAACCGAGCTGCTCTGGAAATTGCGCGCCGTGGCATCTCGATCGATTGGATCAACGAAGTGGTCTAGATGGTCTGTACCACTATGACGCAACCGGACAGGGTGCGATTGTGGTTGTTATTGATACGGGCTGGCAATTAAATCATTCCGATTTTAGCGATATCGTTTCCGGTGGGGGTGCCACTTTGCTGGACTGCACGTCCATTAACGGCTGCGCCAACACGCTTCCGCCAACATCCAACTACGACTGCAACGGACATGGGACCGCCGTAACATCAGTTTTGGCCGGCAAGACATTCGGTGTTTCGAAGGGCGTTCTTACTGTCTATGGGCTCCGAGCCTCACCTGATTGTTCGCTGAATCTTACGGCGACAGCAATCGTTAATGCCATTCAATATGCGCGTTTCGCAGCCGAACCGATAAGTGAAGTCATAAACATGTCATTTATCTTCCAAGGCGTAAATACCATAGTGGACCAATGGGTTAATATAGTCATCGATAATGGGGTCACCGTCGTCGTGGCAGCGGGAAATGCAGTTAATGGGATTGGCAATGGCAGCGACGCATGCAACTACACTCCGGCTCATAATTCCCGAGCCATTCGAGTAGCAAGCACTGATAGTAACGATACACGGGTCTCGGACTCCAACTTCGGTCCATGTATCGATATTTTCGCTCCAGGCGGCAGCATCTTATCCGCGGATAATGGCGGCGCGCTCTATAGTAATACCGCCTGTGCAGCGGTATTTCCAAATACGACGGCTACTTGTTTTTTGAGCGGCACATCATTTGCAACGCCTATAGTATCGGGAATAGCGGCGCTCTATTTGCAAAACAATATGTATGCCGACCCGGCGACCGTTAAGAGCGTAATTCTGGCAAATGCAACTATGGGGGCCGTACAAAATGCCGGCGCTGGTTCGCCCAATTTGTTGGCCTACGTCGGCGTTCCTGGCAACAGCTCGGGCGGCGTGGTCGGAGGGGGCGGTGGAGGTGTTGTGCCAGCCAATATTGTTAACGTAATTGTAGATACGCTGCTACTCCAGTAAGGGCAATCCGCCTCATTTAAGCTAGCAAGTGGTTTCGGTGTTGATAACGTCGAAGGTCACCTTTTTGCTCGTCACCGGAATCGACACCACTTCGAATGGACTGATTGACAGTGCGCCGCCGGCGCAATTGCGACCAGGTTTCTTTTGTAGAACGGACACTCGAATGGTGTGGCTACTTTCAACTATGTTTTGAATAGCGATTCCAAAGCCGCCCGTGCTTGCACCAGTCCCGACCACGATCAAGGTATACCGGCTAAAGTCGATCTCGGGAGCAACATCAAGTTTGCCTGTTGGACTATGCACAAGACGTTCTTGATCGATTTTCATGCTCTCCCAAAAGCGAAGCCACTGATCGCTAGATTTGATAGTCAAGTATGTTGGTGTAGCCGGTCCGAATGTAGATTGCCATTTCACTTCAAAGGGAATCGATGGGCGGGCATCGGCGCATTGAAAGCAAAATACGGAACTAAAGTTGACTGCAAGCAAAACGTGTCTTCGCATTTCTGGCGCCCATCCTTGCATGACATCCGGTATTACACATCAAATCATTTTGCGAATTTGTACACTACGCTAGCGGCGGCACGGCGGTCAAACGGCGATTCTTTTTGCCAGTTACTCGTTTGTCATTTTCAGAAGTCGGCTGCAGCAGTGACCCCGGAAAATAGGCCTTGCTGCAATCCTCTTCTGACAAGATTCATGTCAGAAGAGCACTTCAGCAAACGACGCGGGCCGTAATTCGCGGAAGGGGCCGCCGCGCCGGCCTCGATTACGCCGAGTCCCGCAAGTACTGATAGACCGTTTCGCGACTGACACCGAGTTCGCGCGCAACGTGTGCTTTGCGCTCGCCGGCGGCGATGCGGCGCTTCAAGTCGGTGACCTGATCGGCGGAGAGTGATGGTTTTCGGCCGCGGTAGGCGCCACGCTGCTTGGCGAGGGCGATGCCCTCGCGTTGTCGTTCGCGCAGGAGCGAGCGCTCGAACTCGGCGAACGCACCCATCACCGAGAGCATGAGGTGCGCCATCGGCGAGTCCTCGCCGGTGAACGTCAGTCCCTCTTTCATGAATTCGATGCGGATGCCGCGGCGGGTGAGCTGCTGCACCAAGCGGCGAAGGTCATCGAGGTTACGCGCGAGGCGATCCATGCTGTGCACGACCACAGTGTCGCCCTCGCGGACAAAGGCGAGCATGGTCTCGAGCTGGGGGCGCTTGGTGTCTTTACCGGAGGCTTGATCGATGAAGAGGCGATCGACGGGGATCTCATCGAGCTGCCGTTGGGCGTTTTGCTCGAAGGTGCTGACTCGAACATAGCCGATGCGCTGTCCCGCCATGCAATCCCCTTATGGCGGTTTTCTGTCCCTCTCCGCCGGGCCACTTCAACAAAGGTACGTGAAGTCCCACAGGAATTTGGCCCCGTGGGAGCGAAGCTGCAATGCCAGGACATTTGGCCTGTCAGCTTGAGCTATACCCCAGCTTAGCGTCAGCAGACTCGGTTGAATATGTCAATCTAGAGCCTAAATGTGCATTAATTGACAGACGCGGTCAAGGGTCATAGATTTCAAGCTGACACTACGGGCATTGGTGGTCGACGGCTTCAATCGCGCTTCGAGTCTTCACCTCTTTGAGGAGGATGACTGCGTTCGATGAACACTCCCAGCGAATTACTGCCGGAGAACGGTGCCGTCACGCTCGCCGATGCAAAGTGGCAGGAAGCTCGGCGCCGCGCCGAGATCATTGGGCCGCTCGCCGATGCGCCGAGCGCCCCGCGATGCGCGGCCGAGGAAGCCGGCCGGAAATTGGGCTTAAGCGTCCGCACGGTCTACACGCTGGTGCGCGCGTGGCGCCTCTCCGGCGGCAGCGTGCCGGCTCTGGTGCCGATCAAACCGAGCGGTGGCCGAGGACGAGTACGGCTGGCAATGGCAGTGGAAGCCATTATCGGCGACGCCGTCGAGCACCTTTATCTCACGGCACAAAAGCCGCGGCTCTCAAAAGTCCTCAAGGCGGTGCGGCGCCGCTGCCGGCTTGGCGGGCTGAAAACTCCATCGGTCAATACCATCCAGGCGAGGATCAACGAGCTGAAGCCGACGCTGGTGGTCACCAAACGAGAAGGCCGCAAAGCGGCCCATCGTCTGACACCGGCGGCCGGCGTCACGCCACCCGCGCGAGCGCCGCTCGAGGTGATTCAGATGGATCACACCACGGTCGACGTCATCATCGTCGATCCTTTGTCGCGTTTACCGATCGGTCGACCTTTCCTCACCCTCGCGATCGACGAGTTCAGCCGCTGCATTGTGGGCCTGTGCGTCACGCTCGAAGCACCGTCCGCCACCTCGGTGGGCCTGTGTCTCACGCATGCGGGGATGGACAAAGCGGCCTGGCTCGAGCGGATCGGCGCCGAGTGCACGTGGTCGATGAGTGGCAAGCCGAAGCGGCTCTTTGTGGATAACGGCGCGGATTTCCACAGCGAGGGGCTGCGCCGTGGTTGCGAGGTGCACGGCATCGAGCTCGCTTTTCGGCCTCGCCCTCACTATGGCGGCATCGTCGAGCGCGTGATCGGCACCACCATGCAATTGATTCACGAATTGCCCGGCACGACGTTTTCCAACCCGAAGGAGCGCGGTGAGTACGACGCCGACGCCAAAGCGGGGCATCGCGCAATTCGGCGCGCCGGCCGTGGTGCGCAACGCCCAGGCCTTCCTCGTTGATTTTCTTCCCGTAGTCCATCGGAGCATTCAGCGCCACGGCTTCGTCATCGATCGCATTGGCTACTACGCCAGCGCGCTCACCCCCTGGATCGCTGCGCGCGACCGCTGCGAGAAATTCTTGATTCGCCATGACCCGCGGGATTTAAGCCGCATTTGGGTGCTGGACCCCAAGCGTCACGTCTACCTCGAGGTGCCTTACCGGACGATCTCCCATCCATCGATCACGGCCTGGGAGCAGCGTGCGGCCACCAAGCGATTGCGTGAAGCCGGGCGCGCGAAGATCGATGAGGGTGCGATTTTCAGCGCCGTCGAGCAAATGCGCGCGATCACGGAGAACGCTGTGCAGCGCTCTCGAGCGGCACGGCGCAATCACCTCCGACGCTCGCACCTGCGTGCCGCTGTAACCCCTGTGGTGCCGGCAATCGACGCCGACCAGGCGGGCGCGGATGTCGCGCGGCCGTTTGATGACATCGAGGAGTGGTTATGAAGAAACGAGGACAAGCATCGGCAGACTTCTCGCATTTGAGCCCGGCGCTGCGCGCGGCCGCCGCGCTGCCGGACAGCGAACGGGTGATGCGAATTCGGGCCGATCGATGGATCGGTTATCCGCGTGCCACCGCGGCGTTGCAACGCCTCGAGGCGCTGCTCAATTGGCCTCGAAAACAACGCATGCCGAATCTTCTCATTAGCGGGCCGACCAACAACGGAAAATCGGTAGTGATCGAGAAATTCTGCCGCATGCACCGCGCGGTCGGCGGCGACGCCGATCGCGAGAGTGTGCCGATCGTGGCGGTTCAGATGCCCTCGGATCCCTCGATCAGCCGCTTCTATGCCATGTTACTGGCCGCGCTCGGCGCACCGCTCCGTCCCCGGTCGCGCACCCCGGAGCTCGAGCACCAAGCGCTCGCGCTCCTTCGAGCGGTGGGGACCCGGCTTTTGATCATCGATGAGCTGCACAATATTTTGGCCGGACCCACGCGGCTGCAGCTTGAATTCTTGAACCTGATTCGCTTCCTCGGCAACGAGCTTAAAATCCCGATCGTCGGTGTCGGCACGAAGGAGGCGTATCTCGCCATCCGTTCGGACAGTCAGCTCGAGAACCGGTTCGAACCCGTGGCGCTGCCGGTGTGGCAGGACGGTGAGGATCTGCGCTCGTTGTTATCGAGCTTTGCCGCCTCCTATCCGCTTCGCCGGCCATCGGTCCTCGGGACGGAGAACATCGCTCGCTATTTGCTCGCCCGTAGCGAAGGGACCATTGGCGAGCTCGCTCAACTCCTAAGGGCCGCAGCGATAGCGGCTATCGAAACCGGCACCGAAGCGATCACCGCGCAAACCCTCACGCTCGCGCACTACGAATCGCCGTCGCAGCGGCGGCAGGCTTTCGAACGGGAACTCGCGTGAGGGTCACCCGGTGGCCCCTGCATCCGCGCCCCATCGCCGGCGAAGTGCTCTCCTCGTGGCTCACGCGAATTGCAGCGGCGTATGAGTTGCCGCTGGAGGATTTGCTGGTGCATGACCTCGGACACCCTGCGCTCACCGGTGCCGAATTGGATGTGGCGCCGCCTGAGACGCTTCTCACCATGCTCTGCGAGCGAACCGGCGTTTCGATCCCGCGCATTCGCTCGATGACCGTGAAAGGCTGGTCGCACGCGCTGATTGGCCGCGGCAAGCCGGGCGCGACGTTCTTCTCCCGGTATGTGAAACGGTATTCAATCTTGCTGTCCCCGGATCGACGGGAAGGCAGGACGCTCGATGGCTGGCGCCCCTGGGTCATGATGCGCCGCCTTGCCACGACCATCGGCTGTCCCGGCTGCCTGTCGACCGATGAAATTCCGTATCGGCGGCTCCACTGGTGTCTCGCGCTGACCGCATCCTGTCCGACGCACGGCATCTATCTGGAGCCGGTGTTGCCACCGCCAGCGTGGCGGATACCTCAAGTTCTGTGGATGAGAGAAACAGTACCCGAGAGGCTGCGTGCGCTCGATAAAATCACCCTGCAGGCGCTCGCCTGCGGGCACGCGACGCTGCCTCATACCTCGATACCGACCGGTCTTTGGTTACGCTTGCTGCGCACCATCTTGGATGAGCTCAATACGACCGCCGCCACCGCCGGCGCTGAACACCGTGTACTCAAAGCCGTCTGGCGAGCCGTGGATCTACCGACGCGGGTCACCGCTCGCGTCGAGCAGCCCTTCGAGGATATGGATCTCACGCGCCAAGCGCAGTTCCTGCACGCCGCCGCAGAGGCGATCGCGTTGGTCCGCACTCATAAACTGGAAACGAAGGGCCGCGATGTGAGCTTGCTCGGCGAACCGCCGCCGCGGCGAGGTCGGCCCACGAAGCGCTCCCAATCCGCGGCATCATCGACGGCCAGCCCTCCGGCGCAACCGACCGATCGTTGGCGAGAAGCGCTCGAGACCGCCGAGGCACTATTGAAATCAGCCCACGAGACACCGGGGGGTGCTCGCGACCTCAGAGCACTATTGCTGTTCGGCAGTTCAAATCCAAAGTCGATTGCGCGGGTCGATCGCTGCTTGGCCGCCGAGGGAATTGCTATTCCGCAATAGCGTCATCGATGATTTGCAGTAGTCTGCTGCAATCCTCTTCTGAACTGCTGCAGTCGTCTTCTGAAAATGACAAAAGCTCCGAAGAAACGAGCCGTCTCGAAACGAGCGCCAACACTCGAAAATGGGAAAGTTCCCTCGCGCCGGCGCAATAGGAACGCGTTACAGCCGCGATCTCGATCGGCCCCCTACTCTGCCATCCCCCCTCGCCGAACCAAAAATCTGGATCGGCGCACCCGCGAGTACCTGACGCCGGCGGAGGTCGAGAAGCTCCTGCAGGCGTCAGCCAAGGTGGGTCGGCATGGTGCGCGCGATCGCACCCTCCTCCTCCTCGCCTATCGGCATGGGCTCCGGGTGTCGGAGCTCGTGACGATGCGCTGGGAGCAGATCGATCTCAAGGCCGGCCTGGTGCATGTCGCACGCCTCAAGAACGGTCTCCCCTCCACGCACCCGATCCGCGGCCCCGAGCTGCGGGCGCTCCGGGAATTGCGTCGCGACTATCCCGAGACGCCCTACTTGTTCGTCACCGAGCGCGGCGGACCCATGACGCCGGCGACGGTGCGGAAGCTCATCACCCGTGCCGGCGAGCTCGCGAAGCTCCCCTTCCCCATCCATCCGCACATGCTGCGCCACTCGGCCGGCTACAAGCTGGCCAATGAGGGACACGACACACGGGCGATCCAGCAATACCTGGGGCACAAGAACATCACGCACACGGTGCGCTATACGGAATTGAGTCCGGAGCGGTTCAAGAATTTTTGGAAGGATTGAACATCGAGATCGTGTGCCCGGGTGTTCGATCACGTGATCACTTGATCGGATTTCCATCCTCGTCGAGGCCTTTTGGAGCGTGGATGGTGGCCCACGCCTTGAAGACTTTCACGAAATCCTCCTCGTGCGCAGGGTCGCCGATCAGCATGACGTAGTTCGCAACCGCTTTGGCTACCGTCGCGAGCGAGCACAAAAGAACATCCATCTCGACGTAGTCATCGTCGCCAGGGTCCATGTGCTTAAGGGCGTTGATCATCAACATGTTGTTGACCGCCCGCCCGTGCGCGCCACGCGCAGGCATTACACCACTCTTTTCGGCGTCCTTTTTCATGAGTCCGTCGCTGAAATTGTCCTTGCCGGCGTTCAGCAGGAGCTGCGACAGGATCACATCCGCGGCGCCAGCAAGGGTGATCGCGGACACGCGGTCTATCTCGGTCGCAAACAGCATCACGGCGGTTTTGAGCTGCGAATTCGCGACGTCGAGCTTCGAGTGCCCGGCGATGCTCATCACGGCCTCCGCTTCCTTTTGAACCGGTCGGGCACCGCTTCAAATTCCGCCATCGCCTTGGGTCCATTGCGGTTCACCCAGAGCCATTGCAGAAGGGCTGTTACGAAAGGCTCGGTTTGTCCGCGCAGCTCGATGTAGTCGACAACCGCGCGCGTGAGCGCTTTCTCGGCCTGGACATCGACATTAAGCGCGATCATGTCAGGATCGCTCGCCCCATGGTGGCGCAGGGCATTTACTCCGAACTTATCGTTGATAAATCGGTTGTACGTCTCGCGCCCTGGGGTCGCCTGACCGTAAAGCGTGCTCTGGAGCGTGCGGCCGTAATCGACAAAGGGTTCTTTTCCCGCGTTGAGCACCAACTGCGTGAGGATGCCGCTCGCGGCGCCGGCGAGCGTGATTGCCGAGACATAGTCCTTTCTAAAAAAAAGGGCGACCGCAGTCTCTAGCTGCTGCCGAGCGAGATCGAGTCGCAGGTATTTTTCTTTCGGCATCGGAGTCAGTCAGCGTGTGTCTCGCCGCGCGAGCGCGACAGCTTGTCCGTTATAGCTCCCCTGCTCCACCGACGGCCGCCAAGTATCGACTACGCGACCAACTCGACGAGTTCTCTCTGCACGCCGCGCTCGATCTGACTCGCCTCTTTCGCGAGATTGATCTGCATGGCGATGTGCGCGACATCGAGGAGCGTGGGCGGGATCGTGTAGTTCGCGCGTTCGCGCAGCCAGATGAGGACCGGCGATAGGTGCCACAGTGCCGCACTCCCCTCATGCACGGGTATCGGGAAATGATCCTTGTGAGTGAGCATGAGCTTGCGCATATTTTGGCGCGTGACGCCGACGCAGTCGGAGATATCGCTCAAGCCGACGAAATCCGGCGTGACCTCGAGCAACTTGGCCCCGGGGATCGCCGCCTTCACCGCGCCAAGCGCACTGAAGATCGCGCTCTTGGCCGAATCCGCGTCGCGGGTGAAGTCCAACGCAATCCGCCCCGCTTGTCCGATGCCCACCAACGCATCCTCGCAACCGGCCTCGCCGAGAAGCTCGACGAGTTCGTCAACCGGCCGATGGTTTGCCGGCAAGGCAAATTTCAAGGTGAATTCGTATTCCATCTCTCACTCCGAATCGGCTTTTCCAGCCTGCTTATTCCGCAGACAGTTATCGACGACGCGCTTCAGCTGGCGCGCATGGTTTCCCGGATTCTTCGGCGTACTCCAAATACTCGCGATACAAAACATGCCGCAGCGACACTCGGCGTCGTTATAAGGGCAATACATCTTGCCCCACGCATGGCTGCCGCCTACTTCGATTCGCCAGCCGTGTTCTTCGGCATGGCGAAGCGCCTCTTCCACGTCTTTTTTCGGATGCCGGGCGCGGGGCATGATTCACGTCACCTCAAGGTATTGATGCGGGCGCTGGTTGTCAAGTGACAACCAGCCCGCTTGCCGAGCAGTGCTCATCGCGATTACGACATGGATACATGTGGGAATGTCTACGTGAGGACAAGTGCTTGTGTGAAGGTGTGTACATGTGTGATTATTACATAATCTCTTAGAGACCGGGGCAATCGATGCAAATCCTCGCGATTATTTCGCAAAAGGGCGGAGCTGGGAAAACCACGCTAGCCGTGAATTTGGCTGTGGCGGCCGAACTGGAGGACGCGCCGACGGTGATCATCGATCTCGATCCCCAGGCAAGCGCCAAGACTTGGCACGATTTGCGCGGCAAGGATGAGCCGGTGGTGGTGTCGGCCCAAGCGAGCCGGATCGGGGAGATGATTGAGATCGCGCGGAGCAATGGCGCTGAGCTGGTCATCATCGATACGGCGCCTCATTCCGAAGCCGGGGCGCTGGCGGCAGCCAGGGCTGCGGACCTGATCCTCATCCCCTGTAGGCCTTCAATTCTTGATCTCAAGGCCATCGGAGCCTCGGGCGATCTCGCTGCGCTAGCGAAAAAAGAAGCGATCGTTGTGCTCAACTCCGTGCCACACCAAGGCAAGCTGGCCGAGGAAGCGGAGGAAGCGGTGCGCAGTTACGGTCTGTCGATCGCCCCGATGAAACTCACGCAACGGGCCGCCTACGTGCATTCGTTGACCGCCGGCCAGGCCGTTTTGGAATTCGAACCCGAGGGCAAGGCGGCGCAGGAAATTCGCGAGTTATACAAGTGGACACGTGTACGTGTCCACGCATCCACACGGGATTCTATGAGGAAAAGCGCATGAGCAAGCGAGCTAATCTGGCGGCGGCCTTACAGAGCGCTACGCGAGGTGCGGAGGCGGCGCCCACTGCGCCATCTGGCAACGCGACCTCCGCCACGGTGACACCAATTGGATCGCGGGTTCCGAGCCGGGTAGGGAAGAAGACCGTGGCGGCGCATTTCGACCCGGCGGTGTCCAAGCAACTCAAGCACCTCGGGCTCGAGCGCGATAGTTCGACGCAAGATTTGCTTCGCGAAGCCATCAACGATCTATTCACGAAGTACGGCAAGCCGCCGATCGCTTGATGTTCACATGTGGACATGCCCACATGTGAAATCTATTTATTGAGCGTCTTTTAGGGACTTATGGCGAAATTGGACGATAAAAAAGGGGCGGAACCGAAGGCAGTTGGGGCAGTGCTGGCGGAGCTCAGCCAGGGGCCGTTGCGCACCAAGCGCACGACCCGCAAGCCCCTGCAGCAGCGGCTACTCGATTTTGCGGCGCTCCCGGAAGGGGAGTCCGCGGAGATCCTCTATCAGCATTCCGTGTTGTGCCAGACCTGTTTGCCGTACCGAGATCCCGGGGATGAGGTACGCCTATGGGCTCGCCGCAATGGCTATGTGAAGCTCGAACTGCAAGCGGGCAGGGCGTACGACGGACGAATCGATGACTTTGTGGATGTCGGGTTGCCGTTTGGACCGAAGCCCCGGTTGGTGCTGTATCACTTGAATGCGGAAGCACTCCGGACTCAGTCGCCGGTGCTCGAGCTCGAAGATAGCCTGACGGCGTTCGTCAAACGCACCCTGGGCTTGGACGCCGGCGGCCGCAACATCCGCACCGTCAAGGATCAGCTGGCGCGGTTGTCAGCCTCCGATTTTCGGATCGGAACCAGCAAGGAGGATCGTTCTTTCACCCTCAAAGGATCGATCGTTGAAGGGTTCGAATTGTGGACCCCGCGCGATGCCAAGCAGCGCGTTCTATGGCCCAGCACGGTGCAATTTTCGCCCCGTTACTTTGAGAGTTTGATGAAGCATGCAGTGCCGCTGAATGAGACCGCGGTGGCTCGGCTGTCGCACAGCGCCATGGCCCTGGATGTGTACACCTGGCTGGCTCAACGGCTGCACCGTGTCGATGACGCGAAAGGAGGGGTCGGCGTGCCCTGGACGGCCCTGCATGAACAGTTCGGTCATGGGTACGAACGACTGCGCGATTTTCGGCGCGTATTCCAGCGCACTTTGCGACAGGTAAAGATCGTTTATCCGGAGTCGAAATTCGACCTTTCCAAACGTGGAATTACCCTTAAGCATAGCCGGTCGCCGATAGGCAAGCGGCTGCTATCCGTGGGGACCGAAAAGTGACGCCGTTCAGACAATTCGATCTGTGAATAACCTTGTGAGTTCAGCGAGTTATTCACGGTCACTTTGTCGCGCTTTCCACGGTCACTTTGTCGCGCTTTTGGCCCAAAAGTCACGGTCACTTTGTCGCGCAATCCTATAGTTAAGAACCTATAGGTCTCCTATAGCTCACCGGTCCTCTCTGTCGATAACTCCGAAATCACAAGCCCCTGCACCGCCTCTTAGGGGGCTATCGCCCCCTGCCGGCTTGATCGCTACGCGATCCCCAACCCACCCGGCATACCCCCACAAGGAGCGCGCTTCGCGCGCCATTTTTGGTGCGACCCGTACGGGTCGCTGAAATCCGGTTTGGCAAAAAGAAGATTGCCGGACTCGGAAGGGGCCACCGGAATTTTCCGGAACCTGCAAATTTCAATCGACCAGAGCGCCGGAGAGGAGCGGAGGAGGGCGATCTCGAGCTCCGAGGTAGTTCGGTTCGAGCGGAGATCAGAAAGCCGCTGGTGCGGCTTCCTGATCGGCCGGAGAAACGACCGGGGCGCCGATCGTTTCCGTAGAAGCTCTTTGCCGGCCGCCGGCGGGGCTTCGTCCGTGACCGGGCGCTGACGCGCGCCGGGTCACGAAGTCAGCCGAGCCAGGTCGAGAAGGGGGCGAGATCGAGGCCAGCCGGAACGACCCAGTGTTTCTGGTCCGCGTGCCAGTGAGCGCCCAAGGCCTTGGCGCGATCCTTGTCGGCGAAGGGGACGTTCAGGGGCGTGTCGGTGGTGGCGTGCCGCGGCGCCGAGGACGTGCTCTCGGATGAAGCGTTGGCGGTGGGGGTCTCAAACACGGCGCGATCATTGGGACGGATGAGCCAATCGAAGAATCGCTTGCCCTCGAAAGCGAGCGCTTGGGGCGATGAACCGGTGCGCTCGAGTTGTTCCAAGACGAAGGCCCCCAAGAGGATCTTGCGGCGGGCATCGAGGCGGCGCTGGGATTTGCTGGGGCGATCGAGCTGCGCGAGCTTGGCCTTGAGCTTGGCGCGCTTCGCCTGCAGGGCTTTGAGGGCGTCGGCCTTGCGCTGATCGATGGCGGCGAGTTTGGCTTCGATTTCTTTGCGGGTGGCCATGGGTTCACGTCCTGTGCAGCGTGGTCTTTCGATGCTAGCACGTTGCGGAAAGATTTGAAGCACTGAAGAGAGAGGAGTAGGCTCAACCTATGCAGCACGGTTTTGCACTCGACAGCGGAGAGGCGCACCTTATGTTTCTGGCTTCGCCAGAAACGGTGCTAGCAGCTGGAGGCGGAATAAGAGGCAGACTCGCGACTCGGTCCGCCCTGGCTGGGCTACCCTCGTTCCGCTCCGGAACAAGAGCAGAGACGCGATTCGGCCCGCCGTGGTTCGGCTGGCCTCATTCCGCTGCGGAGTGGAGTGTGCTGCGAGGCCTCGGGTAGCCGTGGCCTCGTATCACTTCCAGATCAACACCGGCGGCAAAGGCGAGGCGCTCGAGCACGGCCAGTACATCCAGCGCGAGGGTCCGTTTACGGAAGAGCGCTATGGCGAGGTGGCGGCGCGCGGGGTGGCGAATATGCCGGCCTGGGCGAGAGAGTATCCGGCGGCGTTTTGGCGCGCATCGGACGAGTTTGAGCGTGCCAATGGGAACACGTACCGGGAATATGAGCTCGCGCTGCCGCGCGAGCTCTCGCGATCCGCACAGGTCGCGCTGGTGCAGCGGTTTGCTGAGCAGGAGCTGGGGAGCACCCGGCCGTATCAGTGGGCGATTCATCTCTCCACGGCGAGCGATGGGAAGGAGCAGCCGCACGTGCATCTGATGTTCTCGGATCGGCAGCACGATGGAATCGAGCGGGGACCGGAGCAATTCTTCAAGCGCTACAACGCCAAGAACCCGGAGCGAGGAGGGGCGCGGAAGTTCAGCTATGGAGCGGACAAGGCCGAAGCGGCGCGCACGTATGAGGGGATTCGGGAGCGCTGGGCGACTGTGCAGAACCTGGCGCTCGAGCAGGCGGGGGTAGAGGCGCGGGTGGATCACCGGAGTCTCGCGGCGCAGGGAATCCATCGGGAGCCGGAGGTGCACCGGGGGCCGGCGGTGAGTGGGATCGAGGCGCGGGGGGAGCGGTCGCAGGTCGGGGAGCGGCAGCGGGAGCAGCGGCTGACGCGGACTGAAGCCCGGGCGATGGTGGTGGCGGAAGTGCGCGTGGTGACGCGCGAAGAGATTGCGGCGGAGCGGGTGGCAGCACGTGAGCGGCGGGAGCTTGCGCGGGAGGTCACGGGGGCGGATCGGGCGGTGGTGTTGCCGTTGGTGGAAGCGGATCGACGGGAGCAGCTCGGGCGGGCGCAGGCGGCGGCGGAGCGGCGGATCGAGCGGCGGCAGAGCTTAAGAATCGGTGGGCGGCTGGGAGAGAAACTCATCACCCAGGCGCGGGCGTTGCGGGAGCGGATCGGGCGCGAGCTCGGGCGCGTCAAGGAGTGGGTGCGGGAGCGATTTCCGGACCCGCTCAGGCAGATCAAAGAGCGCTCGCGGGATCTGTTCGAGGGGGTTACGGCAAAGGCGCGGGGACGGGGGCGGCAGGGGCCGGCGCGCGAGTCCGAGAAGGAGCCGGAGCGCACCCCATCGGGCGATAAAAAGCGCGGCATGTTCGACGGATTGCGGCTGCGATCGGAGCGGTTGGCGGCGCCGGCGGCGGAGCGCGATGTGTCGCCCTCGGCGCGGCCGTCGGCGCAACAAAAACCCTCGCCCGACCCGATGCGCGATCGGGCTGCGGAGGCGCTCCATCAGTCGATCGATCGGTATGCGCGCGCGTGGATGGATGCGTGGCGGATGCGAGAAAAGGACCTACCGGTTCTCGAACATCAAAAGACCGAGCTCAAGCGCGCCGGCGAGGACTTGGATCAACATCGGCCCGGCGCGAGGCAGGACCTGCACACTGCGCTACGGCATGAGCCGCAAGTCTTTCGCGCCATGATGGATCTCGAAGGCGCGCAGCGTACTCGCGCACTTCTCGCCGGCGTGGAGCACGAAGAGAGAATACGGCGGGACCCTAATCTTCGGGCCGAGCGATTGATCAAGGAATGGAATGGGCTCGAGGCGCAACGCAAGGAGCTCACCGGTTGGCAGAACGAAGCCGCTCGGGAGAAGGTGAAAGGGCAGATGCGCGAACTCGCGCTCGAATTCAAGCAGGAGCCGCAATTCGAACTCGCAGTTAAGCGACGAGCCCAGGAACTCGGCATCGAGCGCGGCTCGCGGCTGGTGCGGGTGCTTAAGGAGAAGGATCTTGAGCGCGCGTTATCCATCGCCGAGCGCGATCTCGGGCGGGGTCACGGTTTATCGCTGTAGGGAATCTAGCCAGGAGCCGGGATGGACGACAGGGACGAGGATGAGGGACCCACCGCAGCGGAGCGGGCGTTCGATGCGTTGCGGGCCGAGGTCGCGGGGATGCGCCAGGCCCTGCAAGCCATTCCCGAGGCGCTCAAGAAAAACCAGCCCATCGATACCACGGAAACCTTGGGCGCGATCGCGAAGAGGCTTGAGATCGTGGGAAATTTCATGGCGGCGATCGAGCA
>Ga0070730_10002317_pt1 | contig 17359 bp, 13 predicted proteins | sample Coa_R1_3_FD_66447 | JGI IMG/M metagenome (GOLD analysis project Ga0070730, IMG submission 66447) | Surface soil microbial communities from Centralia Pennsylvania, which are recovering from an underground coalmine fire - Coalmine... | ecosystem: Environmental > Terrestrial > Soil > Unclassified ... | reverse complement strand
TTCCCCGCCCAGCGGTCGATGGACGTGCTGTACTACAACGCCGACATGCTCAAGCAGGCTGGTCTCGACAAGGCGCCGCGCGACTGGAAAGCGTGGGAGGACGCCGCCTGCAAAGTCAGCAACGGGCAGACCTCCGGCTGGGCCGTCCAGCACGACGCGTCCACCTTCGCCGCCGTCATCTTCGGACACGGTGGCCAACTTTTGGCCGACGACGGGAAGTCGTACGTCTTCAATAGCCCCGCTGGCGTCGAGAGCCTGGCGATGATGCAGCGCATGTTCAAGAACAAGTGCGCGGTCGAAGTGCCCACCAGCGAGCGTAACGGCGAGCAGAATCGCTTCGGCGCGGGCACCGCGATGTTTACGCTCGGCAGCTCGTCGGGTTTGCCGTTCTATCAGCAGGCCGTCGCGGGCGGCGGCAAGTTCAACTGGAGCATCGACATGCCGCCGGACAACGGCAAGCCGGCGATCAACCTGTACGGCGCGAGCATCTCTGTCTACAAGACGACTCCCGAAAAGGAGCTCGCGTCCTGGCTCGTGCTGAAGTACCTGGGGGAGAAGGCCCAGACGACCAGGTGGGCCACCGCGACGGGCTACCTGCCGGTGCGGCAGAGTGCCAAGCAGGACGTCATCAACGCGTTCAAGAATGACCCGAAGTGGGGCAGCGTCGCCGATTCGTACGCCAAGATGTTCGACTTCGCCCAGTACTCGAAGATCGAGTCTCCGGTCGCGGGCTACGACCCGGTGCGCACGCTGATCGATGCGCAGGTCATGACGCGTGTGATGACCGACTTCACGACCGATCCAAAGACGATTCTGGACGAGGCCGTCACCAGCTCGAACAAGATCCTCGCCGAAAACGCGCCGCACTAGCTGGCCGCAGGCTTCGCACCTCACCCCCCCAGCCCCCCCTCTCCTCCCGAGGAGAGGGGGGAGTTGGATCGAGCAGTCCGAAGCGACGGACCCCCGACCGCCGTCCGCAGGCTCTGCGAATGGCGCTTCGCGCCGCGGCTAGCGTATGAACCAGTTCGGCGGGCCGCGCCCGAGAGATCGCTTCGCGCCGCTCCTCACGGGCGCAATGGCCCGACCGGCAAATCGTCTCCTGTAGCCTTTCAGGATGCGCGTGCCAGCGGGCGGGGTCGGTGGGGTCGTGCCTGAGTTGGTGCGCGAGTTGCTCCGCGAGGAGCGGACCGTCCTGGGGCGGCTGCGGGAGCGGCTGGTCGGCGACGGGGGGACGGCGGAGGACGTGGAGCAGCTGCGGCAGGCTGAGCTGGACCTGGACGAGCTCTTCCTCCTGGTCGTCGTGGGCGAGTTCAACTCGGGCAAGTCGGCTTTTATCAATGCGCTGCTCGGCGCGCGGGTGCTGCGCGAAGGGGTGACGCCGACCACGGCGGTGATCACCCGACTCCGGTACGCGTCGGCGCCGACGGAGCGGCGGGAGGGGGCGTTGCTGGAGGTTGGCTACCCACTCGATCTGCTCAGGGACGTCGCGGTGGTGGATACACCGGGCACCAACGCGATCGTGCGCGAACATGAGGAGATCACCAGCCACTTCGTCCCGCGGGCCGACCTGGTGCTGTTCGTGACCTCTGCCGACCGGCCCTTTACGGAGACCGAGCGCGCGTTTATGGAGCGCATTCGCACCTGGGGCAAGAAGGTGGTGGTCGTCCTCAACAAAGTGGATCTGCTCGACCCGGCGCAGGTCGCCGAGCAGATGGAGTTTGTCCGCCGGGGAGTTGAGCGCTTGCTGGGGTTCCGTCCGGAGGTGTTTCCGGTGTCGGCGCGTCTGGCAGTGTCATCGAAGCTCGGCGCAGATGGCGGCGCCGACTGGCAGGCGAGCCGCTTCCAGGCACTGGAGGACTACGTCACCACCACACTGGACGAAACGGGCCGACTGCGGCTCAAGCTCTCAACTCCGCTGGGCATTGCCGAACGCATCGCGCGGACGTATGCCATGGCTGCCGAGGAGAAGCTCGCGCTGCTGGCCGGCGACCTGGCGCTGGTGGAGTCCATCGACGTGCAACTCGGCGTCTACCGCGACGACATGCAGCGGGACTTTGCCTACCGGCTCGGCGAGGTCGACAACATCCTGCACGAAATGAGCGCGCGCGGCGTGGAATACCTGGATACGACGCTCCGCTTCGGGCGCATTGTGGACCTCTTCCGCCAGCGGGTCCTCAAGCAGGAGTTCGAACGCATCGTCGTCGCCGACACGCCAGAACGGATCGACCGGCTGACGCAGGAGCTCATCGACTGGATGGTCGACCAGGACGTGCGGGTCTGGCGGACCGTCACCGAGCAGGTCGAGAGCCGTCGACGATTGGGGACCGCCGGTCCGGCCGAGCGCCTGGCCGGCTCATTCGAGTACGACCGGCGGGCGTTGCTTGGCACGCTGGGGCAAACGGCACGCGGCGTGCTGCAGCGCCACGATCACCAGCGCGAAGCGACGCAGCTCGCGGCGTCGGTCCGCGAGTCCATCACCCAGGCGACGCTGCTCGAAGCCGGCGCGGTTGGACTGGGCGCGGTGAGCATGGCGATTCTCGGCAGTGCCGCGGCGGATGTCAGCGGCTTGTTTGCCGCGAGCGTCCTGGCCGGGGTGGGCCTGTGGCTGCTGCCACGCAAACGGCGCCAGGCGAAAGCGCAGTTCCGTTCGGGCACCGAGGAGCTTCGCGCCCGGCTGGTGACCGCGCTACGCGACGAGTTCCAGCGCGAGCTCGAACGCAGCGCCCAGCGTATTCGCGATGCGGTGGCGCCGTACCACCGCTTCGTCCACGCGGAGCGCGATCGCACCCAGCATTTCAACGATGCGCTTCAGGCGGCGCTGGCGGAGCTGGCGCGGCTGCGCTCCCGGATCATGGCGGTCTAGAGGGGCGGCCGAAAAGTGAGCAGCGACTCCACTTGCCGAACTCCTAGGCACGTTGGAGACCGAGTAACCGCGCGCCATCGCCCCACAGCGAGGCCAGCCAGAGCTTGAGCAGGGTCTCACCTTCAGGATGACCCGTCCCCTGCAGCGCGTGGATCGCCTTATCCCGATGGTCGAGCGCACTGCTCAGCAAGATGGTCCGGACGTGCATGTCGTCCAGCAAACCGCACATCCGCGTTGCGTCCCCGTCCGTTGCCTGGAGGAGCTGCTGGACCTGCCTGGCGTTCGGGTGTTCGATGCTTGCCCCGAGGAGCGCCGGGAAGGTCTTTTTCATCTCGGGCGGCTGGCCGGCGACCGGGAACCACAGCGCCTCGACATCGTCCAGAATTTGAGCCATCCAACCCAGATGTAACCCGCACTCGGAACATCGGGCCAGTCCGTGCGGGTCGGCGGAAGCCACCAGTCCGCCAGCCAGCGCCGCGAATTCGTAGGCGGCCAGGGTCTTGAGTTTGACCGCTTGCTCGTACTGGGCCAACCCGTCAAAGGCCTGGGTCATGTCCCGGTCCTGCCCGTGACACACGGACAGGAACGACCGAAAATAGGTCTGCAACAGCCCGTCCAGACGCTCGGTGGGCAGTTGCGTCCGCGTGAGCTCGCGCGTGGCGACGGCATTCAGGGCCACCGCAAAGTTGGCTGCTCGGGCAACACCGATCGACAGGTGGAGCGCACGTGGGTTGTCGTCGTCCGCGCAGTCATCCAGAATACGGAGTGCGCTGTCGACCATGAGCGTGGCCGCGGCCACGGGGATCAGGTCGCCGATGTCGCCGCCGCATGCTCGCCCAGTCGCGATGGGCAGCAGGGCCATCGGATTGAGCGGCTGCGGGAGGATCCGATCGACCAGACTGCCGAGCTCTGTCCAGTCCGCCCCGGCCCCGGCAACGGCTCGCAGGCGAATACTGCAAAGCACCTCTTGCAGATCAAGCATGCGCCACCGCCTTACATGAAGTTCGACTGAGGTCCAACGCCGCCGCTTGCCTGGAACTGTGTAAAGCGGAGCACGTCCTCGGCGGGAATCGTGGCTGCACCAGCAACTGCGAGATAGTCTTTGACAACGTGGTAGGGGAGGGCCTCCCGTTTGCCTCCGGTCTCGTGAATCTCGAAGTACCCCAGGATGTCATCCGCCTCAATCTTGTCTGTCGCTATCTCGGTGGTACCGATATTTTTGATTCCCTGCAGCTGGTGCCGGTCAGCAATCGCGTTCAGCAAGAGGTCATTTGCGGCCTGGGGTCCCTGAGCACGTGTCAACACAATGTTTCTCAAGGCGGTGCGGTCTGGATCGGGGATTTTTTCCAGGAGCCACTCCATCGTCAATCCGCCCGAGCGCACCACTGCCGCCACCCAGTAGAACTTCTTCACGCCATCGGTTGCCCACTGCGCTTTGGTCTCTTTGGACGCCCCTATCCGCGCGTAGCCAAGGTAATTTTGTGAGCCCACCGGGTTCAGCGCACCGCCGACCATGTTCTGGTTTTCGCCACCCTCGGTGATGGTTGGCACCGCGCCGGGTCTGGGCACGTAGCCCACCGTAAGAGGTCCCGTTGCCCCTCCGAGCGGTCGCGAGTCCATTCGGAAGATGATGCGCGGGACCGTCACCGGATGGCGGTCAAGGATCTCTTCGTAAACCGTGGCAGCTGGCGCGCTCGAGCAGCCACACTTGAATTGGCGCACCTGTTTGCCGGTCGTCCGCGGCTGTCCCAGCAGGCCTCTGCTGAAGGTTGTCTCGGCGGCAGAAGGGAAGCGCGACTCCAGCGCTCGAGCGCCCATGGTGTCAGCTTCACGCTCGAGCGCGAAATCGACATTCATGTTGAGATCTTTGAGCTGGACTTCGGGCGTGACGCGTCCCTGCTTCTGCTGGACGACGTGCCAGGCTTCGTGGGGCAGGTGGCGCTCCTGGCCCGGCGCCAGGTGGATATCGGTGCCGAGCGTTAATGCCAGCGCGCCGAGTGCGGCCGGCTCGGCCGAGTTGCGGTGCACGTGCACGTCATCCAGGGCGAAGCCCGACAGACGTTCAACACCGTCCTTCATCTCGTCGGGCAGCCCGGTCGAGTTCATTCGAGAAGCAGACAGGAGCTGCAGCACCGCCTGATTGCCATAGGCGCCCTGGAAGGCCGTGATCCGGCTCACGTCCAGTGCCGCGGCAGCGGGCGGCAGGGCAAGATCCGGCGCATTGTCGTCCGCGGATCGCCGCGGCAGAGAGACAGCCTGAAGAAACGTGCTCGGCATCGCGTGGGTCCTCGCAGTTCGAGACTAGCCGAGGCTGGTTTCCCGGCGGTTTCACGAACTGGGAGGTGTTGCGGCCAGCGCGCCGCCGCTGGCGCGGGCCTTGAGCAGGTCTGTATAGGCCGGGCGTGGGGTGCCGTCGGCGTTGGTGATCGCCCACCAGTACTCCTCCCGGGCCGTCGTCCAGGTGGGGTCGGGCACCGTCCACAGGGTCATGACGCCGATCCACGGCTGCCAGTGGTCACGCGCGTACTGGAAGGCCTTGAGAATGTTGTCGCCCTTCTTCGCTTCGCTCACCGCGAACCAGCTGTAGTTGGGATGCACGGAGTCGGCGGTCCAGCCGAACTCCAGCAGCCAGACCCGCTTGTTCGCGTCGCCGTTTTTGACCATCACCTCGCGCAACTGCTCGATGCGGCGGAAGTAGAAACTCGGGTGGGGGAAGTTGGGCAGGGAGCCGAACGCGGCATCGACTTCGGGCGCCTGGGTGTTGCCATGCGCGCCCAGGACGTCGTACTTGCCCTGCATCCCGGCGTCGTACAGCCACTGCAGATACTGGACGTCGTCCGCCGAGTGTCCATCGGTGACACCGGTCGGGGACAGACCGGCGGTGATGACCAGGACCCCCGGATCGGCAGCCTTGGCGGCCTGATAGCTCATCCCCAGGAGCCGGACGTAGTCGGCGGCTTGCTGCTGGTTGATCGTCGCCCCGCCCCACTCGCGGTCCAGGTTCACTTCATTCCAGATCTCGATGGCCTGGACGTGGCCGACCGTGGAACTCGAGCCGTAGCGGGTGACAAACGCCGACACGAAGTCCGCGTAGTCCTGGTAGTTGTCGGGCGGACCGTTGTTGGCGCCGTCTTTGCGGGCCCACGTCGGCTGAAAGTCGAGGCGCGCGATGATTTTCACCCCGGCCTGAGAGGAGGCCTTGACGACGCGGTCGGCCTCACTCCAGTCGAAGCAACCCTTGCAGGCGCCCTCGATCTGGCGCCACTGGAAGAGGGTCTTCTGCCAGTGGAAGCCGATGTCGGTGACGAGCTTTAGGTCGCGGCTGGTGGTGTCGGCATGGCCCCACAGGAAGACGCTCATGCCGAAGTCGGGGCTACTCACGACGACCGGGCCTGCCGGTGGGGCGGGGGCCGCCGGGGCCGCGACCGGCGCGGGTGCTGGGGCGGGTGCCGGCGCGGCGATGACGGGCGTTTGGGTGGAGAACGCGTCGCCGAAGGTGGTTGCCTGCGGCGCGTGGCCGGTGGCGGCGGCTTTGAAGAGCGGACTGCCCGCGGCCTGCGCCGCCAGGTCGTCGGGCAGACGCACACCGGTCAGCAGGTCCTTCAGATAGTCCGCCAGCAACAGGCCCTGCGTGCAGCGGCACCCGCGGTCGTAGTGCATCACCCCGCGCTGGAAGCGCTGATAGATGAATTCGTGGTTGTTCGGATCGTACGCCGGCTTGCTGGTCGGCAGACCCCACAACTGCAGGTTCAAGAGGGGGAGCAGGCTGGCGTCGGCGTTGCCTTGCGGAAACGCGTCTGAGAGTCCGACGGTGGTCTGGAACGTCGTGAGAAAATGCACCGGCTCGCCGTCGACCGCTTCGGCGGCGTTGGCGCGGACGAAGTCGATGGCCTTGCTGCCATAGGCCGGATCGCTCGGCTGCGGCGCGCTCGCGATCAGGTCGGGGTCCGGGGCGGGCAGCGTGCTGCCGTTGAACTGGGTATACGGCAGCAGGCCGTCCTCCAGCAGGTTGAGCGTGCCCACGCCCTGGTTGCCGCACTGTTGCATCGCCACGCGCTGGAACAGTTGCACGGTGCAGCCGTAGAAGAGGAACTCGCGGCTGACGGGATAACCGAACGTCCGCAGCCCGCCACGCTTCAGGAAGAAGTCCCAGAAGGCGTCGCGATCGACGCGGAAGTTGGTGGCGTCGAAGAACCGCGGATCGCCTGCGGCTCCCGCTCCAGCAACGGCCGGGCTGGTCGGGGCAGCTGCGCCTGCGGCGGCTGGGCCTGCGGCCGCTGGACTTGCGGCCGCTGGGCTTGCGGCGGGGACGCCGGCTGCGCTGGGAACTCCGACGAAGCGGACGGCGTCGGCGACCACGACGCCGTCGGCTTTGTCGGAGAGGCTCACGCCGTTGTCGGTACCGGGCGTGAAGTGGAACGTACCGAGAGATTGCCAGGCGCCGCCGCCACTGCGTTGATCGACACTGGTAGCTTTCGATCCATCGCTATACGTCACGACGTACGTCGCGTTGCTTGCGCGATTTGGGCCGCTGGTCCAGCGAGCGAAGACCTCGAACGTTCCAGCGGAACCTGGAAACGACCAGTGCACGCTGCTGGAGCCGTCGCCGGCGACGCGGTAGCGGTAGCCTTGGCCAAGGAATCCAGACCCGTTGGTGGAGGTGGCCCAGGTGCCCGTGAGCTGGACTCCCGCCGCGTCGTCGTCGACGACGAGCTCGTCTGCAAACGTCGTTCGCGCGGTGGTGGACGCTAGCAGAACGAGCGCGAGCGCGGAGCGCCACGGTCCGCGATTCAGGTACCGCACGCCGCCAGCGTAGGCCTCCCCGCAGGGATCGGTCTGCTTCGAAGCCGTCACGGGCGGCTCACATAACTGTGATGCGGCGCGCTGGACTGAATCGCGGACGAGGATGCGTCTAGGGTGTGACTACGAACCAGACCCCGTCACTGGCCTGGCCATTCGCGTCGTGCGGCTGCGTGTCGCCGACGTAGTAGTACAGCGGCGCGCCCTGATAGGTGAGCTGCTGGGTGCCGTCGGTCCGCGGCGCGATACCCAGGCCCGCGGCCAGGGACGGATCCAGCGCCACGGGGAGCGTGTCCACGACAACCGGTGGCCAGGCTTGCGCGCAGCCGGCGTAGCACGTGCTGGTGTTGGGCTGGTCCGGGGTGTAGCGGTAGAGCGTCATCCCGCGGTCGTCGGCCAGGATGTTGCCGTTGGCGGGGTCGCTCGTAATCGCGACGGCGCTCGGGCTGGCAAAGGCGGCCGACGAGGCGAAGGTAGCGGCCAGCAAGGCGACGCTCGCGGCGAGGCGGACGGAGCGGCTGAGGCTGAGCAACATGGCTTTCGAACTCCCTTCCGAGGTACGAAAAGTGATGTTGCGACAGTAGCGCTCAGGCCCTGATAACCGGCTGCGGCAACCTGCCGACGGCCTGAAAAACGGCTGAATTTTTACGGCCCGTCGAGGAAGGGCGCCACGGCGTCGATGAACTCCCGCGGAGCCTCGATCTGGCACGTGTGGCCGACACCGGGGAGACCCACGTAGCGCGCACCCGGAATGGCCGCCGCCAGGCGACGACCGCGTTCCGCGGGAATCATGGTGTCGGCTTCGCCCCACACCACCAGCGTCGGCACGTTCAAGCGATCGTAGCGCTCGCGCGCCAGCAGCCCACGGTCATTGGCCACCGCGCCCAGCTGACCTGGCGCGGCGTGGGCCGTCTGCCAGCGCAGATCATCCCGAAAGGACGCCGGCACGCGCGTCGGATCGGCAAAAATCTCCTGCATCGTGCGTTCGATGGCTGCCTCGGGATCGGTCGGTTCCGCCCGTCGCTGCGCGGCTCGGGTTTCCCATTCGGCCAGCTCCGCGTCGGTCATCGGTCCGCCGGCGCCGTTGACCACGACCAACCCACTGATCCGCTCGGGCTGTGCGAAAGCCATGGACAGGCCCCAGAAGCCGCCGAACGACTGGCCGACGACGCCAAAGCGATCCAGACCCAGCGCGTCGGCGCAGGCGAACAGGCTACTGGTCAGGGTCTGGCGATCGTAGCCGCGCTGGCTGCGATCTGACTCCCCACAGCCGAGGCGATCGATCGCGATGCAGCGTGCGTGCTCGCCGAGGCCGGGCAGCACCCAGCGCCACTCGCGCGCGGACGCCGTGCCGCCATGGATGAACAGCCACGGCGCGCCCTGACCCACTGACTCGACGTGGAACCTTCCGAACTCGGTCTCGACAAACCTCGACTCGATTGCCATACCTCAGGACGGTACATCGGGAGTGGGCTGCAGCTGGCGCGCCTGGATCGCGCGCACGGCCGCGCCGATCGCGTCCGCGCCCTCGAGGACGGCGAAGACGGTGCGATATGACCGCGATTCGCCCGCCCCGAGCCAGATCATCGAGCCATCGGCGCGCGCCGCCGCGTCGCCGCCGACATCGTGCGTCGACGGTTCCAGCCCGACGGCGTAGGCGCCTTCGCGCAGATGCAGCCACTCGAAGAAATACGGGAACTCCTTCGCCGACCACTCGAGCTGCATGCCGAACTCAAGCCGCTCGTTGACGACCGCGGCGGCCAGACGCCCATCATCGGTGGCCACCAGGTCGTGCACATATACCTGCTCGACGAAGCCAGCTTGCGGCTCAGGGAACCTTTGATAGGACACGCGCTGCTGGCGCACGCTGTCGGTTGAGAATCGAGTCCGAGCGATGGGCGCCACGAACCGCGTCCCCGCGTCCACCAGTGGCCACCCCAGGTTGATGTGGTACAGCAGCATGTGCGGGGTTGGATCGAAGCCGTGGTTGGTGACCGTATCGATGAGTCGAATGGCACTGGTCCCGAGATCGGCCTCGACGCGGCGGCGGAGCCGCAGATGCTCGCCGAAGACCGCCGCCTGGCGCACCTCCCCTTCCGCCCAGAGCGTGCAGGTATCTGGCGTGCGCCAGTCCTCGCCGTAGCCGAGCAAGCGCGCGGGGATGTTGGCGATCCGGCCGTGCAGCCCATTCCAGACCGACTGGCGAAATGGATAGCGGTACTGCGTCGCATCGACGTCAGCAGTGAACAGGGTGTGGTCCAAGCCGGCGGTGACCACCAATCCCGAGAACGAGCGCAGCCAGGCGAGCCCATCTTCGTCGCGATACTCATGCAAGCCGGGATGCCGGAACCCGGTCGCGGACCGCCAGCCGAACGAGCGACCGGCGTGTTCGGCAGGCCCGATGTCCATCGCGCGATCCACCATGACGTCGAACGCCAGGCCGGTGCCGGTGCGGAACTCGAGCACGCGGATGCCGCGTTCGGCGCCGTCGTCGAGCACCACGCTCCGCACCCCGCCCAGGGCGGTCAGATCGCCCGACAGGCGCGCGAGTTTGGGTCGATCGAGGTCGTGTCCGTAAACGCGCACGGCACTCTCAGTGGCGCCTACGGCAGCCAGGTCTCGGGGTGCTGCTGCACGTAGTGGCCCAGGTGCACGCCCAGGTCTTCCTGCAACTGCAGCGACAGCCCGCCATCGACGGCCAGCGCCTGGCCAGTGATGAACGAGGCTTCCTCGGAACACAGAAACGCGATGGCGTTGGCGATATCGATCGGTTTGCCGGTGCGGCGCACGGGATACTGCTGTTCGAAGAAGCGCAGCCCATCGGGGTGGGCGTCCCACATCGGCTGATTGCGCTCGGTGACGATGTGGCCCGGGCACACGGCGTTGACTCGAATGCCGTCCGGCCCGTACTCGGCCGCCATCTGGCGGGTCAGCCCGATGACGGCGGTCTTCAGCGTTTCGTACACCAGCCAGCCCGGGGCGACCAGCAGGCCATGCACCGACGAGAGATTGACCATCGAGCCGCCACCGGCCTGACGCATGTGGGGCACGGCGTACTTGGCCGAGCGGAACATCGCCTTGAGGCCAACGTCCATGCCGCGGTCCCAGTCGTCCTCCGAGAGCTTGACCGCGTCGCCGCGCAGGGTGCCGGCGTACGCATTGTTGACCACGATGTCCAGGCGGCCCCAGAGCTCGACCGCGCGCTCGACCATCTCGCGGACGCCGTCCTGCGTGCCGACGTCGACGTGCAACGCCTCGGCTGTGCCGTTGGCCGCGCGAATGGTGGCGACGTTGGTAGCGGCCGCCGGGTCCTCGATGTCCGCGATGAGGACGCGGGCGCCGTCCGCGGCCAGACGTCGCGCCGTCGCGCCGCCGATACCCATGGCGCCCCCCGTGACGATCGCGACTTTCCCTGCGAAGCGCGGCACCGAGGCGATTGTAGGGAACAGCGGCCGAACAGGCGAGGGCGGGTACGCTAACCGAGGTGGGAGGTCCTTCGTGAGCGCGGGCTACGTGGTCAGGCGGGTGCTGCTCTTCTTCGTGGTGGTCTGGGCGGCGACGACGTTCATCTTTTTCCTGCCCAAGCTGGCGCCAGGGCGGAACCCAATCGTCGAGCGCATCGGCATGATGGTGGCCACCGGCGGCGTCAACTCCGCCGGGATGAAGGCCATGGTCGACGCCTACGAAGCCAAGTTCGGGCTCGACAAGCCGCTCTGGCAGCAGTACCTGACCTACCTCGGCGATCTGTCGCACGGTGACCTGGGCTACTCGCTGATGCTGTATCCGACCAAGGTCCTGGACATCATTCTCGTCTCGATCCCGTGGACGATCGGGCTGCTCACCGTGTCCACGTTCCTGGCCTTCACGCTGGGGACGCTCCTCGGCGGCCTGCTCGCCTGGCCGCGCGCACCCCGGTCCCTGCAATTTTTCTTGCCACCGCTGTTCATGTTCTCGGTCGTCCCGTACTACCTGTTCGGCCTGATCCTGGTCTACCTGCTGGCGTTCCAGCTCCGCATCTTCCCCATGAGCGGCAGCTCGAACTACGGCACGACGACGTCGTTCTCCATCGCGTTCGCCGCGGACGTCGTGTACCACTCGATTCTGCCGGCGCTGTCGATCGTGCTCGCCTCGGTGGGCTTCTGGGCGCTGGGTATGCGCGCCATGATGGTCAGCATCGCCGGCGAGGACTACATGCTGTTCGCCGATGCGAAAGGCTTGAAGAGCACCCGCATCTTCTTGCGCTACGCGATGCGCAACGCGCTGCTGCCGCAGACGACCACGCTGGCGTTATCACTGGGAACCATTCTGTCGGGGGCACTTCTGGTCGAGATTGTCTTCAACTACGCGGGGATGGGCGCGGTGCTCTTCCGCGCGGTCAGCGGCTTCGACTACTTCACGATCTACGGCGTCGTCTTTTTCATCATTGTCGGCGTGGCCCTGGCGACGCTCGCGCTGGACCTCGTGTACCCGCTCCTCGATCCCCGCATTCGATACAACCGCAGCTGATCGACCCCGCGATGCAGAAAATTACGCGCTTCCTGTGGCAGAACCCGAGGATCACCGCGGGCCTCGTGCTCATCGGCTGCATGCTGCTGTTCTGGCTGATCGGCAACGCCACGATTGGCATCTCCAAGGCGGTGCCGCTCTCGGGCCCGCCGGATTTGCCACCCTCGGCCCGCTACCCGCTCGGCACCGACAGCGCCGGGCGGCAGCTCTTACCGGTGTTGATCGCGGGCGTGCCGCTGACGCTCGAAGTTGGTTTGCTGGCCGGCGGAGTTGGACTCCTGATCGGGTCCGTGCTGGGATTTACCGCCGGCTACTTCGGCGGAGCCATCGACAGCGTCATCCGCACCGTTGCCGACGTGATTCTGCCCATTCCCGCGCTGGCGGTGCTGGTCGTCATCGCGTCCACGATCCACGTGCTGTTGAGCGTCGAGATCATGGCGCTCGTCATCGCCTCCCTGGCGTGGATGTACCCGACGCGCACGATCCGCGCACAGGTGCTCTCGATGCGCAACCGCGCGTACCTGGACGTCGCCCGCTTCTCAGGTGAAGGTCACCTGAAGCTGATTTTTCGCGAGCTGATGCCCAACCTGCTGCCGTATCTGGCGGCCAGCTTTGTCGGCGCGGTGGGGGCTGGCATTCTGGCCGGCATCGGGCTCGAGGCGCTGGGCCTTGGACCGCAGGATAAGCCGACGCTCGGCATGACGATCTTCTGGGCCATCTACTACGGGGCGACGTTGCGCGGGATGTGGTGGTGGTGGGGGCCGCCGATCGTGATCCTGGTCCTGGTGTTCATGTCGCTGTTCATGATCGCCCAGGGTCTCGATCGGTACGCCAACCCACGTTTTCGCCAGACGGTCTGAGCGGCCGCTAACGGAGTTCGGCCGCTCTACCGTTCGGATGGTGAGTTGTCGGCCGAACTCCTAGGCCTGGGTCGGCTTGATGTTCAGGAAAATGAACAGCCCGGTGCGGTGCCAGAAGCCCTCGTGAATGTACGGGTGATCGCCCGCCGGCCAGTTGGTCCAGTAGGTCGTGTTCATCGGCAGCGCGATGACCGTCTGGATGAGCGGGATGTCGGGCAGCGCGGGCAGCCAGGTCTGCATCGCCTGCTGCCAGAGCGGCATGACCGCCGGGTCGTCCTCGGGGTACGTACCCATCTTGTCGACGATGGCGCTGTAGTCCGCGTTCGACCAGCGGTAGATGTTGGTGAAGAAAATTGGCGTCGGCGTTGGCTTGACGTAGCGCGCGTTGTACAGGTCGAGGGTCTTGTACGGGTCCTTCATCGCCCCGCCGTGGCCCCACAGGAAAGCGACGGCGTCACCGGTGGTGATGCGGCTCACGAAGTCGGCGGGCAGCAAGAAGCTGGCGTCGAACCCGCCCCGCTTGAGCTGCTGGGTGACGATCGGCGCAACGGGCGTAGCCGATGGATGCTGGGGGAACGTGACGATCTGGAAGCTGACCGTCTTGCCCGAGCTGTCCGCCCACAGGCCGTCGCCATTCTTGGTGTAACCCTTGCGCGTCATGATGGCGTCGGTCTGAGATGGGTCGAACTTGAGCGTAGGGTACTGCTGGAGCTGGTCGGCGACGCCGTCCATGTACTTCTGCAGGCCCGGGTAGGGCGGGAAAGGCAGCGCCGCCGTCTGGCTATAGCCCTGGAAGGCGAAATCCACAATCTCGTCGCGGTCGATCGAGTAGCTCATTGCCCAGCGAATGTCGGGATCGTCGAACGGCTTGATCTCGGTGTTGAAGCCCAGGCCGATCGGCCACCAGTCCATGTAACCGTACGGTGGATGATCGTAGTGGGTGATCACCGCCGGGTTCTGACCCTGGACGAGCTTCATGTTGGCGGGGGTGAACGAGAATGCCATGTCGATCTGATTGGCGATCATCATCTGCGCCATCGTGATCTCGTTCATGCCGGGCAGGAAGATCAGGCGCGTCACCGGCGGCAGGGCATGGAAGCCAGTCTTTGCCGCCCACCAGTCCGGGCGGACGTCCCAGATCTTCTGCTGCACGTCCTCCGACACCAGCTTGTATGGGCCAGTGCCGATCGGCCAGCCTTTGGACAGATCGGCGTTCGTGAACGTGGCCGGATCCTGCCCCTCCCAGATGTGCTGAGGGACGATCGGCATCGCGATGTCGGCTCGGAATGTGAGGTAGTCCCAGTGAAAGCGCGGCGTCGGGCCGTTGAGGTTGATCTGGACCGTGTGGTCGTCGACCGCCGTTGCCGAGGCGACCAGGCGGGCAATCTCGGCCCCGTTGTTGAGGTCTGGATGGCCCTTGAGCAGGTTGATAGTGAAAACGACGTCCTTTGCCGTGAACGGCATGCCGTCGCTCCACTCGACGCCGTCGCGCAGGTTGACCGTCAGCTGCGTGTAGTCGGCGTTGTACTGGTAGCCCGTGGCGAGCCAGGGGATGAAGTCGTCCCCGAGCATGTTGTAGTAGAAGAGACCTTCAGTCGCGGCCTGGGTCCAGCCACTGCGCGAGATGGTTGGTGAGTAGGAATTGAAGTTACCCAGATCGGTGAAGCCGCCGAAGTGCTCACCGCCGAGGCCCGCCATGATCATGGTGCGGTTGCGTGGCACATCCGGGATATTCGCCGGCAGCGCAGCCATGACTGGCGCCGCCGCCGCGGCTTCCGCGGCACCCGCCGCGCTGATGGCGAGTAGCGAACCCCCGAAACCTACCGCGGTCGTTATCAGAAAGCGTCGTCGACTGAGCATGCCGTGTACCCCTCTCCCACGAGGATGGGAAACGTTTTCGCGATCCCCGCGGGCCAGTGTAGACCCACCATCGGACGGGCCGCATCTTCAACTGGCAAAGCCATAGTGGCGGTCGATCGGTGCCTGGTACTCGGCCACGCGGCCCGCCAGCAGGTCGTCGACGCTGACTGGCCGCCCGAGCACCGCCGACTCGCAGATGCCGAACGCCGCGGCGAGGTCGAACAGACCCTCGCGGCCGCTGGCTTCGGGGTCGCGGCCGCCGGCGATGGCCTCCCGGAAATCGAGCAACGCCAGCGCGAACGCGTCACGCAACCCGTGCGGGAACCGCGCCTCGCGCGTCGCCGCGTCGACCTGGGCGTCGAACAGCTCGGCGGCCGAACGGGTCGTGCCGTCGTCCAGCGTCAGGGTGTCCCCCTGAAGGCAGCCGCGGCTGCCGTAGATCACGAGGCCGTCGGGCAGGCCGACCGGCGCACCGTGGCCGGCCCAGGTGAACGTCAGCTGGCCGACGGCGCCCGAGGCGAATCCGACGGTGGCGAAGAACGCGTCGTCAACGTCACACGGGAAGCGGGCGTCGGGCGTAGACAGCCAGCGGGTCGGTTCGAAGATGCGCGTGACGCCCGAGACGGTCTCGATCGGACCGGCGAGGTACCGCAGCTCGTGCAGCAGGTGCACGCCGATATCCAGGCTGGCCCCGCCGCCAGCAAACAGCTTCTGGTGACGCCAGGGCGTCTCGGCGACGACCTTGTCGGGCGACCACTCGCGCGTGCCGATGCCCCAGCGGGCGATCATCTGGATCGTCCCTAGATAGCCCTGGTCGATCAGCCAGCGCGCGACGCGGACGTTCGGCGCGTAGCGCAGGTTTTCCATGACGCCGAGCGCGACGTGATGCGCCTGGGCGGCGTCGACCATCGCTCGCCCGGCGGCCACGCTGATGGCGAGCGGCTTCTGGACCATGCAATGCCTGCCCGCCTCGATCGCCGCCAACGCGGCGGTGTGGTGAACGTGCAGCGTGGCCGAGATGTCCAGGGCATCGACGGTATTCGACGCGAGCATGTCTTCGAGCGAGTCGTAGACCTGGGCGTCAACGTCTGGCTGGAAGTCGTCGAGAAAGATGTCGCTGACCGACAGCGGATCGGATGGCTGCAGACTCACGGGCGGCCGCGGGGCAGGTCCGGCGCCTCGTGTGACGAAGGACTCCGCATCGCGGCGCGTCCTGGAGGTGATGCCCGTGATGCGGTACGCGTGCACGCCGGCCTCGCGCAGCAGCTGATAGCCGCGCAAATGCGCCGGCAAGATCCGGCCCGCGCCAACCAGGCCAATCCGAACAGGGTCAGGCACTGTTCCCTCCCTCGCCACCCATAGTAGGCGGTCGCGGCCGGCAGGCCAGGGTGCAGCTCGCGTGGCCCAGCAGCGCCGAGATGGCGCGCGGTCAGTTCCCGCGTCGGGCGTGCGTCAGGTGGCAGACGCTGGGCCGCTCGCCCATCAGGATCACCAGGTCGTAACGCACCAGGGCGGGGACGACCGACCACAGGTCAGGGCAGTCGGCAGTGTCGACGGTCTGGCCGGTGAAGACGTCGACGTACCCGCCGTCCCAGGCCGACGTGAAGTAGGCGTTGTCGTTGCCCACGAAGTTGACAGGGCATGCCTGACCGGACGGGAAAGCCAGCTCAGGTTCGTCGGAGTCCGCCCGCGGGCGCAGCACGACGTCGGTGTCGAAAGTCGCCGGTTCCTGGCAATCGTCGGTCAGCACCGCCAGTCTGACATCGCGGTCCAGGTAGATATCCGGCTCCAGCCGCCAGACCTGGAGGGCGACCGGCGCCGGCCGACTCGGCGACGGGGTCACGCTCTCAGCCGCTGACGCGGCCACTGGTGACAGCGTCAGGAGCACGCTGACCGCGGCTGCCAGCGCCAGCGGGCGGAGCATCGGCGACGACCACACCACTGCGTCCAACGCTCTTCAACCTACGCGTGCCCCCGCGCGGCGGAATCCGCAGGACTATGTAGGCGTGTATGTATCTTCAGTGGGGGCTGGCCCTGAGATGGCGGCCCTGACAGTGAGCCGACGTTTTTTGGTGGCGTTGCGTGGAGGAGCCACAGCGCCTGGCTCGCCAGCGATTCGGGGTCGTCCTGCTCCCGACAGCGCTTACGCCCGATCCGCCACGAGGTGGTAGAAGTACTCCGTCCCGTCGATCGGCCGCCAACCGGGGTCCTCCATCTGCGAGGGCCACGCGCGGGCGATGACGGCACGCACGTTTTGTGCAAGCAGCACTCGCTGCGCGACAGCCCGCGCCTCGAGGTCGCCTTGCACGATACTGCTGTCTCGCTCGCTGACTTCCGCAACGATGTGGACTCGCGCGAGCCGCGCCCAGTAGGCATTGAACCCACGATCCCCACTGGCAACCCGATCGCCGGGCTCGATGCCCGCGGAGCGCAACGCGAGAGCCACCTGGACTTGCTCGTCCGCTGCCAG
>Ga0070730_10002316_pt1 | contig 17362 bp, 11 predicted proteins | sample Coa_R1_3_FD_66447 | JGI IMG/M metagenome (GOLD analysis project Ga0070730, IMG submission 66447) | Surface soil microbial communities from Centralia Pennsylvania, which are recovering from an underground coalmine fire - Coalmine... | ecosystem: Environmental > Terrestrial > Soil > Unclassified ... | reverse complement strand
CACGGCGGCAGAAATCGAGAAATAGCCGTACTGGCGCAAGGAATTGACGCCGCTGCGAGGGCTGTAGGTGTAACCCTTGTCCTCGCGAATGTTCATCACCAGGCGCGAATTAAAGGCGCCCCCATAAAGGCTGTTAGCCAGGCCGAGCTTGATCCAATCGGGATGCTGACGAGTGATGGCATGGCAGCCCGCTAGAATCTGCGCTTGCACGGCGCCAGGAACATGGACGAGGTGGACGCAGCGGCCTCGCGGCTTAGCAGGCCAGGGCGCAGGCGGCTCAGCGGGTTTTTTCCCACTCCAGTCTCCAAATACTTTCTCGATGGCTTGGAGCATGGCGGATGAATCGAAATCGCCCACCATAAGGAGCAGGGCATTTTCCGGTGTGTAGAAATCGCGATACACGGAAAGCAGATCGTCACGCTTGTAGGCGGCTACCTGCTCTTCGCTGGGCGCAACCTTGGCGTAGGGATGCGCACCGAATAGAACCTTGCGCAGGCGTTCCCCCGCAAGAAAACCCGGCTGGGTGCGGTCAAGCTTGACTTCTTCGAGCTTCTGGCGGCGCTCGCGTTCAAATTCCGGCTCGGGAAATGCGGCTTCACGTGCCAGCTCGTTGACTAAAGCGAGAAGAGGCTCGGCTAATTCGGAGAGACCCGCGAAGGAGATAACACTGTTGTCGGCTCCGGCGTGAGAAGAAAGATCGGCGCCCAAACGGCGGAGGTCTTCTTCAATTTGCCGGCTGGCACGCCTGCTGGTACCCGTACGCAACACGCTGGCGGTCATTTCCGCCAGGCCGGGTGCGCGCTGGATCGCGGCGGCGTTGCCGGAGCGCAGGAAAAGCTCGCCGTGAAACTTGGGAATGGCGCGCGATTCGGCGAGAACGATTTCGAGACCATTGGCGAGGCGAGCTTTGGTCCGCTTGGGCCAAGTGACCGGGCGCTCGGCAGAAAGCGGAGGAACGGCGGTTGGCATTTCTGCGGCGGCGCGGGTAGCCATCAGGCGGCCTCCTGCTTTTCGCGCTGGCCGACGGGGCGACGGAAAACCATGGCGCGCTTATCGATACGAAGATACTTTTTTGCCGCAGCCTGGACGTGTTCGCGCGTGACGGCCCGGAAGCCATCCAGCACGGTGTTCACCAACTGCGGATCGTTATCAAACAGGGAAAAGCATGCAAGGAGGTGCATCAAGCCGTAGCGCGGCACGCCCCCGCGCCCGCTTTCGAGCGTGGAGTAATAGTCGGAGCGGAACTTGACTTTAAGTTGGTCAAGTTCGTCCTCCGAGATTCCATTTTGCTGAATCTCACGAATGACGGAATCGAATTCAGCGAGCGTGGCGTCGCTGTCAAATTCGGGCTTGTGCAGAATCTTGGTAACCATCTGGGTTGGGCCGTTGTAGCCAAAGATGTCGTCGATTCCGCCATCGACTTCGACAGCGATTTGTTTTTCCAGGACAAGTTGGCGATACATGCGACCGGCGCGGCCACCGTGCAAGGCCTGGTCCAGCAAAGTCATGGCGTGCCAGTCCGTGGTGCGGCGCGGCGGAACGGTGTAACCGATGGCCATGGCGGGCAGCGTACCGAATTTCTCCTCCACCTCTCCGCGCCGCTCTTCGTTCTGTTCCGGCTCACGCGGATCTGCGAAGGGGGGTGCGGTACCGGCGGGAATGTCCCCAAAATATTTCTTGGCGAGGTTCAACCCTTCTTCCGGCTTCACATCGCCGAGGATAAGCAGGACGGCATTGTTAGGGGCGTAATAGGTCTTGAAGAAAGATTGCACGTCAGCGAGGCTGGCGGCATCCAAGTCGGCAAAGTCACCGTAGAAATTGTGGGCGTTGGCCCAGTTGCGAAAAGCGACGGGCGGAAGATCGAGCCAGGGAAATCCGCCATAGGGCTGGTTCAGGACGTTGACCCGGACTTCCTCTTTGACAACGTCGCGTTGATTGCGTAGGTTTTCGTCATCGACCTTGAGGGCTCGCATGCGATCGGCCTCGAGCCAAAGGACCCGCTCGAGGGCGTTGGACGGGACGGACTCGAAATAATTGGTGACATCATAATGCGTGGAACCGTTCAAGGTGCCGCCGCTGGAATTAATGAGTTTGATGTGCTGCATCTTGGGAGCGTTCGCCGAACCCTGGAACATCATATGCTCGAAAAGATGCGCGAAACCGCTGCGGCCCTGGGGCTCGAGGCGGAAGCCAATTTTGTAGTAGACCCCGACGGTGACGACCGGCGCAGTGACGTCTGGCGCGACGACTACTTTTAATCCGTTCGCGAGCGTGACGTTTTCCATTAAAATTTTCAAATGCGTTCACCCAAAGTGTTAATTTCAACGGCGCTTTCATCCGGTGTTAGGATACCCCGAGGCGAGCGTTGACACCAATTCCTACGGCGAAAATCGGACATATCGCTGCGTTGTGGTTTTTCGGACTGATCGCACTGTTCTGGATTGTTCATGGCCTACGGGTCGCCTACGGAGCTTTGCGCCTGCCGTGGGTCAAGGATTTTGCCCCCGCGGCTAACGATGAATGTCCGTCCATATCTCTGATTTTTGCCGCCCGCGACGAAGAAGAAAAGCTTCCGGCGGCGCTGACGACGCTCGCCGCACTGGACTATCCGAAACTGGAAATCGTCGCCGTGGATGACCGTTCGGAGGATGCGACGGCGCAGATTTTGGATGAATTTGCCCGCAGGCATGCTCGGGTGCGCGTTGTACACGTCACCGCCCTGCCGGCCGGCTGGCTAGGCAAAACACACGCGCTGCAGAAGGGCTTTGAGACTTCGATTGGCGATTGGCTGCTGTTCACTGACGCCGACGTGCGCTTCGCTCCCGACATTCTGAGGCGGGTAGCAAATATGGCAAAGCTGCGCTCGTTCGACCATGTGACTTTGTTTGGCGACGTTGAGATGCATGGCTTCTGGGAGACGGTGCTGGTGACGTTCTTCGGCTTGGCGTTCCACATGGCCACCGATCCCTATCGGGTAAGCAATCCGCATTCGCGGGCTTACGTGGGAGTAGGCGCGTTTCAGATGCTCAAACGTTCTGCGTACCAGGCTGTGGGCACGCATCAACGCCTGGCGATGGAAGTCGTGGATGATATGAAGCTAGGAAAACTTGTGAAAACGCAGGGTTTTCGTAGCTGCGTAGCAGTTGCGCAAGATGCCGTTACCGTTCGATGGCACGCTGGACTGAGTAATCTGGTGCGTGGTGTCACCAAGAATTTCTTCGCGGCCATGGGATACAGCCTGCCACTTGCGCTCAGCGCCGCAGCAGCTATATTCGCCTTGAATGTCGTTCCTTTCGTCGCCGTGTTCACCACCCACGGCTGGGCGCAAATTTTTGCTGGAGTTGCCGCCGCAGTTGCCATCGGCTTTCACGTTGGGGTGGACATCGTGATGCGGGTATCACCGCTCTACGCCGTGACCCATCCGTTGGGAGCGCTCTTGTTCTGTTACATGCTGTTGAGATCGACGGCGATAACTCTGTGGCGCGGCGGCGTCACCTGGCGCGGCACATTCTACCCGCTCGCGGACTTAAAACGCGGCGTGGGCTGAACTTGCCGAGCGTACGCCGGCGTCAGGAAGCCGCCGAAGCTTTTTCCGACGAGAACAAACCGGACAGATCGCGCTGCTTAAGGCCGCGAATACGGTCGCGGAGCTGCGCAGCTTTTTCAAACTCGAATTTCTTGGCAGCTTCGCGCATCTGGCCTTCGAGCTGTTTCAGAAGTTCCGCGAGTTGTTGTTCGCTCTTGACGTTGGCGGCCGCGGTGTCCAGCGCAGCGTCGTCCACCGGTATGGTGACGTAGTCGGCTTCAACGATACGGGCCAGTTCCATATCCACCGATTTGACGATGGACTCGGGAGTGATGTTGTTTTCCTTATTGTAAGCGAGTTGCTTATCGCGCCGGCGATTGGTCTCGCTGATGGCCTGGTTCATCGAGCCGGTGCGAGTATCGGCGTATAGAATGGACCGGCCAGCGATGTGGCGCGCGCAGCGGCCCATGGTTTGAATCAAGGATGTGGCGCTGCGCAGATAGCCTTCCTTGTCGGCATCCAGAATCGCGACCAGGGAAACTTCCGGAAGGTCTAAGCCTTCGCGAAGCAGGTTAATCCCGATGAGTACGTCGAATTCACCGCGGCGCAGGTCGCGCAGAATCTTGATGCGATCGAGTGTTTCAATCTCCGAATGCAAGTACCGGCAACGCACACCAATTTCCGTGAAATACTCGGACAGGTCTTCAGCCATGCGTTTAGTTAGCGTGGTCACCAGCACCCTCTCGTTGCGTTCCGCGCGTAGCCGAATCTCCTCAAGCAAATCGTCAACTTGCCCCTTCACCGGACGAATCTCCACCTCCGGATCGACGAGTCCCGTCGGGCGAATCACCTGCTCTACAAAAACGCCGCCTGACTTGGTCAGCTCGTAGGGTCCGGGAGTCGCGGAAACGTACAGCGCCTGATTCACGCGGTTTTCGAACTCTTCGAAGGTGAGCGGACGATTGTCCAGCGCGGAAGGCATGCGGAACCCATAGTTCACCAGAGTTTCCTTGCGCGAACGATCACCGGCGTGCATGCCGCGGACTTGCGGAATAGTCTGGTGCGATTCATCGACGAATAGCAGGTAGTCTTGCGGGACGTAATCCAGCAGTGTGGGAGGAGCCTCCCCTGGCAAGCGACCGCTCAGATGCCGCGAATAATTTTCGACGCCATGACAATAGCCGATGGTGCGCATCATCTCGATATCGAACAACGTGCGCTGGGTGAGGCGCTGCGACTCCACAAATTTTCCGGCCCGCTCCAGCTCTTTTTTCCACCATTCCAGCTCTTCGTAAATACTTACGATGGCGCGTTCGCGTTGTTCCGCAGGCATGACGTAGTGCGTCTTCGGATAGATCGGGACGCGTGTCAGGTCTTCCTGTCCGGCGCGGACTTCCCCGGTCAGCGGATCAATTTGGCGAAGAGCATCGATCTGCTCGCCCCACATCTCGATGCGGTAACCATTGTCCTCGTAGGTTGGATAAATCTCGATCATATCGCCACGCACGCGAAAGGTGCCGCGACGTAAGTCTTCGGAGCGGTCATATTGAATATCCACGAAGCGGCGAAGAAGCGCTTCGCGGGATGTGTGCTGGCCTTTTTCCAGCATTACCAGCATGCCGTAATAGGCTTCCGGCGAACCAAGACCGTAAATGCAGGAAACGGAAGCCACGATCACCACGTCGCGACGCTCGAAGAGGGAGCGCGTTGCGCTCATCCGCAATTTGTCGAGTTCGTCGTTGATGGTCGCTTCCTTTTCGATGTACACGTCGGCGGACGGGACGTAAGCCTCGGGTTGGTAGAAATCGTAGTAGCTGACAAAATATTCGACGGCGTTATCCGGGAAGAAATTCTTGAACTCGTGATACAGCTGCGCCGCCAACGTTTTATTGTGGGCCAGCACCAGTGCGGGGCGATTGGCCGCCTCGATCACCTTAGCCATCGTGAAGGTCTTGCCGGAACCGGTGACACCGAGAAGGACTTGATGCTTTTCGCCGGCTTCGACCCCGCGCACAAGTTGGTCGATTGCCGCCGGTTGGTCGCCACGAGGCTGATAGCCGCTACGCAATCGAAATTGCACGCAAGACTCTCCTGGCGGCCTGACGGAGGCTGCCGAAACCTCCATTATAACCCGGGCGCAAATGGCGCGCACATGGACGGCGTTGCAGGTCCCACAGCTCTTCGAGTGATGGCGTTAAGACAGAAACCGCTCGCCAGAGCCATCCCGCCGGGCTACCGGGGGTTCTTCAGACCAATGTCGGAAACCATGACGACCGCGGAATGGCTCTTGGCGTCGACATTGTAGTGCACGCGATTAGAGCCATCCGCTTTGGCCACGGTCACATCCATTTGCTGGACCGCTTCTTCGGTGGCGCGGATCAGTATGCCGGTTTCTAACGAAACGAAAGTAATGATACGGTTAGAGCCGCCGGCACTTCCTGTGGTCCGCAAATCGTGGAGCTTGAAGTCCTTTGGCGTGGCGTTCTTCACCTTGGAGTCCTGCTTTAAAGTAGCGTTGGTCAGAATCACGGCGCACATCCCGGCCTCGGCGTCGCCCGCGGTGGCATCGCCTCGCTCGGTCAAAACGACGGCATGGCAGGGCTCATCTCCAACGTAGGTAGACTCCCGTGTCCAGCGAAGGCCAGCAATTGGCGAAGGAGAAGTCTCCCAAACTTCTGAAGTCCATTTTTGGGTCAAGACCGCTCCCGCCGGTAATGCAGCGGCCAGAAGAAACCGGTCGGCCCACTCTCGCCACGCTTGCTGCTGCGCTGGAAGAAAAGCGCTTAGGCCATTGACCTGGTCGAGGCGGCCATCCGAAAGGATCGTAAATTCCACGAATTTTCCGGCGGAGACTGGTTCTTGTACTTTCGGAGTCGACGATTCGCCGTTCGGAATTTGATAGCGAGCGTCAGTGTCGAAAATCTCCACGGTCGCGCGCGCTTGGATTACCGCGCGTGCGTCTGTCGCCCGAACCCCCAGAACCTTGAGGCGCAGCAAGGCGCTGGTGTCGAGCTTGGAGGCATTACCGGGTGCGGCAGCGCTAACGTTGCTTTCCGTTTTGACGCGTTTGTCGCTGTGATACGCGATCTGGTACGTCAGGGTTTGACCGGCGCGTAATCGTGGAAAGAGGTTGACCCGCCCGGTCCGCTCCTTGGTTCCAAAAAGCGATATCGCGCACAAAGAAAACCAAATACAGAAGCACGCCAAATGCCGGCGCCGCCAGCCCGCCCTCGCTGCACGATCCATTTGTGTCTCGTTGCTAACGCGAATCACTGCGCTTGTGTAACGCCGCTGCTGGCGTCACTTCGTCCTTTAAGCCTGCGATCGAAGAAATCACTCGCTGCGTGATAGCCCGCGAGCCAAGTGCGGTGCAATAAGAAATCGTGAATCTCGTCTGGAAAAACAAGCTGCTCAATATCCACTCCGCGAGCACGCAAGCGAGCGACGAGATCGACCGTTTGCGTGAAGTACACATTGCGGTCGTCGTCCCCGTGGATAAACAGCACCGGAGATTTCCACGTTTCAACGGCGGTTACTGGGGACGATTCATGAGCGAGTTTGGTCAACTCAGGAGGAATATTCTTGCCGTCCCAATTGTCGGTGGGCCAGTCGTGAACGCCATGAAAATCTACACCGGCAACGAAGATGTCCGAGTTACGCCCGAGTCCCATGGCCGTCAGAAATCCACCGTAGCTGCCGCCCCATAAGCCAACCCGCGAAGGATCAACGTCCGGCAGCTGCTGAAGATATTTCCCCGCCGCGACTACGTCTCTGTATTCCGTAGCGCCACGGCCGGCCCGTCCCGGCGCCTCGCGAAAGGCGCGGCCGTAGCCGATGCCGCTGCGGTAGTTGACTGAAAGCACGACATAGCCCCGGCTAGCCAGGTACTCGTTCATAGCGTAGGAGTTCGCGTAGTAGTACATGTAATGCCAGCCCAGGAGCATTTGCCGGATTGGGCCACCATGCATGAAGACGACGGCCGGCTTCTTTTCCTTACTGGCACGGGCGGGCGGCAAAAACAGCTGGCCATGGATCTCCTGGCCGTCACTGGCGCGAAAAATCACGAGCTTCGGCTTTGTTAATTGCGATGCAGGATAATTGACCGGCCAAGTTTCGGGGGCCAGCGCTGCGGCAGCGTGGCCGGGAGCCAACTTGGTGATGAACGGTCGCCCCGGGTTACTGGCATTTGAACCAAAGTAGACGACAGTTTGTCCGTCGCTAAGGACTTGGGGACTCCATTCAATGCTGTCTCCGCGCGTGAATTGCACTGCCTGTCCTCCGGCGACATTGACAGTCCAGAGATGCCGGCGATCAGTATCTCCACAGTTGGAGTTGAAAAGCACGGTCTTACGGTCCGGAGCCAGCGACCACTGCTCCACCTCGCAGTTGCCTGGAGTAAGCAGCCTCGCGGTCCCGCCTTCAGCCAAAATCGCGTAAAGGTGCTGCCAACCATCCTCTTCAGAGGCCATAAGCAGCGTATTGTCCGCCACCCATTGCAGCACGCCTCCTCCGGTATCATCCGCCATATACGGAAAAGATCCATTCGGAGACAAGCTGCTATGCCAAATCTCATGCGTGCTGCGGCTGGTCAGGTCCGCGGTCCAGATGGACCATGGGTGTGGTTTGTCCGGCTGGATGAAATAGCCTGCGGGCGTGTCTCGGGGTTCCGCAGGCCGCCGCACGAAAGCGATTCGCTTGCCGTCCAGCGACCATACAGGATCGCTGTCGGTATCGACACTCGGAGCAAGGAACTGCACGGTCTGGGCCACCGTATCATACACACCGATGAAACTGTGATCGTTGCGGGTCGAGACAAAAACCAATTGCGAGCCGTCCGGCGACCACTCTTCCGAATGATTCTGCCCACGCACGATGATCTGTTTGGGTTTTTCACCGCCGTCCCGGTCGGCAACCCAGAGTTGTCCGTCGCGGACATAAGCCACTCTTCCTTTCCTGGAAATTTTGGGTGACTCGCCGGCATCGAGCTTTTTCGGATCACCGCCGCTCCATCCGATACTCCAGACGCTCTGCTCCGTCCCCGCGGGATTGCTGGTGGGATTGGGAAATTGACCCAAGGCATTCTTCCCTTCCCCGCGAACGTAAACGATCATATTTCCGTCATCCGAAAAACTCACCTCAGACAGTGGCTCTCCATCATCCTGAAGATACCCGGTGAGACGCCGCGCGGCGAAAGATGGGCCTTCCGCGACCCAGATGTTGCGTTTCCCCTCCTGATTGAAGGTCCAAGCCACTCGATTGCCCGATTTTGCAGCCGTCAGATTCTCGGGAAATGGCGCGCTCATGAGTTCTTCCAATGTGAGGCTCTTCTGCGCCCGAACCAGAGGCGCAACCCCCATCCACAGAAACACCAGCCAAACGCATTTTCTCATATTCATCTCCGGCCCTAATTCCGTTTAGGGCCTCATGGACCAGGCTAATCCGCCGGCCGGCGCGCCACCAAACGTTCGATCGAAATCCTCGGCACATCGAGAGGTCCGGAAATCTTCAGTACATAGCCTTCTTCCGGCGGGGCCATGCCGGTCTGATCGTCAAACAACGCCTGCAAGCTCAGCTCGGAATCTCGCGCAAAATTCACCGTGCCCTTCAGCAATGTCATTTCTGTTCCAGACTCCAGGCGCAGTCCTGGAAAGACGATGCCGCGATCCCGCACCTGAAAGGTGCCCTCGCCGGAAGTCCAATGCGATGCCCCTTCGTGTGGCGCTCCATCCGCCATACTCGCGTTCACGTCCCAGCCTTGAAATTCGACGTCACGCAGCCGAAGTTCTCCCTTACCTGACAACAGTTGCAACAGCTCGTCGCGACCAACGCCTTGCGTAGTGAGATGCACCGTTCCCGAAGCAAGACCGGCAAAGCGGTCCGGAAACCTGCCAATCCCTGGAACTTGGTGCAGGTCGATCCGATCCAGGTCCGCGGTCACGTCGTAGAACGGCCGCGGCAGAAATCCGGCGCGCATCTTGAAGCGCAATCGCCCGCCGGCACAAAGCGCATCCGCTTGACGCACCTCCAAATGCAGTTCATGCAGAGCGCCGCTGGCCCACACCTGCCCAAGCTCGATCTTCTCCATCGTGAACTGGTCTACACGCAACTCGCCTTCCGCATTCACACGACGTAGGAGTTCGCTGGCCGCAGGATTCGACGCGCCTCCGCCCAGCAGAGCGGGAAGAAGCCGCTGGAGCCAGCCGGGCCGGGCACGTGGCCCCATCCAGCGATCCAGATCGGCGGCCTCCAAATGATTAGCGTGAAGTTGAAAATTCCACTTGGTGCTGCCGGTTGCATCCGCAATTCCGGTGTCCTGTAGTTGGCCGGACCATGTTGTCTCGAACGCCTCCGCATCGGCCACCACAGCACTTCGCATCCCACCGTTCCAATCCAGCCGTACCTTGCCAAGCAGCAATGGTTGATTGAGTCCAGCGACCTGCAAAGTCCCTTTATTCACATCGACGTGCCCGCTCCAGCCCTTCGTCCCGGCCCCATTGTCCCACTGATACTGCAGCGCGGTGGTCACCGGCCCGGACAGCTCCCAACCACGATTCACCGGGCGTCCCAATGCGGACATCGCCTTCAGCGCTTCCTCGACGTTTTCAATACGGCCGGTGATTTTTAAACTCCCGGCACGCTTGCTGAAATCATGAAGGAATGCGATCTCGAGCGCCCCGGCATTATCTGCGCTGTTCTGCCGTTTCGCCGTGGCCGGCGCTGTCCGTGTCTTTCCTTCTCTCGGCTCCGGCGCCGGATAGACAATCCGGACCGGCGCAACGCTCAGATTGGTGCGCTGACGCCCGCCTTCCATGGCGCCGATGCGCAACGGCCCGTTTAGGCCGGGAATGCGCACTTCTCCGCCAGCGCTGGAGAAAGCTGCTTCATCAACGCGCAGCGGCCACCCAGCCAAGGTGATCGCGCCAGTAAAAAATTGGTCGACCCCAATCGCATTGTTCACGTTCGCGTCGAATGCGCGATACCAGGCCAGTAAATCCGCAGCTTGAACTCCCGCGGAATCCACCCGGATCTCCCAGGCGGGCGCGGTATTCGACGCAAATCGGGCACTGCCTTGCAGGTTAGACCTTGCCGTCTCGACTGCCAGCCGCTCCGCAAAAATATTGCGCATACCTCGGTTCCAGTGGCCCTGCAGATTGATATTGGCGGCGGGGTTATCAGCGCGCTCGCTCAGGTCCCACCGGTGAATCTGCCCCACCCGCGCCTGCAACGAAAAGGCCCAGTCGCCAGGCTGCATGCCCGGTGCGGTAATTCGATCGTTGGCATCGCTCTTCGCCGTTCCGTCGAGCGCAAATACTCCGCGTACTCCGTAGTCCCGGCCTCGCAGTAATCGCAGCAAGTCCGCAAGAGAAGCCTTTCCCCAATGCACACGAATCTCAGCTGGCTGTAAGCGTGCGGATGTCCCCGCAACATCGCCGCTAACCAGCAAGGTACCCGCCGATTGCAGCGTCACCCCGCTGCGCCACGGCTGGGACTCCAGTTGCAACCGCCACCGGCCAGAGGAAACTTGCTCCACGCTGCCGGAAACTCCCAGGAAGGCGAACGGCAGCTTTTCATCGCCGATCTTGAAATTGATTCGGCCATCGTCGATGTCGATTTTTTGCAGCCGGTTGGAAAGCGTCTGCTGCGGCCGAGGGCCGTAGAATCGCGATCCGGCGCCGAGCGTCGATTTCGCGGGCGGCAGCCAACGCTCCAAATTCCATTCTCCTCCTTCATTGCGCACCAGAATCAAGCTGGGGCGGCTCAAGGACAGCGTGCCAAATTCAACATGACCCCGCACCAGGCCACCCCACCTTAGTACCCCGGTCAGACGCTCCGCCCGCAAAAAATACTCGTTACCGAATGCCGAATCCTCCCCAATACTCACCTGCTCGGCATCCAGTACGGGTCGCGGCAGCAACAAAATGTTGAAGTGGCGGACCTCGACGCTTCGCCCAAAAGCACGCGCCAGGTGCGCGGCTAGGTAAGCGTGGCCGCCGCGCGTCCGGGCCAAAAACGAAGCTCCAGCTTGCGCGGCAATCAGCGACCCCCCAGCCAATAGCGCCAGCCTCCACCATTTGTTCAAGCGAGTCATGTGTTCGAGAGTTTCGCAGACTGCTCAGGAAATAAAAAGGTGAGCCTGCTCTAGTGCACGGTTCGCAGCATGCGGCTCCAGCGCGTGCGTTGCGGCAAGTGCACCAGCGTATCCAGCACACTTTTCAGCCGCTGCAAAAAACTGCTCTGCCCATAATCCCCGCTGCTGGCCTCCACGGACCAGTAGATCAGAAAAGGCCGGCCCATGATCGCGTCGCGGTCCACAAATCCCCAATAGCGGCTGTCCAGGCTATGGTCGCGATTATCTCCCATCGCAAAATACCTTCCCGGCGGAACGACTATCTCTTCCCCCCGCACATATTTCTTGATCTCATGGGCCCACTCCGTCACCACCGGACTGGAGTACAACTGGTTGCCCATCGGCGGAAACGCATAGTTCAGCGGATCGTATCCAGCGCCCGGATCATGCACCACATAAGGCTCATTCAAGACTTTCCCGTTCACGTAAACCCGTTGATCCTCGACCTTCAGTCTGTCCCCCGGTAGTCCAATCACCCGCTTTACAAAGTGCTGATGATCCGCGAACGGATATTTGAAAACGATGATGTCGCCCCGTTCTAACGGTCGATACGGCAGGACCTTTTCATACCACGCTCCGTGTCCGCCAAAGATAAATTTATTCACCAGCAAGTGGTCGCCTATCAACAGCGTCCCTTCCATCGATGCCGACGGAATTTTGAACGCCTGCACGATAAAGGTCGTCCCGAAAAGCGCCAGGATCACGGTAACCAGCAAAGACTCCACGTATTCGGAGAAAGTAGCCTGGTCACCACGGGGCTCTGGCGTTTTGGACTCGATTGGCGCGTGATCCGTCGTTTCTTGGGTCATTTTGTGTCAGGTTCTAGCCGCGATTTGTTCCAGCCGTTCCAACGCGCTGCCAGCGGCGTGCTGCTCCGCTTCTTTCTTCGTGCTGCCTAGCCCAGCCGCCATGCAAGCGCCGTCAATCCACACTTCCACCTGAAACGTCTTTTGATGATCGGGTCCGCTTTCGGCAGCCAATCTGTACTCTGCCGGAGGTTTGCCACGTCCTTGCAAAAACTCCTGCAGCGCCGATTTGCGGTCAGCTTCAAACAAACTGCCTCCACGCTCCTCCAATACCAACTCGAAAAGCGTGGTCCTTAGCATATTCTTTGCCGCCGCCAGCCCGGCATCCAGATAGATCGCTGCTACTACCGCCTCGAATGCATCCGCAAGCAGTGCCGGCTTTTCTCGTCCTCCGGTCTTCTCTTCGCCGCGGCCCAGCCGCAGATATTCACCCAGGCCGATTCGGCGAGCCGCTATCTCTAACGCCTGAGCATTGACCAAACGGGCGCGACTCTTCGAAAGCTGCCCTTCGCTCCAGTGCGGAAACCGCTCCAGCAGATACTCGCTGGCTAACAAATCCAAGACCGCATCGCCCAGGAACTCCAACTGCTCATTGTCCTCGGCGCCCTCGGCCTGCCCTTCCTCCGCCCCTCGCATTTCGGGGCGAGCCGAGCTGTGGGTGAGAGACCGGCGGAGCAGTTCGGGATTCTGGAACTTGTGCCCCAACCGCTCCTCGAACTCCTCGTCTTTTTGCGTCATTTTGAAAAACGGTCGCTCAGTTTGGAGCGCTCAATTGGGTGGATCCTTGCTTCTTCGCATCCTCGACGCCGTTCTTGCATGTCGCCTGCAGCGAGCTTTGCACTGTGGCGCATTTGGAGAAGGCGGCCGCGGCGGCTTCGAAATGCGACGTCTGCTTGTCTGCGACGCCCAACAGATAGTAGTTCACCGGATCCGGGTCCGGGTGGGTATCAGCCTTCACCGACTGCTCCAGCTCCGGAATTGCCTCCGAGAATTTGCCTCTCCGGATGTAGACCAATCCCAGCCCGCCATGCGCCATAACCAGCGTATCGCTTTTGGCGCTGTTAAATTGTTCGTCGCTCAGGTTCGCTGGTTTGGTCAGTGTTGGCGTAATTTCGATGGCCCGCTTCGAATAAAGCTCGGCTTTATCCAATTGCTTCGCCGCGTCAGGCGCCTTGGCACTATACGTTCTAGCCAGCGTTTGCCCCATCACCGCAAGCACCGGCGCATCATTGGGATTGATCTCTATTTCCTTCTCGCCGGCGTCGATCATCTTTGGCACCTGCTGCGTCGCAAAATACCCCTGCACCAGTACTTGATACATGCTCGCCCGGTATCGGCTTTGCGGGTATTTCTGTAGAAATTCCTCGGCAAGCTGAATTTTCTTGTTGGGGTCGGGGGCTTGTTGAACTGCTTTAGACGCCGACTCCTCCTCCGGACTCGGGGCTGCCGCATTGTCCATAGACAGAGGCGCGGGGTTCGGCTGTTTGTCTTTGTCTGCAGATGTCGCAGGTGGTTGCTGCTGTTGCTGCGGTTGGCTTTGCCCCGCGGGCTGTCCGCCTTGCGCACCGGCCTGCGTCGCGGCGCACAGCATCAATGTGGTGAGCGCTCCCGCGCCTATCCAGTTAGTCCTTTTCCCGCTCATTCCTATACCTCTCAGATTTAGATTTTTCACTGGAGTCCGTGGGCTTTTACCGCACTCCCATCAATCTTTAGATGCCCCATACCCGCCGATTTCTCTACGGACTTTCCGGCCCTTTGCTTCCGCTGAACGCCGCTAGGCCTTTTTGCGCCGCTTGCCGGGCCTGGTCCGGGCTCCCCGTAACCGCCAGCGCCTCCTGGTACTGCGCCTTAGCCTCATCCACATGCCCTTCGTCATCGTAAATCCGGGCCAGATAAATGTGCGACCACGCCAATACCATGGGGTCGTCGTTGGCCGCGTGCTCTCCTGAGGTCAATCGGCCAAATACCTCCTTGGCCCGCACACCGTCGCGTTCCATCAGGGCCACCAATCCTATGCCATACCACGCTCGCGCTTGGTCCGGATATTTCACCAGCACCCTCTGAAACGAAGTTTCCGCCGCACGCGGGTTCTTCTCCGCGATTCTTCTCTCCCCTTCCGTCAGCGCGGCGATCGCGTCCGGGTCGTTCGGCACGGTCGATGGCGCCAGCTTCCTTCTGCGCGCGACACCTTCGCTTGCCGTTTCATCCACCTTTGCTGTCGCCGGCGCCGCCGCGAATTTTATCGTTTGCACGCGTTTCACTTCCGCGTTGACATCGATGGACCTGACCATCTCGGGAAAGAACAGCCGCATCGAGGGTTCGGACCTCTCAAAATTTCCCAGCGCCGCAAACAGCGGCCTCACCAGCACATAGCCATCCTCATCGTCCATGTCGATCGCCGCGGCCCGCTCGCTGGGCGACATCCGTTTCAGTTTCAACTCCACGGCTCGTACCAGGCATTCTGCGAAGTACGAAGAAAAATCGTCCCTCAGGTCGGGCACCAGCCGCGGCGCATGCGCCGCCGCCTCATATAAAGGTCTTTTCACCGCAACCACGTGCGAATACTGCAGCGGCAAAGGGTCGAGCAAAAAATGCAGGTACGCGTGGCGAACGGTGTCCGTAGGCAAATCATCGCCTCCGCTTAGCACAATGGCGTAGTGGTCTCCAAAATTGCGCACATTGGTGATGCGGCCCACCAGCGGCTCCACAATGACCGTAAACGTTCGCGGGTTCGCATTATCCATGATCTCCCGCAGATAGTTGGTGGCCACGAACACGATCTGCGATACTGAGTCATGTAAACGCTCGATATCGCGGTTATACAATGGCTGAAGATCACGCCACAACCGTCCGATCTTCTGCTCTTGATAGTAACTGGCAAGAATCTCGCCGAATCCCTCTAGCGCAATCACTTCCGGCGGCAGTTCGTCGCGCCGCAAGGTCAACTCAAATCTGGGTGCCGGACCGGCCACCAATCCGAACCAGATGTACTGCGAGAGCATGGCGCCCGCATCAGCCAACTGGTGCTTCTTGTAAAACTCTCGTACCGCTTCCACCGCCGGGCCCTGTTGGTGCTGCATTCGCTCGCGCAGTTGCGCGCGCAGCGGGTGCCAATTGGCGGCGCTTATGTCGGACTCAAATCCCGATGCCAACAGCGCGCACATCGTGGTGAACATCGCTTCACTTCCGTCCACGGACACATTCGTGATCGGACTTGGCCGCAGCCGCTGGGCCGCGGGCGGAGTATTCTGATCGGGTCGCGCCTGCCCGTTCGCCCCTGTTGCAAAAAAGACGCCGCTCAAACTTATCAACGTCAGTAGCCGTGAAATCGACTTAGTCATGCAGCCCGTGAAGGTTCTAATCCCTTTCAATTCCGGCGTATAGGCTCAAGCCCTCGCGCCGCTTTTTCGCCTGAGCTCCAGTATCCTGCCAACATACAAGGCGTCACTGTGAAGAGTCAAGGAAGTGGCTCGCGTTTCTCCCGGGTTTAGAGCCAACACCTCTGCCTCGAAAAGCATCTGTTCAGGTGAGATGCGCGATCACCTACCCCATGACCTCCACAATTAGAAAAATCTTCCGCCGTCGTATACTGCCGCGCCTTGCTGCCGCGGCATCCCTGGTTCTTTTTCCTGGTCATATCTCCGCCCAACTCGTTCGCGGGGACCAATCCAAGCCGCCCCAAGCGCCCACAGCTTCAAGTCGCCGCCTGTCTCAGGAGATCCAAATCACGGGCGACCAATCATGGTCCGATACTGGAATCGATGTACAGCCGGGCGAGCATATTCTCGTCCATGCTTCGGGACACCTGCGTTATGCCGATGCCAAGGAAGATAACGGTCCCGATGGCATCACGCGCGGCTTCAAGGATCTCCTTCGCATTCTGCCTTTCAACGGCGCGGGCCGGGGCGCGCTGATCGGCCGTCTCGGCGACGCTGCCACCGCACAACCCTTCCTGCTGGGCGCTCAACGTGACCTCATCGCTCCCGTTGCCGGCCGTCTGGCAATTGGCATTAATCAAGCCAGTGACGACGCTGGCGACGGCACGTACACCGTCCATATCGATATTCGGCCGGCCGATCCCAACGCCATTTATCACCCGGCCCGCGAGGTGAAATCGATTTCAGGTCTGGACGCCGGCGTCTTCGCCAAAGTTCCTCGTCGGGTGGCAGACAAAGCGGGGAATCCCGGCGACATGGTCAATTTCTTCATTCTTGGCTCGGAAGACGCCATGCAAAAGGTCTTCACCGCAGCCGGGTGGGTCAAGGTGGATGCCGACGTGCGCGGCACCGTGCTTCACGGCATCATCGAAAGTATCTCCAAGGAGTCTTACCTGACCATGCCCATGAGTCCGCTATATCTGTTCGGCCGGCCGCAAGATTACGGATGGGCCCACGCCGAACCTATCAAGGTCGTTGCTTCGCGCAATCATCTGCGCATCTGGAAGGCCCCTTTCGAGGTCAATGGCCAAACCCTTTGGGTCGGCGCGGCTACTCACGACATTGGCTTCGACCGCGACCAGCGCAACAATGGCGTAACTCACAAAATTGATCCGAATATCGACCTGGAACGCGATTATGTCGAGAAAACCCTTACTTCCACCGGCTTAGTTTTCGAGATCGCCCACTTCCTGCCGTCCAATCCTCTCAAAGAGGCCACTACCGCCACCGGCGGCTCCTTTCACTCTGACGGCCGCGTTCTGCTCCTGAAACTCGACGAATCCGCCGGGAATGTGTCCGCCAAATCGTCACGCCCTCAGTAACGCCCTGCTGCTATCTGGATAATCGACACAGCAGAGTCTTCCCGTCATTGACACCCGCTTCCCCGAATAAGTATCGTTGCCGCGGTCGGAAAATAAAGAATTAGTGGAGAATTCCGTGAATACTCCCGTGCGCGGCTTTCGCT
>Ga0070730_10002315_pt1 | contig 17367 bp, 12 predicted proteins | sample Coa_R1_3_FD_66447 | JGI IMG/M metagenome (GOLD analysis project Ga0070730, IMG submission 66447) | Surface soil microbial communities from Centralia Pennsylvania, which are recovering from an underground coalmine fire - Coalmine... | ecosystem: Environmental > Terrestrial > Soil > Unclassified ... | reverse complement strand
GCCGCCCTGATCCCGGGCGTGCAGGTCATCCCGGTGACCAGCCTGACAGACCTGGTCAACCACCTTTCGGGCGCCGCGGCCATCACGCCCGTGACGGTGGACCGGCAGACCGGGCAAGGCGACGGTTTTTCAGGCACGGATTTTGCGGAAGTGAAAGGCCAGGAGCACGTCAAACGCGCGCTGGAAGTGGCGGCGGCCGGCGGCCATAACGTGCTGATGGCCGGCCCACCCGGCGCCGGCAAGACCCTGCTGGCGCGGGCCCTGCCCTCCATCCTGCCGCGCATGACCATCGACGAAGCGCTGGACGTGACGCGGGTCTATTCCGTGGCCGACCAGCTGCCAGATGGCGTGCCGCTCGTGCAGCACCGGCCTTTCCGCTCGCCGCACCATACCATCAGCCATGCCGGCCTCGTCGGCGGCGGCAACTTTCCTCGGCCGGGCGAGATCAGCCTGGCTCACCGCGGCGTGCTGTTCCTGGACGAGCTACCCGAGTTCAACAGCCGCGCGCTGGAAGTGATGCGCCAGCCGCTGGAAGACCACGTCGTCACCATCTCGCGTGCCAGCGGCACGCTTACCTTCCCAGCCAACTTCCAGCTTATCGCGGCCATGAACCCCTGCCCTTGCGGCTGGTGGGGCGACGCGACGCATGAGTGTACCTGCACCCCGGCCACCGTCACCCGCTATCAGAAGCGCATCTCCGGCCCGCTGCTGGACCGCATCGATATCCACATCGAAGTGCCGCGCGTGGCCTATGAGAAGCTGACCGACATGCGCCTGGGCGAGCCTTCAGATAAGGTGCGCGCCCGCGTGGAAGCCGCCCGCGAGAAGCAGCGGCTGCGCTTCCTGACCACCGGCCTGGCCTGCAACGCCGACATGCGCCCGGCGGACGTGCGCGTCTATTGCAAGCTGGACGAGGCCGGCACGTCGCTCATGCGCACCGCCATGAGCCAGCTGCAGATGTCGGCGCGCGGCTTCCATCGGGTGCTCAAACTGGCGCGCACAATCGCCGACCTGGCAAATTCGGAGACGATTCAACCGGCCCAGTTGGCGGAGGCGCTGCAGTATCGGCCGAGGCGGCAGAATTAATTGGGGCCAGAAAATACACCGGGCAAATACAATAGCCCTCGCGCAGCCAACCACTTGCTGCATTTCGATTGGTCGCCACCTCTTGCACTGCAAAAGTCTTCGATGTTGCCAAGTGCCCGCTAAAGCTCGGTGAGTGACAGTCGGATACTACGGCGCAGCCCGCTGATACGCCCCTCGATGCCGGTGCGGAAGCGCATGGCCGCTTTGAACCGGCGCTGGCCCGAGCCCGCCAGCGTTGCGCGAGCCACGGCATTGTCAGGCTTGCGACGGCCCACAAACCGCTGGGGCGCTTATTTTGCGTAGCGAACCCACGTTGCCAAGCGCCCTTTGCTTTTCTCACAATGTCCCTATTTGCATAGCGAGCCATTCTGGATCACCGGGAGATAATAAGGCGTTTGCAGCGGCGGCGGCAGTGGACCTGTTGGACCGACCAATTTGTAGATCACGCCGTCCGAAAAGCTGGCGACGTAGAGCTGCCCACCTACGCCCTCTCCGAAGGTGCTCGGATCGTTGGCGAGCCGGCCTAACGAGGCCACCTGCCGAGTGCAAGCAGACATAGCCCAGAAGGTGCCATTTTCGTGGTCCGCGTAGTAATAGTAGCCGTAGAGCGATGGGTATTGGCTCCCGCGGTAAACGTACCCACCGATAACCGCGGCGGCGCTGCCGTTGTGACTATACGCTGCGATCGGGAAAACAAACGCGCTACGCGGCAGACAGCCACTGTGATTGGTTTGAGCGAAGGCCTCGTAGCAAGGCCAGCCGTAATTCTCTTTGCCGTGGCTGCTGGCCGGCTGGAAATCTACCTCCTCCCAGCTTTCATTCCCAACGTCCGCGATATACAGGTCGCCTGTCGCGCGGTCGAAACTAAATCGCCATGGGTTGCGCAGCCCCATCGCCCAAATCTCGCCCCGGGAATTTGGAATGGTGACATATGGGTTGCTGAGCGGGATGGTGTAGGTGGGCACCCCGCTGACGTCCAGGCGCAGCAGTTTGCCCAGCAGCCTGTCCTGGTGCTGGGCATTGTTGGCCGGATCCCCCTTAATGCCGCCATCGCCAATCCCCACGTACAGGTAGCCGTCCGGTCCAAACTGCAACTCGCCGCCGTTGTGGCTTACGCTGTCCGGATGCACAATGGTCAACAGGCTCGTCTCGGTCGGCTCGGCAACATTGGGATCGGCGCTGACGTGAAAGCGCGACAATTGCAAGTTGTCGCCGCCCGCCGGGCGCGGCCCGGTATAGTACACATAGAAATCACCATTCGCGGCATAGTTCGGGTCGAAGGCCAGGCCCAGCAGCCCCATTTCCTCGTATGGCTGCCAGTCGACCGTTGAGGAGATGTCCAAGAAAGGCTTGGGCAGCAGCGTGCCGTCCGCCTGGACGATACGAATAATACCGGCCCGCTCGACGACGAACATCCGTGTGTCACCGGGCGCCCGGGTAAAAGCAATCGCTACCGGTTGATTGAGGCCTGCGGCGAAGGGCGCCAGGCTCACCCCCAGGCTGTTTGTGACAGTCGCCAAGTCAAGCGGCCGCGATTGGGCCAGCGTCACACCAAAGACGGTCAACAGACAGACAAACGTGACGGCTCCAGCCAATGCCAACATCTGTTTTCTGCTCATGGGCCCTCTGCTTTTTGCTCAGTACTCCACGGACCGCAATAGTACAACAAAAACTTCGGCCCCTGCCCGCAATTGAATTGGACACGCCCCACACACCGTAGTCACCGGTCGCTGACAGCCCCACGTCTCCGCCGGACAGCGACAGCCCTATGCCGCTGGTGCCCGTCATCACCCCCCCCGCAACGGCGTACTCGCCGTCACTGCATGAGGCTCCGCGGTCAGCACCTAGCTTGGGTAAGCGGCGTGTAGCCCCAGTGTCCGGCCGGGCAACTCAACGATACCGCCAGCCAGCGCGGAGCGCCGCTGAAGGCCGCTGCCCCAAACTCGCCCGCAGCATCCGCTACCTTCGCGACCGATACATTAGGAGCCGTGTTGGCGCCGCCGATCTAGCCCGTCGAGTTGCTAAGCGAGTCCCACAGGCTGAAGAGGATCAGATTTACAATGCTGTGATGTCAAACTCGGCGGCGCCATCAAAGCTCGACCTCAGTCGGTAACATAATGTGTTCGTTTTGTTTTCACCCCTGCCCGTGCGGCTGGTGGGGCGACGCGACGCATGAGTGCACCTGCACGCCGGCAACCGTCACCCGCTACCAGCAGCGCATCTCCGGCCCGCTGCTGGACCGGATTGACACGCTTCGCGACATCGAAGTGCCGCGCGTGGCCTATGAAAAGCTGACTGACATGCGCCTGGGCGAGCCTTCAGAGAAGGTGCGCGCCCGCGTGGAAGCGGCCAGAGAGAAACAGCGGCTGCGCTTCCTGACCACCGGCCTGGCCTGCAACGCCGACACGCGCAGCGGACCGGCGGACGTGCGCGTCTATTGCAAGCTAGACGAGGCCGGCACGTCGCTCATGCGCACCGCCATGAGCCAGCTGCAGATGTCGGCCCGTGGCTTCCACCGGGTGCTCAAGCTGGCGCGCACCATCGCGGACCTGGCGGATTCAGAGACCATCCAGCCGGCGCACCTGGCCGAGGCGCTGCACTACCGGCCGAGGCGGCAGAGCTAAGCCGGCCTGCCGCCGCTCTCGTATAATTATCAGCGTTAAGCGTGCGGTGATGCTGGAGAGGCGGAACACATGGCAATCAATGCAGTTCCAATCAAACACAAGCAATTTGCTGTCGATGAATATGAGCAGATGATCGCGGCCGGCGTGTTTCGTGAAGATGAGCGTCTCGAGCTGATCGAAGGAGAGATTATCGAAATGTCGCCAATCGGCTCGGCACATCTGGCGTATGTCAACCGGCTCAATCACCTTCTGGTTCGGCGCACTGGAGCGCTAGCCCAGGTTAGTGTGCAAAATCCGATTCATTTGACACGATCTGAGCCGCAGCCAGATATTGTTCTATTGCGCCCGCGGCCAGATTTCTTTGCCGAAGCTCTCCCGGGTCCAACGGATGTCTTATTGCTGATCGAAGTATCCGACACGACCGTCGACTATGATCGCAGCGTAAAAATACCGCTCTATGGCCGTGAGGGTATCGTGGAGTGTTGGTTGATAAACGTCATGGAAGGTTTGATTGAAGTCTATCGCGGGCCCGGAGCCAGCGGCTATCGGTCCAAGGCAACTTTCGGCGCCGGCGACAGTCTCACAGCAGTAAGCCTGCCAGGCGTCAGCCTGGCAGTTGACGATGTAATTGGACGCTTGCCAGGCGAATCTTAGTCGGGTGCTTAGAGGTGGCCGCCGGCGGTCACATTGTGTTGACGGCCTGCCCGCCCGGCGCAGGCAAGATCCTGGTGGCGCGCACCATCCCGTTTTAGCTATCAGCCCCTGTCTTCTATCGGGTGCTCAAGCCGGCCCGCACGATTGCCGACCTGGCCAATTCCGAGAACATTCAGCCGGCGCACCTGGCCGAGGCGCTGCAATACCGGCCGAGGCGGCAGAATTAACTCTTCCAATAGGGACTCGATGCTCTATTTTCTGCCGAGACGAGGGCGAGTACGCTTTCGATGAAATGCTTAACAAAGAAAGCAGCGCCGGTCGTTGACCGGCGCTGCTTTTCTGATCCCTCGTTGTGCATCAGGCGCTTGGTTGTAGCTATTTCGAGGCGCGCCATTGGATGCGGGCCTGCTCCACGTCAAATCCCGCTGGCTTGGGCGCCTGCCCGGCATTCCATTCGCCCCGCCGCTGGTCAAGCAGGGCCTGCTCCGCGGCGTCGGCCGCCGGGGCGCTCTGGTGGCGGTCGTGCTCGTCAAGGGGAGCGTAAATGTTCTCGCTGCCGGCATTCCATTCGCCCCGCCGCTGGTCCAGCCTGGCCTGCTCGGCCATGATCTGGTTGGGCGCGCTCACCGCCTGGCCGGCGTTGGCTGACGGGCTATGCGCGACACTTAAGAGGCTAGTCAGCACCCCCGCCCCCGCCAACCCCAAAATCACAATCAGACCAAACAGAGCGTATACGCGATTGGTTGTCATGATGGCCTCCTTCGGCCGAGAACTAGGTGGGACCGCGCACGATCTGTCCCGATTTCTATCGGCATTAAACGGCAAATACACTCTGAAAATAAGGCTTTTTGGAGTAAAATTGGCGATACAAAAAGCGATATAACGCTTCGAAGGTTGGCCCGATGGATGACCCGCAGTCCTTTGGGCAATGGCTCCGCCATCGCCGCCGTGAACTCGACCTGACGCAGGATGCGCTCGCCCGCCAAGTGGGCTGTGCCCAGGTCACCATCCGCAAGCTCGAAGCCGACGACATTCGCCCCTCGAAACAACTGGCCGAGCTGCTGGTCGACCAACTTGGCGTTTCTCCGGCCGAGCACGACGCCTACGTGCGCTTTGGGCGGGGCGGCTTGCCGCCGGGCCACGTGCTAGCCGCGCCCAGCCACAACCTTCCCCTTCATTCCAGCAGTTTTATCGGCCGCGAACGCGAGTTGGCCGCCGTCCAACAGGCGCTCCAACAATCCCGCCTAGTGACGTTGACCGGCCCCGGCGGGATGGGCAAGACGCGGCTCGCCCTACAGACCGCCAGCCAATTGCTCCCGACGTATCCAGACGGCGTGTGGTGGGTGGAGTTGGCCGCGCTGCAGGCCCCGGCCCTGGTGGGGCAAGCCGTGGCGAAGGCAGCGGGCGTGAGTGAAGTGGCCAACCAGCTCTGGGCGGAAACGCTTGCTCACGCTTTTCGGGCCCAACACCTCCTGCTCGTGCTGGATAATTGCGAACATCTCGTTGCGGCCTGCGCCGAGCTTGCTGAGCGCCTGCTCAGCGCGTGCCACCAGGTGAAGATTTTGGCCACCAGCCGCGAAGTCCTGGATATTGCCGGCGAGACGGCGTGGCCAGTGCCGGCGCTGGCCTTGCCCGACCGGGTCGAGCCAATGGCGATGACGACGCTGAGCAGAGTGGAGAGCATTCGATTGTTTGCTGAGCGGGCCCGGGCGGCGCAGCCCAAGTTTGACTTGGTCGAGCAAAACGCGCCGGCGGTGGTGAGAATCTGCCGGCGCTTAAGCGGGATGCCACTGGCTATCGAGTTGGCCGCGGCACGGGCCAGGATGATGTCCGTCGAAGAGATCGCCCGTCGCCTGGATGACCGCTTTGATCTGCTCACGACCGGCAGCCGCACCGCCCTGCCCCGTCACCAAACCTTGCGCGCGACCATTGATTGGAGTTTTGACCTGTTGTCGGAGCCGGAGAGGATGCTTTTCAGACGGTTATCGGTCTTCGCGGGCAGCTTTAGCCTGGCCGCCGCGGAGGCCGTTGCGGCCGGCGGCACCCTTTCGCCAGCACAGGTTGTCGATCAGCTGGGGCAATTGATCAACAAGTCGCTGGTGACCGTGGACGAGCGCTCCCCGAGCAGCCCTGCTGAAACCCGTTACGGAATGTTGGAGACGATCCACGAATATGCCCGCCAGAAATGTGAACAGGCAGGCGAGGCCGACGACCTGCGCGAGCGACATTTGGAATTCTTCACCGCCCTGGCCGAACAGGCCGGACAGGGAATAAAAAGTGCCGACCAGGCAGCTTGGTTCCAACGCCTGGATCAGGAGGTGGACAATTTGCGCGCGGCCATCAGTTGGCCGATCGCCGGGGCCAGCGCGAATGATCTCCTGCACCGCTCGCGGCAGAAATGCCAATTGCGGATCATCGGCTCGCTGGCTATGTACTGGGGACGGGGCAATCTGCGCGAGGTGGTCGAGACCCTGGAAACGATACTAGCCGGTGATCGACCCGGCGAGCCTTCGCTGGAAAGAGCCAAGGCCCTGTACACAGGCGGATTTGTCCGGTTTGCGCTGGGCCAACTGGCAGAGGCACGCGCCTACCTGGAAGAAAGTATTGAGGTGGCCGAGAAATTGGGCGACCCGTTAACGCTGGCCTGGTCGCTAAGCTACCTGGGATGGACGTTCGATTCTCTCGGAGACTACGACTCGGCCCGCTCAGCTTATGAGCGGTCGGTGGCGATTGGCCAGGCACTGGGCGATGACGGCCAGCGCGCGGCTGGACAATCTTTGGGCCTGCTGGGCGACCTTCCCTACAGACAGGGGAATTGGCCCGCGGCCCGCCAGTGCTATGAACGCGCCATTGCCTTTCTAAGGGAACATCCCAATAACAATGACCTGGCCTATGACATGCGCCACCTGGCCTTTGTGACCTTGCGCGAAGGGAGTCCCGAGCGCATGGTTGAATTACTCCGCCAAAGCCTGGCGCTGAACCGGGAACTGGGACATTTTCAAGGTATAGTGGCCTGCTTGGCCGGGTTTGCCGCCTTCTACCTGGCACTAGGACACCCGGCGCCAGCCGCCGTGCTGTGCGGGTGCGTTGAGAATCTGCTCCAGCGCAAAGGAGTGCCGCTCTATTCCGTGGATAATATCGAGTACGAGCGCAGCGTCGCGCAGTTGAAGGCAATGCTGGAGCCAGGCACCATGGCAGCCGCGTGGGCTAGTGGCCGGGCGATGGGGATGGATGAGGCGATTGATTACGCGCTGGACGAAGAGCCGGTCACGTTAACGCCTGACAAGCAGCGAGACCAGTCGCGGTAACGGCATATTCGCCCTGCAGCCCGAATAGGCGCAGTTTTTATGGTCGCTCAACCAGTGGCAGCGAGGCGCACGTCATTGGGGCGGCGGCATATCACAATGCCGTGATCTCAAGGTCCGACGTGCCGCCGAAATCAGAATGCAGTCGGTAACATAATGTGTTCGTTTTGTTTTCACCCCTGCCCGTGCGGTTGGTGGGGCGACGCCACCCACGAATGTACCTGCACGCCGGCAACCGTCACCCGCTACCAGAAGCGCATCTCCGGCCCGCTGCTGGACCGGATTGACACGCTTCGCGACATCGAAGTGCCGCGCGTGGCCTACGAGAAGCTGACCGACGTGCGCCTGGGCGAGTCGTCGGAGAAGATGCGCGCCCGCGTGGAAGCGGCCAGAGAGAAACAGCGGCTGCGCTTCCTGACCACCGGCCTGGCCTGCAACGCCGACACGCGCAGCGGACCGGCGGACGTGCGCGTCTATTGCAAGTTGGACGAGGCCGGCACGTCGCTCATGCGCACCGCCATGAGCCAGCTGCAGATGTCGGCGCGCGGCTTTCACCGGGTGCTCAAGCTGGCGCGCACCATCGCCGACCCGGCCGACTCCGAGACCATTCGGCCGGCGCACCTGGCCGAGGCGCTGCAATATCGGCCGCGGCGGCAGAGCTATGCGCGAATCTCTGCCCAACGCCGAACCAGCGGCAGCCATAGGTCCGCCCAGGGCGACTCCACGGCCCCAATGACGCACCGGCCGCCGATGGGCCGGGGGCGTGCCGCGCTGATCGCTGGTGACCGTGGTGCCGCAGCCGTTGACGCCCAGTGGGACGGCGTTGATCGCTTGACCAGGCCAGTTGGGCAACAAGGTGAGCGTGGACCCGCCGTTGTTGGCCAGCGCGCCGCAGCTGTTTACCGAGAAAGAGAGTTCGTTGCGTCAGCTAGTGGCGCAGAGAGGCGAGGCCAACCATGACCGCGATAGACCAACCTGACAACAGGTCGGACGACAAGCCGGCCGACAGCCCAACGCCCAACGTCTACACCATCAGTAACCCGCTCGGCTATTTTGCCATCGCGATCCCTATAGGCGTAATCGGTATCGTGGTGCTGGTCGGCATCGCCACGAGCAACAATATGTCGCCGGCGCTACTGTTCATGGGACTGCTGGGGCTGGCAGCAGCGGTGGGCGGCCTGTTCTTGATCTATAACTTCGCCGTGACCCGGCTGACTATTTCGGCGGCTGGGCTGGTATACCGCGATGCCTCCGGGACCACCACCGCGGCCTGGGACGAAGTGCTCGAAATCCGCACCGGATCAATTGAACGCCATGGGAGCTACACGAACCTGGTCCTGACCGGCGACCACCGGGCTATCGAAGTGGGCCAGTTCGGCGGGGTCGAGCCCGACAGTCCTCTAGGGCAAGATCTGCGCACCTACGCCCCGCGGCTGTTCTCGGCGGAAGATGACCACGCCGCGAACCCGTGACACCGGAAGAAATGACGTATGTCCGCGGAACCGCCCGACCCAACATCTACACCAACCGCAACTCCACGACCGGCTACGCCCTGGCCGCCTGATTGCCTTCATGGGGCTCGCTTGCTGTCCGGCGTTTCGGCGCTGCCCGCCGCCGGTCTCGCCCTTCCGGATTCTGCTGGGCCGGTGATATCCTGATCGCTGTGGGTGCGCCAAACAACGTACGCCTGGCTGTTGACGATATTCTGGGCGGGCTGCCGCGAGATCATTAGCTGGCCGCTCCGCCCGCCGCCGGCAAGGCCTTGTTGGCTCGCGCCCTTGCCGGTCTGGCAAACGCCGAGGCGACCCGACCTGCAGGCCGAGACCACACCAATGATAGATGACGACCTCCTACAAGACTTCATCCAGCGCTTCTACGGATATGGTAACTACCAGGCCCGCTTCTGGTTCATTGGCATGGAGGAAGGCGGCGGCCAGACGTTGGACGAGATCGCCAGGCGAATTGCAGCCTGGGACAGGAGAGGACGCCAAGAGCTAGAAGACGTTGCGGAGTATCACCACGCGGTGGGCATCGATCACCTGTTTGGTAATCGTCCTAAGCTGCAGCTCACCTGGAGCAAGCTCATCAGAATTGCGCTGGCCGCCGAAGGCCGCGTGTGTGACACCGAAGCAATTCGCCAGTACCAGGCCACGGCATTAGGCCGGCACGATAGCGACAATTGCCTGTTGGAGCTCATGCCGCTGCCGTCACGGAACACGGGTACCTGGCTCTTCGGCGACGGCTCGGCACTGCCCTTTCTGACAAATCGCGAGGCCTACCTGGCGCGAGTAGCCCCGCAGCGGGTGGCGCATCTTCAAGCCAGTCTGGCGCGCAGCCGGCCAAGGGCAGTCATCTTCTACGGCCAACAGTACCAACCCTATTGGACGCAGATTGCGCGCTTACCTGGCTGGCAGACGTCGCCGGCTGGGGTAACCTATGGCGTGAGAGATAATGTTCTGTTTGTTTCCGCAACGCACCCGGCTGCCAGGGGTGTGACCAACGCCTATTTTGAAAATGTTGGCCGGCTCATCGCGAGCTACTTTTAAGCAGTGGAACGCGAATTCCCACACCAGACCATCCTGAGCGGCCGTTGAGAGCACCTTACTTCAGTCGCACGGGGCCAAAAGAGCAATAGGGGCACATCGAGTCACCTCGACCACAAATCTTTGTGGGTCGACCACATCCCGGTGGATTAGCAACCGTTGGCGGCCGAGGGGCTGCCACCCAAAACGCAGGAAAATTGCCGCTGTGTGGCTGTCATCCATCAGCTCGGGCCAGATGAGCAGTTCGACATCCCTCAACACCCAGCCCTGATTCGTCAATCGGTCAAACACAGCCCGCCACGTCTGGCCGCGCGGCAGCCGATAGCTGAGCTGCACCTCTGCGCCGTTCACGACTTGAAATCGAAGCTCATCCGATCCCAGCGGCGCCAGGCGGCTGTAGGCCTCGGCGCCTGGCGCCAGCCAGACGGCGCTGCTGAGTACAAGCGGAATAACCAAACTGCCAAGCAACATGGGCAGCCCCCAATGGCGCATAGGATATCATCTCCAGTCAAACGACACGACGCTGATGGATCCGTTGATGCCGTGCAGCCATTAGACCTCGCGGCCCACTTGGAGGTAACCCGCTATGCGGTACAATCAGCGATACAAAACCGGAGGGATTTGGTCTCGAATCTGAATTCGTAGGTACGGGCTGCTGGGCTCAAGGAGGGGAGCATGGATGACCTGTCGTTTGGAATCTGGCTCAAGCGGCGCCGCCGCGGGCTGGGCCTGACGCAGAACGAGTTAGCCCATCGGGCCGGCTACTCCGGCGTGACCATCCGCAAGGTGGAAGCCGAGGCGCTGCGCCCCTCGCGCCAGATGGCGGAAAAGCTCGCGGATCAACTCGCCATCGCCCCCGACGAGCGCGCCGCCTTCATTCGCTTCGCCCGAGGCGAACCCGAGGCTGGCGCGGCCTTGCCCCCCTTCCCGGCCGGCCTCCCCGGCCCGCGCGCCGGTCTGCCTACCCCGCCGTCGGAGTTGATTGGCCGCGAAACCGAAACCGCCGCGCTGCGCCAAATGCTGCTGGACGATAGCCTGCGCTTGCTCAGCCTGCTGGGCGCGCCGGGCATCGGCAAAACCCGCCTGGCTCTGCACACGGCCGCGCTGCTGAAGCCCGCTTTCGCCGATGGCGCCGGTTTTGTGGCGCTGGCGCCGCTGAGCGACCCGGCCCTGGTGGCCGGTGAGCTGGCGCGGGCGTTGGGCGTGAGTGAAGCGGGCGGCCAATCGCTCACCGACCGGCTGATCAGCTACCTGCGCGCCCGGCACATGCTGCTCGTGCTCGACAATTTCGAGCACCTGTTGCCGGCTGCCGCGCTGGTCGCCGAGCTGCTGGCCGCCTGCCCCCGCCTGAAGGTGCTGGTGACCAGCCGCGCGGCCCTGCATCTGTCGGGCGAGCGCGAGTTCGATGTACCCGCCCTGGCCCTGCCCCGGTTAACCCCTTTGCCACCTCGCAGCTCCCTCGCCAGTTATTCAGCCGTAGCGCTCTACCTGAAGCGCACGCAGGCCATCAAGCCAGACTTTCGCGTGACCCAGGCCAACGCCGCCGCTGTGGCGGAGATTTGTGTCCGGCTGGATGGATTGCCGCTGGCCATTGAGCTGGCCGCCGCCCGAAGTAAACTATTCAGCCCGGCCGCGCTGCTGGCCCGGCTGACGGAGCACGACCGTCTGGCGCTGCTCACCAGCGACGCGCGCGATCGTCCCGCGCGTCAGCGGACGCTGCGTAACACCATTGAATGGAGCTACAACCTGCTGGACCCGGCCGCCCAGACTCTCTTTGCGCGGCTGGCGGTGTTTGCGGGTGGCTGTACCTTGGAGGCCGCCGAGTCCGTCTGCGGAGAGCTGCCCGCCTTGCTGGCGCTGGAGGGTTCGCCCACACCCACGGCCCAGGCCGAACGGCTGCGGGTGGATAGTCTGCTGGGCACGCTCATCGACCACAGCCTGGTGCGCCACGCCGACGGACCAGGGGGCGAGCCGCGCTTCTGGATGCTGGAGACGCTACGCGAATATGCGCTGGAACGGCTGGCCGAGAGTGGCCAGGCTGAGACCCTCCAGCGCCGGCACGCCGCCTACTATCTGGCTCTGGCCGAAAGCGCGCAGCTAACGACTCGCGGTCCCGAGCAAGAGCTCTGGTTGGACCGGTTGGCCGCCGATCACGACAACTTTCGCGCCGCCTTGGCCTGGAGCCTGACGGCTCCCGACGGGGCTGAGCTTGGCCTTCGACTGGCCAACGGCCTGGGTCAGTTCTGGATTATCCGCTCGCATTACGCGGAAGGCCAAACATGGTTCGGCGAGGTGCTGCGTCATACCCCGGACACGCCCAGCCTGCAGCGGGTTCAGGGCCTGGCATTGGCGAGTTCCCTAGCATGGCATAAGTACGATTACGTGCAGGAAGAACGTTTGGCCCAGGAAGCAGTCGCACTGGCACGCCGACTGGGCAGTCATCGGCCTCTTTGCCAGGCCCTGAATGAGTTGGGTGCGGCGCTGGACGCCCGCGGCGACTATGCGGCAGCAGATGCGGCAGAGCAGGAAAACCTGGCATTGGCCCGCGCCGCAGGCGACGTGCGGGCGGAGGCGGATGCGCTGCTGAGCCTGGGTCTGGTGGCGCGGCACAAGGGCGACTTTGCCGCCGCGGGCGAATACAGCGAGCAAGTGCTGGCGCTGGCCGTCAGTAGGGCTGACCCCCGATTGGAGGCAAGCTCGCACTATGATGCGGCTCAGGCCGACTGGTTCCAGGCCCGTTACGCCCAAGCCGTCGACCACCTGATTCGAAGCAGTCAGCTGTACCATGCCGCTGGCGATATGGCAAATCTGGGCATCGTACAATGGGCCCTGGGCTGTGTGGCGCTGGATCAGGGCGACTTGGCCGTCGCCTCCGACCATTTCCAAAGTAGCCTGAGCGCTTTTAGGCAATCCGAATTTACTGTGGGGTTGTGCGGCTACCTGCTGGGGATGGCCGGAATCGCCACCGCGCGCGGGCACGCGGCCGCGGCGGTGCGCCTGTCTGGAGCGGCCCACGCGTTGCGCGAGGTGCTGGGCCACCGGCTGGAAGGGCACCTGCCGCAGCGCTATGAGCGCCAGTTAGACCGAGCACGCGCCCAACTCGATGCAGACACATTCGCCGCCGCCTGGGTCGCTGGGCTGGCCCTGCCAGTGGAGCAGGCTCTCGTCGAGGCGTTGGCGCAGCGCGTTGTGGTTCCAGAACAGGCCTGAGGCTGCCACATCAATAATAGAGTGCCACGAAAAAGAGTACGAAATACAGCCCTTTCCGGCAGAATGAAAGACCATCCAGCCAGCGCACCTGGCCGAGGCGCTGCACCTGCGGCCGGCCGCGACGGCGGAACTAACTTACAACCCTAGCGGCCATCAAGCGTTAACCGGCGTGGCCAGCAAACAGCGGCTTTTAGCGCCGGGCCAGCGGCAGCCACGATTGCGGATATACCCAGCCGACCTCGACCGCGCCGATATCACACTTGCCATTGATCGGCCGGGGTGCGCCGCGCTGGTCAGCCGTCAGCGTCGTGCCGCAGCCGTTGGCGCCCTGCGGGATATTGTCGATAGCCAGGCTGCCCGGGCGCAATTGGTGCGTGAGCATGGGGTCACCCAGCACGCCAGTCCGCGGGCCGCCATTGTCGGCCAGCGGCGCCAGCAGCGGATCGACCGCCTGTAAACCACCGATGGCGCAAGACGTGTCGCTGACCAGATTGTGCCCCCCATCAATAAAATGAGGGAAGAGCGAGTTAAAGCAGTTAAAGCCGCCGGGCGCGCCAAAGGTCACGATGCTATTCGTCATTGTCAGCACGCTGTTGGCATCACTCGAAAAATACAGGTTATGGGCGGTGCCGGTCAGCCCGACTGTGTTGCTGAGAGTGACGTTCACCAGGACGGCACGGCCGCCATTGTAAAGGCCGCCGCCGGAGTGGGCCGAGTTATCGCTGAGGGTGTCATTCGTCAGCGCGAGGCTGCCGCCGCCGCTGTTAGCAACGCCGCCGCCAAACGGGGCCGAGTTGCCGGATAACGTCGCATTTGTCAGCGTGATTGCACCGGTTTCGTTATCAATACCGCCGCCGCTATTCTGGGCTGAGTTGCCGCTGAGGCTGACATTGGTCAGCCTGACATCGCCGTAGTTGGCAATGCCGCCGCCCCTGGAAGCCGAGTTGCTGCTGAGGCTGACCCTTGTCAGCGTGGCGCTGCCGTCATTGTACATGCCGCCGCCGTTGGCTAGCGGCGATGAGTTGCCGCTGATGGTCACATCCGTCAGGGTAAGCGTCCCCTGGTGGTTCGACAGCCCGCCATAATAGTTGCCGCTGATGGTCGCATCGGTCACATTCAGTATCCCCTGACCGTTCTCCAACCCTTCCGCCGAATTGCCGCTGACCGTGACGTTCTGCAGCGTGGTCGTGCCCAGATAGGTCTGAATGCCTGCCCCGGCCGCCGCCAGGTTGGCATTCAGGACGCTGTTGGTCGCGGTCAATGTGCCCTGGTTGTAAACCCCCCCGCCAAACCCGCTCGCCGCCGTATTGCTGAAGAAGGTGCTGCCGTCGATGCGTGTCTGGCCGATGGCCCAGATGCCGCCCCCGTCCGCGGTAGTGGCCGCATTGTGTGCCAGGGTGCTGTTGGTTACCGTGAGCGCCGCCAGGCTGTAGATGGCCCCGCCCGACACGCCGGCAGAATTGTCGTGCAGGTTTGAGTTGGACAGGACCGCGCTGCCTGGACTGTCGACGTACAGGGCTCCGCCGCGATGGCCGCTGCCGGCCTCGCAATGGCTCACGTCCACATGATCCGCCGCTAAGGCGCCGCTGACGAACACGCAGCTGCCGTCGACCGCCGCGCCATGCGTCAGGACCAGGTTGGTTATGGTCAGGGCAGCGCCAGCGCCCACTTGGAACAGCCGGGTGTTGCCCTGGCCGTCAAAGGTAACGGGGTGACCGCCATTGAAACCGTCCAGGCTGGTTGCGACCGTGATCCCGGCGACATGGGTCAGCAGGATGGTCGCGGGCGCGTGGGTACCACCGCAGTTGAAGGTGATCAGGCCGCCGCCGCTCAGCGCGGCGTCTAGCCCGGACTGGCTGCAATTCCTTACCTCGCCGCCAGCCTGGGCCGGCAGGGCGCCGGCGAGTGTCCAACACAACAGCCCAGCGAGCACCATCCGGACCACTTGCGCTGCCTGTCTGGCATGCATGGCTACCTCCCGCTGTTTGAGCTTAAGCCTATTTCACAGCCTGCCTGGATGTCCGCCTGCTCTTGGGGATCAGCTTGAGCGCCGAGCCTTTATGCATGGCCAGGTGCTCGGTTTTGTCGCTCTTGATGAGGTATTGCGGCTCGGCTTTCGAGGCGTGCACCATGTAGCCCTTGAAAGTGATCTCGGACGTGATTTTCTTCCGGATCGTGCCGCGTACCCGGCCGGCCTCCGAGTTCCACTCCACATGATCGCCGACCTTGAAGTCGTGTGCCATGGTCAGGTCCTCTACACGGCATAGCTTGCGCTTGCCAGCTAAAGTGTATTATGGGAAATGGCCACCGACCACCACGGCTGCGGCGCACGGCTCGATGGCGGGCACGAAATTGTCGAGCGCGGGCTGATCGACCTGAAGCTGAATTGAAAAGCCGCCCTTGCGGGGCGGCTCCTGGCGGAGTTCCGATGGCTATTTGTTGATGGCCGGTTGACCTTCACTTCTTTCCTGCAGGAACACCAGGATCTTGGTCTGCTGTTCCGCAATCTGGTGAACCTCCGAAGTCAGCGTGTGGATGGCCATCAGCGTGGCGTGATCGCTTTCGGCGCGGGCATCGCTGGCCGCGGCCTGCACGTTCTGGCCCACGATGATGATCGGCAGCAGCACCAACTGCAAGAAGGTCTGGGCGATCCAGGCCACAATAATAATGGGGTCATGCGTAGAGATGGCCGCCGGCAGTGAGATGAGGGCCAGCAGCGCGAAGGCGTAGGCGCACCACATCGAGCCGACCGCCTTGGTCACTGTCAGCGCCAGCCGGGTGTTAATCCGGCCAATCGTGCCCTCGCCATGCACTTGCTCATGAACATGCCGGTTCAGCACCAGTTTGGGCAAATGGGCGCGTGCATCCGCCAGCGAGAGTTTAGTGGTCATGGTTTGCTCCTTTGCGAGTCGCTATTTAGCGTTTCACCCGATCACGTCAAACCGTTTCGGCCCGGAAGCTTACTACTGTCCGCCGCGGCAGGCAAGCGGCTAATGTATTGGCTCAGCCAGGTCACTGTGCCATGGCAAAAGAGCGCGGCAGGCCGGCCTGGGTCCGCCGCCCACTGGCCAGAGCGGGTATAATCCTCTCGGCACACCGCCATTCCGCGCTGTCCAGCCACTGAGGATTCGTGACCTACAACCTGCCAACCGCCAGGCGGCACCTGCGCCGCAACTGGACCGCCTTTTTTAGCGACAATTTCTTTTTTGGCATCGGGCTGACCTTCGCCTCAGTCTCCACCATCCTGCCGGCGTTTGCCGCGCTGCTCACCGACAACAAGATCATCATCGGCGCCACCGCCGCCGTGTGGACCGGCGCGTGGCTGCTGCCGCAGATTTTTGCGGCGCACTGGCTCAGCGACAAGACCCGCAAATGGCCGGTCATGTTCTGGGGCGAGCTCATCGGCCGGCCCATCATGATCGCGTTCGTGGTTTGGGTGCTGGTCACCGGCCTGCGCTTTCCCACCCTCACCCTGATCTTTTTCTTCATCGCTATAACGTATTTCCGAATGACCGACGCCGTCGTCGCGCTGGCCTGGTTCGACCTACTGGGCAAAGCCCTGGCGCCAGAATTGCGCGGCCGGCTGATCGGCGTCGGCCAGGTGCTGACCGGCGTGGCCGCGCTGGGCGCCGGCGTGCTGATCCGCTATGTGTTCAGCGACCAGGGGCCGGCCTTCCCTTACAACTATGCCGTGGTGTTTGGCCTGGCCGCGCTGTGTTTCACCCTGTCGGAGATCGCCTGTGTCTTTGTGGTTGAGCAGCCCGAGGCGGTGGTGGAGGTGCGCCCCACCATTCGCGAGTACCTGCCGCAGCTGGCGCGGCTGCTGCAGAGCGACCAGGCCTTCAGACGAGTGACGCTAGTGCGGCTGCTGGCCGGCCTGGGCACACTGGCCTCCACCTTTTACGTGCTCTACGCCACGCGGGTGCTCAGCCTGCCGCCGCAGTC